>CAJDVP010000146.1_pt1 | contig 21418 bp, 20 predicted proteins | sample 7391311 | NCBI WGS metagenome assembly CAJDVP01 (sample SAMEA7055711, study PRJEB34461) | soil metagenome | biome: terrestrial ecosystem; feature: Peninsula; material: soil | place: Antarctica | collected 2016
ATCCTCAAGGCGCTGGCCAGCAAGGTCGACCAGTTGATCGTCGGTGGTGGTATCGCCAACACCTTCATGCTCGCGGCGGGGCTCAATATCGGCAAGAGTCTGGCCGAGCCGGATCTGCTGGCCGATGCCAAGGCGGTGATCCTGTCGATGACTGCGCGTGGCGCGGCAGTGCCGATTCCCACCGACGTCGTGACCGCCAAGGAATTCAAGTCCGATGCCAGGGCCACCGTCAAGGCGGCGGCCGATGTGCTGGACGACGACATGATCCTGGACATCGGGCCGCAGACCGCCAAGCAACTGGCCGAGCAGCTCGAATCCGCCGGCACCATTGTCTGGAACGGCCCGGTCGGTGTGTTCGAGTTTCCGGCGTTCGAGGCCGGCACCAAAAGGATCGCCAGGGCGATTGCCGACAGTGACGCGTTCTCGATTGCCGGCGGTGGCGACACCCTGGCCGCGATCGCCAAATACGGCATCGAGAAAAAGATCGGCTACATCTCCACCGGCGGCGGTGCGTTCCTCGAGGTGCTCGAGGGCAAGACCTTGCCGGCGTTCGAGATACTCGGGCGTCGCGCAAAGGGCTGACGTGACCCCGACGGCGACCGCGGCCGCGATCGCGTATCGCAGCGTCGCGGAACCGTCACCTGTCGTAACCCGCTGGTAACCGGTTCGATGGGAGAATCGCGCGAAACAACACGAGAGATTCACCATGGCCATCAGCCGCGCCACCAAGATTGTTGCCACCCTCGGGCCGGCATCCAGCGATCCGGACCTGCTTGAGCAGATGATCCGGGCCGGGGTCAACGTGGTGCGGCTCAACTTCAGCCATGGCGCCGCGCAGGACCACATCAACCGGGCGCAACTGGTGCGCGAAGCGGCCGTGCGCGTCGGTCGTGAAGTGGCCATCATGGCCGACCTGCAAGGCCCGAAGATCCGCGTGGGCCGGTTCGCCGATGGCAAGGTCATGCTCAAGGCCGGCACCCGTTTTCTGCTCGATGCATCGCGCACCGAGCTGGGTGATGGTGATGCGGTCGGGCTGGATTACAAGTCGCTGCCGCGCGAGGTCAAGGCAGGCGACACCTTGCTGCTCAACGACGGCCTGATCGTGCTCGTGGTCGACGCGATCCGCGGCGACGCGGTGCACACCACCGTCAAGATCGGTGGCGAGTTGTCCAACAACAAGGGCATCAACAAGCTCGGCGGCGGCTTGACCGCACCGGCGCTCACCGCCAAGGACATGGACGACATTCGCACGGCGATGGGCTTCAAGGCCGACTACGTGGCGGTGAGTTTTCCGAAAAATGCGACTGACATGGAGATGGCGCGCCAGTTGTGCAACGTGGCCGGCGCCGACCAGAACCACCGCCCCGACCTGATCGCCAAGATCGAACGCGCCGAGGCGATTCCACGCTTGCTCGAAATTCTGTTGGCCAGCGACGGCATCATGGTGGCGCGCGGCGACCTGGCCATCGAGGTCGGCAACGCCGCGGTGCCGGCGCTGCAGAAACGCATGATCAAGCTGGCCCGTGAACACGACAAGGTCGTGATCACCGCGACCCAGATGATGGAGTCGATGATCACCAATCCGGTGCCGACCCGCGCCGAGGTCAGTGACGTTGCCAACGCGGTGCTCGACGGCACCGATGCGGTGATGTTGTCAGCCGAGACTGCGACCGGCAAGTACCCGCTCGAGACCGTGGTCGAGATGGCCAAGATCTGCCATGCCGCGGAGTCACACGAGGTCGTCAACTTCGACTCTGATTTCATGGGCAAAACCTTCGGGCGCATCGACCAGTCGATCGCCATGGGCGCCTTGTTCACCGCCTACCACATGGGCGCCAAAGCCATCATCGCGCTGACCGATAGCGGCTCGACTCCGCTGTGGATGAGTCGTCACCTGATCCAGGTGCCGATTTTTGCGCTGACGCCGCGGGTGGCCACGCAGCGCAAGATGGCGCTGTACCGCAACGTGCGTCCGCTGCTGATGGATGGCAGTCTGGAACGCGACGCAGCCCTGGTCGAGGCCGAGAACCACCTGAAGTCGCGCAACATCGTGCAAAGCGGCGACGTGTATGCCATCACCTGCGGCGAACCGATGGGCGCCCCCGGCGGAACCAACATGCTCAAGATCTGCCGCGTCATCTGAGCGTCTGCGCTTCAGGGTGTCAGGAGCGCCGCAGTTGCAGTGCGTACTGACTCAGCAAGGCAACCGCCCAACTGATCCAGCCGGTCCACAAGGTGTGGCTGAGGTAGTGTGCGCCACGGACCTGTTGCGCCACGCCGATGGTCGCAGCGGCGATCAGCGTGGCGATTAGCCAGAGATAACCTGGCAGGAAACAGAACGCGGCAGACGCGTGGCCGGCCGGGAAACAATGGCCGACACCCCCATCGTGCACCCCCCATTTCCAGTGCGACACATACCGCGCATTACCGCCGAATTCGGCCAGATCCCAGGGGCAACTGGTTGCGTCGAGCGTCTTGAGGCCGGAGATGACCAGCAGGATCAGCATCGCCGTGATGAACATCGTGACGCGTTCGCGGCGGCTGAGCTTGCGCAAGACGCCGAACGGCCACCAGACCGCGATCAACAGCAACAGCTGCAAAGCCCAGGCGACCCTGCGGGCGCCCTGGTGCAGCACCTTGGACCAGAGCCAATGGTCGCGCAGCGGGAATCCGGTTGGCGAGCCGAACCAGCGCGTCGTGACCAGGTCAAGTCCGCTGAGATCCCAGATGATGATCAAACCCAGCAGCAGAAACGTGATCCACGCGGTCTGGCGCCAATGGTGGGCGTCGTTGGCAATATTCAGATCGGGAACAAGAACAGGCAACATCCGCGCAGTGTTTGCCCCCAGACTTAACAGCCCATTAAGGATGGACTCTGCAGGGTCCTTGGCCGCTGGCAGGCTAGAATTTGGTCGATCACGAGCGGGTTAACGGCACGCGCCGACATCGCCTGCTTTTCGGCTTAGTCAACTCAGGGGGACTCCTACCATGGCACTCGTTTCGATGCGTGAGTTGCTGGACCATGCCGCCACCAACGGCTACGGCATTCCAGCTTTCAATGTGAACAACCTGGAACAGGTGCAGGCCGTGATGTCCGCCGCCGATGAGGTGGGTGCGCCGGTGATCCTTCAAGCCAGCGCCGGTGCGCGCAAATATGCCGGCGAAGCCTTCATCAAACACCTGATTGCCGCCGCCATCGAGTCGTATCCGCATATTCCGCTGGTCATGCACCAGGACCACGGCCAGAGCCCGGATGTGTGCAAGGGCGCGATCGACCTGGGCTTCAGCTCGGTGATGATGGACGGCTCGCTGGAGGCTGATGGCAAGACCATCGCCAGCTACGACTACAACGTCGATGTGACGCGCAAGGTGGTCGACATGGCCCATGCCACCGGTGTCACCGTTGAAGGCGAACTCGGCTGCCTTGGTTCGCTGGAAACCATGCGCGGCGACAAGGAAGACGGCCACGGTACCGACGCGACGATGACGCGCGAACAGTTGCTGACCGACCCCGAGCAGGCGGCCGATTTCGTGCGCCGCACGCAGCTCGACGCGCTTGCGATTGCGATTGGCACCAGCCACGGCGCCTACAAATTTACCCGTAAACCTACCGGCGACATCCTCGCGATCGACCGCATCAAGGAAATCCACCGCCGCCTGCCCAACACCCACCTGGTGATGCATGGCTCCTCGTCGGTGCCGCAGGACCTGCTGGAGATCATTCGCCAGTATGGCGGCGACATGAAGGAAACCTATGGCGTGCCGGTCGAGGAGATCCAGAAGGCGATCCAGTTCGGCGTGCGCAAGGTCAACATCGATACCGACATCCGACTGGCGATGACCGGTGCGGTGCGCAAGTACATGGCCGAACATCCCGAGAAGTTCGATCCGCGCGACTGGCTCAAGCCGGCGCGCGAGGCGGCCAAACAGATCTGCAAGCAGCGCTACCTGCAGTTCGGCTGCGAAGGCCAGGGCAGCAAGATCAAGGGAAACAGCCTGACGTACGTCGCCGCGCAGTACGCGCGCGGCGAGTTGGCGCAGGTGGTGCAGTAACTTGAAGGTGGCATGTCGGCAGCGCCGCTGCCGCGTGCCATGGTGAGGCCTCGCGGGCTGCAGCCTCCTAGAATCGGTCTATGCATGAGACCGATTCGCTTGTACACACCTCCGATATCCAGTCCTTGCCGCTGCTCGCGCGCGGCAAGGTGCGGGACAATTACGCGGTCGGGGACGACCGTATCCTGATGGTCGCCAGTGATCGGTTGAGTGCGTTCGACGTCATCCTCGACCAGCCGATTCCCGGCAAGGGCGTCTTGCTCACGCAGATGGCGCTGTTCTGGTTCGACCAGCTGGGCGCGATCTGCCCGAACCACCTGACCGGCGAGGCGCCCGAATCGGTCGTCACCGACGCTGAAAAGGTGCAGGTACGCGGCCGGGCCATGCTGGTGCGGCGGCTGCGCCCGTTGCCGGTCGAGGCGGTGGTGCGGGGTTACCTGGCCGGCAGTGGCTGGAAGGAATACCAGCAGAACCAGGCTGTGTGTGGCGTCGCGCTGCCCGCAGGTCTGCGCAATGCATCAAAACTCCCGGCGCCGATCTATACGCCGGCGGCCAAGGCCGAGGCCGGCGCGCACGACGAGAACATCACGTTCGAGCGTACTGTCGAGATGATCGGGCCCGAACTGGCCGTGCAGATGCGCGACACCAGTATTGCGCTGTACCAGGCGGGCGCGGCAATCGCGCTGGCCAAGGGCATCATCATTGCCGACACCAAGTTCGAGTTCGGCCTGGACGCGCAGGGCCGCATGGTGCTGATGGACGAGGTGATGACACCGGACTCCTCGCGTTTCTGGCCGCTGGAGGGGTATGCAGAGGGCAGCAATCCACCGAGTTACGACAAGCAGTTCGTGCGCGACTGGTTAGAGCAGGTCCGCATTGAGGGCCAGCCGTGGAACAAGCGGCCCCCGGCTCCACAGGTACCCGCCGACGTGATCGCGGCCACCGCCACCAGGTACAAGGAAGCGCTGCAGCGCCTGACCCAATCGGCCTGAGCCCGCGCCGTGCCGCGCCGACGGTTATCAATGACTTCCCGCGCGGGGATGGCCACTCTGATTGTGTGTCGCCTCAGCTCAATACAACACTGCTCAGGCGTCGGCGATAGGTTGCAACCACCGGGTCGACTGGCGGGATCTGGCCGTCGGCCACCTTCACCGGGGGTGGTTCGATGATGTCCAGGATGGCGACAAAGGTCTTGCGTGCCTGTTCATCGTTCCAGGTCTTGTCGCGCATCAGGATTTCCAGCAGTTCGTCCATCGCATCGGTCCAGGCCTGCGTGGCCATCAACAGCTGCGCCTTGCCGAAACGGGCCTCGAAATCGCGTTTGTTGGCTGCGATCTTGGCATCGAAACCCGCCGCGGCATCGGCTTCACCCAGCTGCGCGGCAAAGTCGATCGCCGTGATCCAGCGCTCCAATGAATCAATGCGGCGCACCAGGGAGGCCCGCGGCAGTGCCGGTTCGAGCGCCGAGCGGGCTTCGACCAGCTGGCCGGCTTCCAGCAGGAACTTGACATAGACAAAACGTGCGTCGTCGTCATCCGGTTGCTGCAAAACCGCCTGATGCAGCGCCTCGCGGCGCGCCTGCGGGTCGTTGTCGTCCGGCGCATCGCTGACCGTCTCGCCAATGACTTCGGCCTCAAACACGTCGGCCGGTGGCAAGTTCTTGTCCAGGAACGTCTTGATCTGGCCTTCTGGCACAGCGCCCATGAAGCCGTCCACCGGCTTGCCGTCCACCAGCAGCACACAGGTCGGGATGCTTCGGATGCCGAAGGCCTGACCCAGTTCCTGTTCCTGGTCGGAGTCGACCTTGACCAGCTTGAAACGGCCGTTGTAGTCCTTCTCGAGTTTCTCGAGTAACGGGCCGATCACCTTGCAAGGCCCGCACCAGGGGGCCCAGAAGTCGACCAGCACCGGGGTGTTCATTGATGCGTCGATGACTTCGGCTTCGAAATTGGCGGCGGTAACGTTGATCATTGTGGTTTCACCTGTGAAAGGGTGGGACAAACAAGGGACTGACTAAAATCGGGATGCCGTCCGCAGGCTCGCGGCCGGCATCATCGCATCAAGGGTCGTTCACCCCTGTCAGCCAATCACCATGCACACTCATATCGGCGTCGTCATGGGTTCCAGTTCCGACTGGGACACCATGCAACACGCAGTCCAGATTCTCCAACAGTTTGGCATTGGCCACGAATCGCGGGTGTTATCGGCGCACCGCATGCCCGACGACATGTTTCGTTATGCAGAGTCGGCGCGGGGCCGGGGCCTGAAGGCCATCATCGCCGGCGCCGGTGGTGCTGCCCACCTGCCGGGCATGCTGGCGGCCAAGACCTGTGTGCCGGTGCTCGGTGTACCGGTGGCCAGTAAACACCTGTCGGGTGTCGACTCGCTGCACAGCATCGTGCAGATGCCAAGGGGTATTCCGGTGGCCACGTTTGCCATTGGCGCTGCGGGCGCGGCCAACGCCGCCTTGTTCGCAGTGGCACTGCTCGCGGGGGAGGACCCGGAGCTGTATGCGCGGCTGGAGGCGTTTCGCGCTGAACAGACCGAGGCGGCGCGTGCCATGGTCGTGCCGCCTGCTGCGGCGTCGATGTCCGCGCCAGGCCCGGCGTGATGACGCATCCGGTGGTATTGCCGGGCACGATGGACGATGGACAACAGGCCACGTTGGGGGTGATGGGCGGTGGTCAGCTCGGGCGCATGTTCGTACACGCTGCCCAGCGTATGGGGTATTTCACCGCGGTGCTCGACCCCGATCCGGCGAGCCCGGCGGGTCTGGTGAGCCACTACCACATCCAGGCGGACTACGAGGACTCGCTGGCGCTGGCACAGATGGCACAACGCTGCGCGGCCATTACGACCGAATTCGAGAACGTACCTTCCGGCGCGATGGCCACGCTCGCCGCCGAACGACCGGTCGCGCCGTCGGCGCAGAGCCTCGCGATCGCACAGGACCGGATCCGCGAGAAGCGGCGAATTGGCGCCTGCGGCGTGCCCACCGCGCCCTATGCGGCGATCACGACAGCCGAGCAGTTGGCGTCGCTCGACGTGGATTTGCTGCCGGGCATCCTCAAAACCGCCCAGCTCGGGTACGACGGCAAGGGGCAGGTGCGGGTCAGCAACCGCGCGGAGCTGGCGGCTGCCTGGGCGCAGCTCAAGTCGGTGCCGTGCGTGCTGGAGCGTCAGCTGACATTGCAGAGCGAGTGTTCAGTCATCGTGGCGCGGGGCTGGGATGGTGTGATGGTCACCTATCCGGTGCAGCGCAATGTGCATGTCGCAGGTATTCTGGCGATGACCGAAGTCTTCGATGGGAATCTGCCCGCCGCGTTGGCCACGCAGGCGCGCGAGGCCGCCTGCAACATCGCCCGGCAGCTGGATTACGTGGGCGTGTTGTGTGTCGAATTTTTCGTCGTGGCCGATGCGTCGGTGCCGGACGGCGCCACCTTGCTGGTTAACGAGATCGCGCCGCGTCCGCACAACAGCGGACACTACACGCTGGACGCCTGCGACCATTCACAGTTCGACCTGCAGGTCCGTACCCTGGCAGGCCTTCCGTTGCCGATGCCGCGCCAGCACAGCCCTGCCGTGATGCTCAATCTGCTCGGTGACCTGTGGTTTGCACAACCGGGCGTGCCTGCGCAGCCTGATGCACAGCCGCGTACACCGGACTGGGTGTCGGTGCTGGCCTTGCCCGGTGCGCATCTGCATCTGTATGGCAAGCTGCGCGCCAGCCGTGGGCGCAAGATGGGCCACCTGACGATCACCGGCGCCACGGCGCAGCGGGTCCGCGACACGGCGTTGCAGGCGGCGCAGCTGCTGGGGATCGCGTTGGCATGAAGCAGAGCCCCGGCGCTCACTGCGTCTACTGGCCCCTCGACGGGCCGTCAGTCACTTCGACGTGGTCGGGCGGTATGGCGATAAGGGCGGTGGCGCGATGCCGGTGATAGACGGGCGTACGGACGAGGCGGTTGCGATGGCGGCGCGCGTGCTGCAATCCGGTGAACTGGTCGGCATTCCGACTGAGACGGTGTATGGCCTGGCGGCCGACGCGGGCAATGACGCCGCCGTGGCCAGGATCTTTTCCGCCAAGGGCCGACCCACCGAACACCCGTTGATCGTGCACGTGGACGACACCAACAAAGGCGCGGGCGATGCCGATGCAGGCGTTCTGGCCCGGGCCTTTGACGCTGATCCTGCCCCGGCGTGCCAAAGTCGGTGCCAGCGCCGCTGGGGGGCAGGATTCCATCGGCCTGCGGTGTCCCGCGCATCCGGTGGCGCAGGCGCTGCTGCATGCGTGCCGGCACATCGGAGTCATGGGTCTGGCGGCGCCCAGTGCAAACCAGTTTGGCCGAGTCAGCCCGACCACGGCAGCCCATGTGCAGGGGGAATTCGGCCCTGAGTTGCTGGTGCTCGATGGCGGCCCCTGTGATGTCGGCATCGAATCGACCATCGTGGATTGCACCCGCCGCGCGCCGGTACTGCTGCGTCCGGGCGCGATCACGGTCGAACAGTTGGAGCGCGCCTGTGGCGAGCCGGTGCACAGTGCCGACGATGCCCGATCCGATGCGCCCGCGCCGCGCGCGTCGGGTACCTTGCTGGCGCACTACGCACCCAAGGCCAAATTGCGTTTGATGGAAGCAGGTCCGCTGCAGGCGGCGCTCGACATGCTCGGAGCCGACGTGAAACCCACATCAGGTGGCCCAGTGATCGCAACGTACGCCCGCACCGTCCTACGCAACCGCTCTGCGGGTGTGTTGTGCCGGCGCATGCCGGACGATGCGGCCAGTACCGCGCAACAGTTGTTTGCGGTTTTGCGCGAGTTCGACGACCACGGCGTCAAGCTGATCTGGGTCGAAACACCGCCTGACGACGCAGCCTGGGATGGTATCCGCGACCGCTTGCAGCGTGCTGCAGCGACCGAGTAGCAGCCCCCGCCTTTAAGTTGTTTTGCGCAAGCGCCGGCTTGCGGCCAATCCGACCAACGCCAGGCCGATTAGTGCCAGGCTGCCGGGTTCGGGGACCTGGATCCCGCGCTGTGGTGGCGACAGCGGCCGATTGCCGGTGATCATGTCTTGTGCACCGACTTTTTTCTCCAGTACCATGGTGTAGTCTGCCCCCAGCGAAAGCGAATTGCCGGAATTGATCGCAAGGAAGAATTTGGTCAGGTAGTCGCTGGTTTCGCTGTTCAGGGATGTGCCGCCTATGCCAGTCGCAATAAAGTCGCCGTGACCAATATCCCAGCCAGTGTCGTACAGGCTTTCCCAGATGCCCAACTGGATCGCCGCGCTCTGGTTTCCGTTGCCAGGGTTTAGCCAAGCATAGGGGTCATGGGACTTGCCCTCGTTCATGACGCTGTTTACTGCACCCAGAAAGACAAGCGTGCGCTCCTCGGCCTCGCCCGCAAAGATGTCATATGTGACCAAAGAGTTGTTGCCGATGTGTTCATACACGTCATAACAATACATGAACAGTTTGTCATCGTTGTTCACGTAGTAGCTTGCGTTAACGTCGCGATTCGTATCCTTGCCCTGAAAGCGTCCGGCTTGTACGCCGTTGACCGTACGACCACTCGCCGCTAGAACACCATCGGCGGCTAGTCGCCCAGGATATGTAATGCTGACCACGTCATACCATAAGGGATTGGGATTAAAGATCGAACTATCGAACTTCACCTCAACGGTGGCGGCCTGGCTGGCAAAAGCGACGCCCGCCAGGGCCAGGGTCATGAGTGACTTTTTCAAGATCTGCATTGCGAACTCCAACATGTGATGCAAGAGTTAACGCAGGATTCGGGCCAACTCTCAGATGCTTGAATCTGTGAACTTGTTCACGATATTCTGTCGCAGCGCAGCAAACTGTGTCATGAATATCGACAGATATGTCGGAATTGATTACACAGAACGACGCGTGAGCTTACAAACCTGCGTTAGTTGCGCCGTCGACCGGCTGGATCGACAACGGGTCGTGCACCTGGAAGCGCAGTTTCATCACCAGGATCGCGCGCGCCATGACCGCAGTGACGCCGTTCGCGACGACGACAGGCCAAGCAGCCGACATCAAGCCATACGCCAGCCATAAGCTGCTCCCGATCAGGAACACGCTGACTATGGTCAGCGAGAGCCCTTTCACGTACCGGGTGCGCAAGGTGTGCCAGATTTGAGGCACGACGCTGGCTGTGGTCAACGTCGCTGCCAGATATCCGATGGTTTCGCTGGTGGGCAGGGTGGCGCGCGTTGTCGAACCGAAATGCTCGCTGTTGTACCGCGTCCGAAAGATGTCACTCGTCGCGGATGGTCCAGTCGAGCAGGGCGTCGAAGGCGGCCCGGCTGGCGCCGGCATTCGGGTGGTTGGTGATCGCCACCAGCACGTACCGCCGACCGCTGTTCGCGTGCACATATCCGGCCATCGCCACCACGTTGCGCAAACTGCCGGTCTTGAGGTGCGCATTGCCGGCGGCGCGCGAACGATTGCGCCGCATCGTTCCATCGACGCCGACAATGGGTAATGACGACACCAGTTCGGGCATTTGAGGCGACTGCCAGGCCGTTTGCAGCAAGCGCGCCAGCGCCTGCGCGCTGACCCGAGATTGGCGCGACAGGCCCGATCCGTTGTCCAGCGTTGGTGGTTCCGTGCTGCCGAATCGTTCGCGCCACCAGGCGCCCACCACCTCCCGCGATGCGTCGAACGAGGCCGCGCCAGGTGGCGTCGTGGTGCCGTTGGCCTGCGCCCCAGGCAGGCTCAGGCTCAGGAACACTTGCTCGGCCATGACGTTGTTGCTGTATTTGTTGATGTCGCGAATCACCTCGGCCAGCGGGGGCGAACCGATCTCGAACGCGGGCGGGCCTATGCCGACCGGCAAGGGCCCGTCGCGCACCACACCGCCAAGCCGACCGCCGACCTCACGCCACATTCCTTCGATGGCCCGGGCCGCGAAACGGGCCGGGTCGGGAAACGCGACTGGCCAGACCCGTTCCTGGCAACTGGCCGGGTAGCTGCCGGCAAAACGGATCCGGGTCGGGTCGGAAAAATCGGCCCGCAGGCTGGCCCGGTAATCGCCACAGTCCCCGTCGGACAGCGGTACCGAGTCCGGAATCTGCACACCGGCCAGCGGCGGGTTCACCTGCACCCGGGCCAGCTTGTTCGGGCGATCGACGACAAAGGTCATCACCATCGATTTGTAGTTGAGCAGCAGCGCGTCGGGCGCGGCGTTGTACGGCCGCAGCGGTTCACCGTCGAAGCCACCCGGATCGGAAGGCGCCAGCACAAAAGCACCGCGATCGAGCACGATATCGCCCTGGATGCGATGGATGCCCAGGCCACGTATGCGGCGCATCAGCAGCCACAAGCGCTCAGCCACCAAAGTCGGATCGCCCCGGCCCTGGATGAACAGGTTGCCGACCAGGACGCCGTTGCGCACCGTTCCATCCAGGTAGACCGGCGTGCGCCAGCTGTAGGCTGGCCCGAGCAGGTCGAGTGCGGCATAGGTGCTGATCAGTTTCATCACCGAGGCCGGATTCATCGGCACATCGGCACGGTAGCTGACCCGCGGTGCCATGTCGCCTTGCGCATCGACCACCACCACCGCCATCGCGTCCAATGGCAGTTTGGCCCGCACCAACGCCGCCTGGACCTCGGTCGGCAGGCCCTGTGCCTGTACCAGCGTGAGAAGGCCCCAGGCCAGGCCGGCCAGGGATACGGTGCGCAGCATGCGTATGACGCCCGTCGCGCCGAAGAACAGCCGCTTGGCCCACGCGCGGCCAGACCCGCAGTCATTCGGCATAACGCAATCGGCAGGCATCGTGCCAGTCTACCGCGCAAGCTGCACAACATTGGCCATGGCCTTGTCGTGTCCGCTGGGACGGACCATCCGGGATAATCCGGCGCATGCGCCCGATCCCGTTTCTTTCACCCCGCGCGACCGGTTTTGCTGCTGCGCTGGTGACGATCGTGATCTGGACCTCGTTCATTGTCATCGCCCGCGCCAGCGCTGACCCGTCGCGCGCCGCGGCGCTCACCCCGTTGGACCTCGGCTTCGCGCGCCTGCTGGGCGCCGGCGCCATTCTGTTGCCGCTGGGTTTCATCCTGGTGCGGCGCGATCGTGCACGCGGGCAAGGCCATGCGTCGATGTTCGGCTTTTCGCCGCTGCCGCTGCGCACCACGGCCACGGTGGGTTTTTTTGGTGGCCTTTTGTACGCGCTGGTTGCTTACAGTGGATTTGTTTATGCGCCGGCCGGACATGCCGCCGTGCTGATGCCGGGCAGTTTGCCCTTGTGGACGGCGCTGCTCGCAGCGCTGTTTCTGGGTACCCGTATCTCGCGCATGCGGTGGATCGGATTGGCACTGATTGTTGCCGGCGACGCCCTGGTGGGCGGATCGAGTCTGCTGCGCGCATTCGACGGCGGCGAAGTCTGGAAGGGGGACTTGCTGTTCATGGCCGCCGGTTTGTGCTGGGCAGCTTACAGCGTGCTGGCACGGCATTTCATGCTGGATGCAGTGCGCGCCACTGTCGCAATCACGGTGTTTGCCTGCTTCTTTTACATCCCGGCCTACAGTCTATTGCTGGTGTTGGGGTGGGTGCCGACACGGTTGCTGGATGCGCCGCTGGGACAGGTGGTGTTTCAGGTGGTGTTCCAGGGCCTGGGTTCGGTGGTGATTGCCGGCGTGACCTTCACCCGGATGATTCAGTATTTCGGACCGGTGCGCTCCACCATGATGACCGCCGTCGTGCCGGGCCTGGCCGCAGTGTCGGCAGTACTGCTGCTTGGCGAGCCGTTGTACTGGAGCCTGGGCCTGGGCCTCGTGCTGGTGACGCTGGGCATCGTGTTCGGTGTTCGTTCGGGGTTGGCTCCGGTGAACGCGCCGGTCATCCTCGCCGCGCCTGTGCGCCCGGGCGGTTCCTGAGTGGAAGGCGTCTTTATGCGACTGCTTGCCATGGACACCAGCACCGAACACATGTCGGTTGCCGCAAGTCGGCCTGGCGACGACGGTGTTCCGCGTGTCTGCTCCGCGGATGGCGTCGGCGGCGCGCAGGCATCGAGCCAGTTGATCCCGATGATTCGCACAGTGCTGGCGCAGGCCGGCCTGGTTTTTGCCGATCTCGACGCGATCGTGTTCGGGCGCGGGCCTGGCGCATTCACCGGACTGCGCACGGCTTGCGCGGTGGCACAAGGCCTGGCCTTGGGCGCACGGGCCGGTACACCGCTCTCGAGTGTGCCGGTGTTGCCTTTGGACTCGCTGCTGGCCGTGGCCGAGCAGGCGCGTTGGCAGTATGCGCCCGAACAGCCAAGATGGGATGTGCTGGCCATGCTCGATGCGAGGATGGACGAGGTCTACATGGGTCGATACCGCTGGGACGCGGGGCAATGGCAAACACGGCAGGCTCCGATGCTGGCGCGTGCGCAGGACATCGCCGTGCATGCGGACGAGGCGCTGGCCGGCAATGTGTTCGAGGCGTATGGCGCGCGATTGCCACCGGCGTCTGCCGGCCAACCCTGGATCATGGCCTGGCCGACGGCCGAGGCCATGTTGCGGCTAGCGCCCGGCTTGCTGGCGCAAGGCCAGGGTGTCGACCCGGCGCTGGCGCTGCCGCTGTACATCCGGGACAAGGTGGCATCCACCACGGCCGAACGTGCCGCGTCCCGGGCCGCACAGGCGCAGCCGGCCATGAAGGATCGGGGTACAACGTCATGATTGCCGCCGGGCCGCTCCCAAGGCGCTCAGTCCCACAGCCCGCAGGGTGGAGGGTAGTCCGGTGAGCGCGGTATGGCGTGGCGCCGAGGCGCATTTTCAGGCCTTGTCGATGGTCAACCTGCCGGACGTGTTGCGTATTGAACGCGTGGCGTATGCCCATCCTTGGTCGGAAATCAACTTCCGCGATGCCTTGATCGCCGGTTACCAGGCGCAGATGGTGGTCGCCGACGGCATCGTGCTGGGGTACTTCATTGCAATGCACGGTGTCGACGAGGTGCATCTGCTCAATATCACCGTGGCACCTGCCTACCAGGGCCAGGGCTGGGCCCGGCTGATGCTCGACGCACTCGGGTTGTGGGCACGCGGCCAGGGTGCGCAGTGGTTGTGGCTGGAAGTGCGGGTGGGCAATACGCGTGCGATGCAGGTATACCAAGATCACGGATTTCGCCGGGTGGGCCACCGCAAAGCCTATTACCCGGCTCACAACGGCAGTCGTGAGGACGCCATCGTCATGAGCCAGAAGTTATGAGCCTGCAACTCGATGCCCGTCAGCGCGCGATGCTGGCGACTGCCGTTGCCGCACGCGCGCCAGCCTCAGCCACCGTTGCCCCGACGGTCGGTGATCTGCGTGAGCCTGCCGCACCCGTGGCAGACACGGCAAACGATATCGACCGGATGGACTGGGCGCAATTGCGCGCCACAGTGCTGGCCTGTACCGCCTGTGGCCTGCGCGAAGGGCGCAAGTCACCGGTATTCGCGATCGATCCGCTACCGGCGCAGGCAGATTGGCTGATCGTCGGTGAACCGCCTGATGAACACGAAGAACGCGCCGGTGCCCCGTTTGTCGGCAGCGCCGGCCAATTGCTGGACAACATGCTGCGCGCCGTGCAGTGCACACGGGGCGGTCAGGGTCGTGCGGGTGCACGTGTGACCTCGGTGGTGAAATGCCGCCCGGGGCTGGTGCGCAATCCGACCGCGGACGAACTTGCGCAATGCGCGGTCTACCTGCGCCGCGAGATCGCGCTGACACAACCCCGGGTGATCGTCGCCATGGGCCGCTTCGCCGCCTTGTCGCTGCTGGCGGCCGAACATCCCTCGGTGCTGCAGGCGCCTTTCGGGCAGCTCCGGGGCAAGCTGTACCGCAGCGGCGGGGTACCGGTTGTCGTCACCTACCATCCCTCGAAACTGCTGCGCGCGCCGCTGGACAAAGCTGCTGCCTGGGCCGATCTGTGTCTGGCGCGCGCGCAAATCCTGTCGTCATCTGCATCACCACCACCATGAACTTCATCGACCAACTCGCCCATTCCGGCAACCGCAACTACTCCATGTTGTGTGTCGGCCTGGATCCGGAGCCTTCCCGCTTTCCTGGCCGGTTGCGCGGCGATGCCGGCAAGATCTACGATTTCTGTGCCGCCATCGTCGACGCGACCGCCGATCTGGTGGTGGCGTTCAAGCCGCAGATCGCCTACTTTGCCGCGCACCGCGCAGAAGGCCAACTCGAACAGCTGATGGAACACATGCGGCGGGTGGCACCCGATATACCGGTGATTCTTGACGCCAAACGCGGCGACATCGGCTCCACCGCCGAGCAATACGCGATCGAAGCGTTCGAGCGGTATGGCGCAGACGCGGTGACCTTGTCGCCGTTCATGGGTTTCGATTCGGTCCAGCCGTATCTGTTGCACCATCGCAAGGGCGCGTTCCTGTTGTGCCGCACCTCCAACCCTGGCGGTGACGATCTGCAGAACCAGCGCCTGGCCAGTGTCGAAGGTCAACCGCTGCTGTACGAACATCTGGCCCGGCTGGCGCAAGGCCCGTGGAACACCAATGGCCAGCTGGGTTTGGTGGTGGGTGCCACCTATCCGGCAGAAATCGCACGTGTACGCGCGATCGCGCCGACGCTGCCGATGCTGATCCCGGGTGTCGGGGCGCAAGGGGGTGATGCTGCCGCGACCGTCAAGGCGGCCTGGGGCGGCACGGCGCAACACAGCACCGGTGCAATCGTCGTGAATTCCTCGCGCGCGATCCTGTATGCCGATGGTGGTGCCGGTTTTGCCGCTGCAGCCCGGGCCGAGGCCCGGCGCACCCGCGATGCGCTGAACGCGGCGCGCAGCTGAGCGGCAGCTGCCGCTGCAGCCGCGTCGTGGCTATGATGGTCTGGCGTGGCGCAACCCGTGTCGCGCGCAGTTGACCCCGTGGAGCCAAGCAACCATGCAACATGCCGATCAGAGCAGCGTTTTTCCCGACCACATCGACTGGCACGGCGACGGAACCAGCCGCATCCCGTATGGCGTCTACACCAGCGAAGCATTGCACCGGCGCGAGCTAGACCGTTTCTTTTATCGCAGGCATTGGAGTTATGTCGCGCTGGAAGCCGAGATTCCGAATCCGGGTGACTTCAAACGCACCGTGGTTGGCGAACGCTCGGTGATCGTGGTGCGCGACAAGGATGGCGTGGTGCATGTGGTCGAAAACGTCTGCGCGCACCGCGGCATGCAGTTTTGTCGCGAGCGCCATGGCAATCGCAAGGAGTTCGTTTGCCCGTACCACCAGTGGAGTTACACCCTTTCGGGCGATCTGCAAGGCGTGCCGTTCCGGCGTGGCGTGCGCCAGAACGGCAAGGTCCAGGGCGGCATGCCGGCCGACTTTGATCTCAAGGAACACAACCTGACCACCCTCAAGGTAGCGACCCGTGGCGGCGTGGTGTTTGCATCGTTCGACCACGGTGTCGAGTCGCTGGAAGACTACCTCGGACCGGTCATCCTCGGCTATTTTGATCGCCTGTTCAACGGCCGAAAGCTCCGCATCCTGGGCTACAACCGCCAGCGTATTCCGGGCAACTGGAAACTGATGCAGGAGAACATCAAGGACCCTTACCACCCGGGTCTGCTGCATACCTGGTTCGTCACCTTCGGCTTGTGGCGGGCCGACAACAAGTCGGAACTGAAGATGGACAAGCACCACCGGCACGCAGCAATGATTTCGACGCGGGGCCAGTCCGGCAAGGCGGCGCAGGTGACCCAGGTGTCGAGCTTCAAGGAGAACATGCAACTGCACGATGACCGTTTCCTGGACATCGTGCCCGAAGCCTGGTGGGGTGGCCCGAGCGCGGTGATGACGACGCTGTTTCCGAGCGTGATCCTGCAGCAACAGGTCAACAGCGTCTCGATGCGGCACATCCAGCCCGACGGTCATGGTGCGTTCAACTTCGAGTGGACCCATTTCGGCTTTGAGGACGACGACGCGGCGATGACGAAACGCCGGCTGCGCCAGGCCAACCTGTTCGGGCCGGCCGGATTCGTATCGGCTGACGACGGTGAAGTGATCGAGTTCTCGCAACGCGGCTTCGAGAGCAAGCCGGTGCACCGGGCGGTGGCCGAACTCGGCGGGCGCGAGGTCGGCGACACCGACCACATGGTCACAGAAACCCTGATTCGCGGCATGTACCGCTACTGGCGCGAAGTCATGGAGGCGGAAGACGAGGCAACAGCGCCACCGCCCGCAGTGCAAGCCCGTCTGCAACAGGGAGGCTAGTGGCATGAGCATGACCATCGATCCCCGCGACCATCACGCGCTGGTGCAACTGCACGCCGACTATGTAGCGATCGTTGATGCCGCCGATTGGGATGCCTGGTGCGACCTGTTCATCGACGACTGCATCTACAAGCTGATCCCGCGCGAAAACCATGAGCGGGGGTTGCCGCTGGCGACGATGGATCTGGAGAGCAAGGGCATGCTCAAGGATCGTGCCTACGCAATTCGCGAGACCCTGTTTCACGACCCGTATTACCAGCGCCACCTGATCGGCGCGCCGCGCCTGCTGCAGGTGCAGGAGAACCAGATCGTCTGCGAGTCGAACTACGCGGTGTTCCGCACCAAATTGTCGGAGCTGACGACGGTGTTCAACGTGGGACGGTATCTGGATACGGTGGTGCGCACCGATGCGGGCTGGCGCTTTGCGGCCAGGTTGTGTATCTACGACAGCGAGATGATTCCGAACTCGATCATTTATCCGATCTGACAGTGGCGACCAGCGGCGCGCGCACGGACCGGCTCTGGTTGTGCTGCATCTTGTCCACCACCTTGAAACACCACCACATCCCGATTACGCCGAAGGCGATCACGCCCAGTCCATAACCGGCCAGCGCGCCTTTGACGCCGAACCAGGATTGGCCCAGCCAGACAAACGGAATCACGCCCAGCGTGGAGCGGCCCCAGTTCAACGCGGTCGAATAAAACGCAAAACCCAGGTTGTTGAAAGCCGTGTTGGCGACAAACAAGGCGCCGTTGAACAGGAAACTGCCGGCAACGTACACGCAAAAGAACACGATCAGTTCGCGTGCCAGGCCGTGTGCCTGGAACAGGTCGGCGACCCGGCCGCTGCCCAGGGCCAGCAGCAACCATACCGACAGTGTGTAGACCACGATGACCAACAGACTGTCGCGCACCGTGGCGCTGACGCGATCAAAACGCTGGGCACCGAAGTTCTGGCCGATGATCGGGCCAACCGCGCCCGAGAGCGCAAACAACACACCGAACGCGACCGGAATGATGCGCTGGACCACGGTCCAGCCGGCGATTGCCTCGTCGCCGTACGACGAGATGGCGTGCGTGACAAACGCATTCCCGACCGGGGTGGCGATCTGGGTCAACACGGCGGGCATGGCAATCGCCATGAAGGGCGCCAGTTCGCGCAGCATCAGCGCCAGATCGGGCCTGGCAATCAATCGGTGGACGCGCCACAGGTAATGCAGGCCGATCCACACCATTGTCAGCCGCACGATCACGGTGGAGATCGCCGCGCCCGTAAGCTCCCAATCGAGCCAGAGGATCAGTATCGGGTCCATCACCAGCGCGGTGGCAGCCGCGCCCAGCGTGACGTACATGGCGCGTCGCGCGTCGCCGGTCGAACGCAGCAGCCCTGACAGACACATGCCGATACCCAGCAGCGGCCACGACGGCAGGATGATGCGCATGAGTGACGCGGCGCGTTCCAGCGTATGCCCGCGCGCGCCCAGCAGGTGCAGGGCAGGCTCCAGCAGTGGCCAGGCAGCTACAGCGAGCAACGACATGCAGACGCCCACGATGATCAGCGATGCGCCGGCGATCTGTCGTGCATGTGCCGGTTGCCCGGCGCCCAGCGCGCGCGATGTCAATGCGGTAGCAGCGATCGACAGGCCGATTGCCATGGATGTGGCCAGGAACAATACGGTGGTGGCGTATCCCAGCGCCGCAGTCAGTTCGTCTTGTTTCAGCAGCGTGATGTAGAACAGGTTGAGCGCGTCGACCGCAAACACCGCCACCAGGCCAATCGAGCCGGCGGCTGTCATGCGGATCACATGGCCCAGCGTGGGCCCTGTGACGAGCATGCCCTGGGCCGCCGGGCGCTCAGGCGGGGTTGTGGTCATCTCAAGCAAATGTGGCTTTGCCACTTTGCTTGACCCCTGGGAGCCGGAATGACGCAGCCATTGCCTGGGGTGCGTAAAAGGGGCGTGCTGGCGGGACCAGGGACCGGCCAGCTGAAACGGGTGTCGCGCGGGCGTTCAGCCGCGCAGCTCCCCGTTGCCCAGCACCACGAACTTGAGCGAGGTGAGGCCTTCGATACCGACCGGGCCGCGGGCATGGAATTTGTCGGTGCTGATGCCGATTTCGGCGCCCAGACCGTATTCGAAACCGTCGGCGAAGCGGGTGCTGGCATTGACCATCACACTGGCCGAATCGACCTCACGCAGGAAACGCTGCGCATGCATATGGTCGCGGGTAAGGATGACGTCGGTGTGGTGGCTACCGTACTGGTTGATATGCGCGATCGCCGCATCCAGATCGTCGACGACCTTGATGCTGATGATGGGCGCCAGGTATTCGGTGGACCAGTCCTGCTCGGTGGCCTCGACCAACTGCGCGCCTGGGACCTCGGCCAGGATGGCACGGCTGTCCGGGCACACGCGCATTTCGACCGACTTGGCCGCGTAGATGGCTCCGATGGCAGGCAGGAAGTCTCGCGCCACACCACGCGCCACCAGCAGGCTTTCGCTGGCGTTGCAGGGACTGTATTTCTGGGTCTTGGCGTTGTCGGCCACGGCTATCGCCATCGCGATGTCGCAGGGGTCGTCGACATAGACGTGGCAGTTGCCGTCAAGGTGCTTGAGCACCGGGACCTTGGCATCGCGGCTGATACGTTCGATCAGGCCCTTGCCGCCGCGCGGAATGGCCATGTCCACATATTGGGGCATGGTGATGAGTTCGCCGACCACGGCCCGGTCGGTGATCTGCACCAGTTGCACCCCCTCCGGCGGCAGTCCGCTGGCTTGCAGCGCCTGTTGCACCAGCAGCGCCAGGGCCTTGTTCGAGTCAATCGCCTCCGAGCCGCCGCGCAGGATGCAGGCATTGCCGCTCTTGATCGCCAGGCTGGAAGCTTCGATGGTGACGCTCGGACGGCTCTCGAACACCATCGCAAATACGCCGATAGGCACCCGCATCTGGCCGACCCGGATGCCGCTGGGTTGCTGGACCATGCCGCTGATCTGGCCGACGATGTCGGCCATGGCGGCCAGTTGTTCACAACCCTGGGCCAGGGTGTCGATTACTTGCGGTGTCAGCCGCAGCCGGTCGATCATCGGCGCAGCAAGCCCGGCGGCAGTGGCGCGTTTCAGATCCTGCGTATTGGCCGCCTGCAGCGCTGGCGCATGAGAGCGTAGCAGGCCGGCCAGCAACCGCAGGCAGCTGTTGCGCTGGGCCGCCTCGGCCTTGGCCATGGCTGCGGATGCGCTGCGGGCCTGCAGGCCCAAGGTCTGGCTGTATTCGGCGACGGAGATGGCGTTCATGGTGGCATTTTCTCACTCCGGTGCGAACCGGTGCTGTGCCGGTGGCATCAACGCGCGGCGCAAGCCCTGCACAGGCCCATGGCCAGTTGGTGCAAGGCCTGCCATGCATTCACCGGCCAGCCGGGAACCTTCAGGCCCTTGACGATGCCGTCGACCTGATGTGCCTGCAGCAGCAGCTCGGACAGGAGCGCTGGCGTGAGTTGAGGCAACACACGTTCGAACAGCCGTTCACGCGCCCCCCAGACCCGCTGTTCGCGCAGCGCCATTGGCAGTGGTCGGCCGCTGGCCATCGCGTCGCGCACCCGTTTGAGTGCGCGGATGTCCTCGGCCAGGCTGTAATGCACCAGCACTGGCGCCACGCCTTCGGCCTGCAGACCGTCGAGCATGCGCTGCACCCGGGCCTGCTGGCCGGCCAGCACGGCTTCGCTGAGCTTGAACACGTCGTAACGCGCCACGTTGAGCACCGCGCGTTCGATGTCCTCGAACCCGAGTTCGCCAGCCGGATGAAGCAGGGCCAGTTTCTGGATCTCCTGATGCGCTGCCAGCAGGTTGCCCTCGACCCGGTCGGCGAAAAATTGCAGGCTGCGCTGACCCTCGATGCCGGGTTTGACACGCTGGTCCTGCCGCGCCAGGCGTTGGGCCAGCCACTGCGGCAACGCGGCCCGATCGATCGGTTCGAGTGCGATCGTGACACCATGGCGTTCGAGCGCGCCAAACCAGGCGCCGCTGCGGGTGGCCTTGTCCAGCCGGGGCAGGATTACCATCGTGAGCAGGTCGTCGGTGCCGTGCGCCTGTTCGCACAGTTGCTGCAGCGCAGCGCCGCCATCCTTGCCCGGTTTTCCCGAGGGAATGCG
>CAJDVP010000063.1_pt1 | contig 21082 bp, 20 predicted proteins | sample 7391311 | NCBI WGS metagenome assembly CAJDVP01 (sample SAMEA7055711, study PRJEB34461) | soil metagenome | biome: terrestrial ecosystem; feature: Peninsula; material: soil | place: Antarctica | collected 2016
TGCGTAACCGATATTCGCTGACCGATGTGGACGTGGAGCAACTGGCGCGGTATGCGCTGGTGATCGAGGAACACTACGGTCGCCCGATGGACATCGAGTGGGGCAAGGATGGCCGCGATGGCAAGCTCTACATCCTGCAAGCCCGTCCGGAGACCGTCAAGAGCCAGAGTGCCGGCAAGGTGCAATATCGATACAAGCTCAAAGGCAAGGGCAAGAATACGGTGTTGGTCGAGGGCAGGGCGATCGGCCAGAAGATCGGTACTGGTCCGGTGCGGCTGGTACACAACCTGTCGGAGATGGACAAGGTGAAGGCAGGTGACGTGCTGGTGACCGACATGACCGACCCGAACTGGGAGCCGGTGATGAAGCGCGCATCTGCCATCGTGACCAATCGCGGTGGGCGAACCTGCCACGCGGCGATCATCGCCCGTGAACTCGGTATTCCGGCCGTGGTTGGGTGTGGCGACGCGACCGATCTGCTTACCGAAGACGTACTGGTCACCGTGAGCTGCGCCGAGGGTGATACCGGCTTCGTTTACGACGGCGTGCTCGAGACCGAGGTGCAACAAGTCGAGCGTGGCGCGATGCCCGAGCTGCCGCTGAAAATCATGATGAACGTGGGTAACCCGCAGCTGGCGTTCGATTTCTGCCAGTTGCCCAACGCCGGAGTCGGCCTGGCACGACTGGAGTTCATCATCAACAACAACATTGGTGTGCATCCCAAGGCCATCCTGGACTATCCGGCAGTGGATGCAGATCTGAAGAAGGCGGTGGAGTCGGTGGCGCGTGGCCATGCGTCGCCGCGCGCGTTCTATGTCGACCGGGTCGCAGAGGGTGTGGCCACGATCGCAGCGGCGTTCTGGCCCAAACCTGTAATCGTGCGTTTGTCTGATTTCAAAAGCAACGAATATCGCACGCTGATCGGTGGCAGCCGTTACGAGCCGGACGAAGAAAACCCGATGCTTGGCTTCCGCGGCGCGGCCCGCTACATCAGCGCCGATTTCCGTGAGGCGTTCGCGATGGAGTGCGAGGCGATGCTGCGGGTACGTCGCGACATGGGGCTGACGAACGTGCAGCTGATGGTGCCTTTCGTGCGCACGCTGGAGCAGGCGCGCAAGGTCACCGAGTTGCTGGCCACGCATGGTCTGCGGCGCGGTGACGGTGCACAGGCCGACGGTGATGGCGGGCTCAAGATCATCATGATGTGCGAGGTCCCCAGCAATGCGATCCTGGCCAACGAGTTCCTGGAGTATTTCGACGGTTTCTCGATCGGTTCGAACGATCTCACCCAGCTTACCCTGGGATTGGACCGCGACTCGGGTCTGGAGTTGCTGGCCGCCGATTTCGACGAGCGCGACCCGGCCGTCAAGGCGCTGATCCACATGGCGATCCAGGCCTGCCGCGCGCAAGGCAAATACGTGGGCATCTGTGGCCAGGGCCCCAGCGACCACCCGGACTTTGCCATCTGGTTGCGTGACGAAGGCATCGACTCTATCTCACTGAATCCGGACACCGTCATCGACACCTGGCGCCGCCTGGCCGGCTGAACGGAAAAGTACCTGGGTGGCCCGGTGTGGCGTCAGGGTCTTCCCTAGGGAGCACGGTGTCACGCCAGTGTTGTAAGCGGCTGGTAAGGCCGCACTTCACAATGGTCCCATGCATCATTCGGGATCATCATGTTGCTGACCGTCATGGTACTCAAGCTCATCACCGAGACAGCGCTGATGGTGCTTCTGGGCCAGTGGGTGCTCGGTTTGCTGGCAGGTAAGCAACGCCGCGCCAATCTGGTGTATCAGTTGCTGCAGGCGGCGGGTCGGCCGTTCCTGGCAGTGGCGCGGCGTGTCTCGCCAGCTGTCGTGATGGAGCACCATCTGCCACTGGTGGCCGCGTTGCTGCTGGCGATCGCCTGGCTGGGACTGACGCTGGCCAAGATCCGGATCTGCCTGCAGATCGGAGTCGCACTGTGCCGATAGTTGTGTGCTGGCGTTACCAATGGCTCAAGGTGCAGGCGCTGGTGTTGTTGTTTGCCAACCGCCAGGCCGCCGCGCTGCGCCGGTTCGATGCGATGCTCGCATATGCGCCGCATGATCGGTATGTTTTGGCCAGTCGCGCCCATCTGCTTGCGCACACGGGTGACGTGGCCGGTGGTGTCCAGGCGCTGCGCAGCCTGACCGCAAGCCATCCGGGTGATGCGGTGGCCTGGTTCAATCTGGCCTACATGCTGCAGGCGCAAGATGATGCCGAGCCAGCGGAGCATGCGTTTCGCCGGGCGCTCGACGTGGATGACTCCCTAGACCGTGCCTGGTATGGCTTGGCGTTGCTGCTCATTCGTTCTCTGCGCCTCGATGAAGCCGTTGCCGCGCTGGAGCGCAACACGGCCTTGCAGCCCATGAGCCCGTACGGCTGGTACCAGCTCGCCCGGGTGCAACTGGCGCGCGATCAACCCGACGAGGCCCGCCGGATCATCGGGCACCTGCGGGGATTCGAGCCCAAGGTGGCGGCCCAACTGGAACGGGAAACCGGTCTGCATGCCAGTTCGCCAAAGTGACGACTTGCGTTGTGCGTCGATCCGTGCAAATGCAGCGCCCCGCCGGGGGATAACCAAATGAGCACGACTCCGCGGCAAAAGGCCTATTGGAGAAAGAACCTGCAGGTGATTGCTGGTCTGCTCGTGATCTGGTTCATCGTGACCTTTGTTGTCAGTTTTTACGCACGGGAACTGCGGTTCAACTTCTTCGGCTGGCCGTTCAGCTTCTGGATGGGCGCGCAAGGATCCATGCTGGTCTACGGCGGCATCATCTGGTTTTATGCGCGCTACATGGACAAGCTCGATGCGCAGTATGAGGCGTCTGAGGACGACGATTGAGCATGGCCGAGCGCAGTACAGGATCGATCGTCAAGGCGGCGCATACCGCCAGTGCGCAAGCACAGTTCAAGCACGACATTGACCGTGTCTACCTGCGGTACGTGGTGGGATTTCTCGCTTTTGTGTTGTCGCTGGCAGCGCTGGAGCAGGTGGGATTGCCGCGGCGCTGGATCGGATCGATTTTTCTGGTAGGCACGATCGGCCTGTACGCCACCATCGGTATCCTGACTCGGACCCACGACGCTGTTGAATACTACGTGGCTGGTCGCCGTGTGCCGGCTATTTACAACGGCATGGCAATCGGCGCCGACTGGATGTCGGCCGCATCGTTCATCGGCCTGGGCGGTACCTTGTATATCGCCGGTTATGACGGTCTGGCATTCATCATGGGCTGGACCGGTGGATATTGCCTGGTGGCGCTGTTTCTGGCGCCGTATCTGCGCAAGTTCGGCCAATTCACCGTGCCTGATTTTCTGGGTGACCGATATGGCGGCAACCTGCCGCGTTTCATCGGCATCGTGGCGGCGATCCTGTGTTCGTTCACCTATGTCGTGGCGCAGATATCGGGCGTCGGCCTGATCACCTCGCATCTGACCGGCGTGCAATTCGAGCTCGGCATCTTTTTGGGGCTCGGTGGCATTCTGGTCTGTTCCTTCCTGGGCGGCATGCGAGCTGTCACATGGACCCAGGTGGCGCAATATGTCATCCTGATCGTGGCCTACATGGTCCCGGTGGTCTGGTTGTCGGTCAAGCAGACCGGTATCCCGGTGCCGCAATTGGTTTACGGCTACCAACTGGAAAAGGTGACTGCGCTCGAAAACCGGTTGAAGATCGACCCGGCAGAGCGCGAAGTGCGCGCCGTATACGAGCAGCGTTCTGCCGAACTGGCAGACAAACTGGCAGACCCGGTGAGCGCATTGGCCGCGGAACGGGTTGCCGCCAAGTTGCGCCTGGATCACCTCAAGGTAACTGGTGGTTCTGACTCGGCGGCTGATGTCGCCGCCGCAGAAAAAGCCTTGTTTGCATTGCCCGCCGATGCAAACGCTGCCAGGCAGGTCTGGGCCAAGGCCAAGGCGGCGGCCGACACCAAGGCGCTTGCGCTCAATGGCATGGCGCCGCATGCGCAGAACTTTGCGGGCGACCCAAATGGCAGCCCGGCCGAACAAGAAACCTACAAAATCGCCCGCCGCAATTTTCTGGCGTTGATTTTCTGCCTGATGGTGGGTACCGCTGCGCTGCCGCATATCCTGATGAGGTACTACACCGTACCCAGCGTGCGGGAGGCGCGTGCTTCGGTGAGTTGGTCACTGCTGTTCATCTTTCTGCTGTATTTCACCGCGCCAGCGTTGGCGGTTTTGATCAAGTTCGAGATCTTCACGTTGGTGGTGGGAACACCGTTCGATCAGCTGCCTGAGTGGATCACGTCGTGGAGCAAGGTCGATCCGTCCTTGTTGTCGGTCACGGATATCAACAAGGACGGCATCCTGCAGCTTAATGAAATGAGCATCAGTGGCGACATCATCGTGTTGGCGATGCCCGAGATCGGTGGCATGCCGTATGTCGTCTCCGGGCTCGTCGCTGCCGGTGGCCTGGCAGCCGCGCTGTCCACGGCCGATGGTCTGCTGCTCACGGTGGCCAACGCACTGAGCCACGATCTGTACTACAAGATGATCGATCCCAACGCGTCGACTGCGCGTCGCGTAGCCCTGTCAAAGATGTTGCTGCTGGTGGTAGCGTTGGCAGCGTCGTATGTGGCATCGCAACGGCCGGCGGACATCCTGTTCCTGGTTTCAGCGGCCTTTTCCTTCGCCGGCGCCGCATTTTTCCCGGCGTTGACGCTGGGTATCTTTTGGGGTCGGGCGACAGGCGTGGCTGCGTCGCTGGGCATGGTTGCCGGGCTAGGCACCACGGCCTACTACATGGTGACGACCCAGCCCTGGCTACGCGGCATTTTCGGCGTTACCGCGCCGGTGCACCTCTGGTGGGACATCCAACCGATTTCGGCGGGCCTGTTTGGCGTGCCAGTCGGAATTGCGGTGATCGTGCTCGTCAGCCTGGTGACTCCGCGTCCGGGGCCACGGATCGAGCAGATGGTCAACTACATACGTTATCCCGATCCCAAAGTCGACTGAGCTTTGTGCGAAGGATGCCACCTGTCACACGCGACACCACCGTGGTGGCAAGAGCTGAATCCGACTCGGGTTGATCGTCTATACTCGTGGGCTTTCCCCTTACCACACCCTGTCTGGACGCCGGGGGTGGTTTTTTCGGCCCTCCAGTCGTTTTTCGAGTGGCACCAGGGTCATCCACAAGGAGTATCAATGCGTCATTACGAGATCATCCTCATGATCCATCCGGATCAGAGCGAGCAGGTTCCAGCCATGCTGGAGCGTTACAAGACCATGATCACTGCCGGCAACGGCAAGATCCACCGGGTCGAAGACTGGGGCCGTCGCCAGTTGATCTACATGATCAACAAGTTGGCCAAGGCCCATTACCTGTGCATCAACATCGAGGCTGATCAGGCCGTGATGGCCGAACTCGAGCATGCGTTCAAGTTCAACGATGCCGTGTTGCGCCACCTGACGGTGCTGCGCAAGAAGGCCGATACGACCCCGTCGGCGATGATGAAGACCGTGGAGCGCGAAGATGCGCGCAAGGCCCAACAGGCCGAAATGCACGGAAGCGACCGTTAACGCCAACGTGGGGTGAATGAAGCCGCCAATTGTCTGATCCTGACAGCCAGTATTGCCGAGCGTGATGCGATGCGTTACACACCGGCAGGTATACCGGCCCTGAACCTGAAGCTCGCGCATTCCTCCAGCGTACAGGAAGCAGGGCAGGTCAGGCAGGTGAAGGCGGAAATGAAAGCGCTGGCGCTGGGCAGCAATGCCGAACGGTTGGCAAATCAGGCGGTCGGCAGTATCTGGCGATTCACCGGCTTCGTGGCAACACCCCGCAACGGAAAACACGTCGTTTTTCACATACAGGAATTTTTGCAAGACCCATTCATGTTGTCCCCGCAGGACGCCCCGGCCCAGAACGTCTGAACCGGCCCGCCTGCAACCCGAAGGATTTCACCATGCCAGCACCAAAACGTTTCAACAAAGACAAGCGCCCTAAGCGCCCGGCCCAGAATCTGCTGTTCAAGCGCAAGCGCTTTTGCCGCTTCACCGTGACCGGTGTCGAAGAGATCGATTACAAGGACATTGACACCTTGCGCGATTTCATCGCCGAAAACGGCAAGATCATTCCCGCACGCTTGACCGGCACCCGTGCCATCTTTCAGCGCCAACTCAACACCGCGATCAAACGTGCACGCTTTCTGGCCATGTTGCCGTACAGCGACCAGCATCGCATCTAAGGGGCCATCCACATGCAAATCATTCTGCTCGACAAGGTCGTGAACCTTGGCAATCTGGGTGAAATCGTCAAGGTCAAGGACGGTTACGCCCGCAATTTCCTGATCCCCTCCGGTCGTGCGCGACGCGCGACCGCAGCAGCAAAGCAGGAATTCGAAACCAAACGCGCCGAACTCGAAAAGGTCGCCGCTGCAAAACTGGCCGAGGCCCAGGCCGTCGGTGAGAAGCTCGCCGGCATGACCTGCAAGCTGACCCAAAAAGCCGGTGTCGATGGGCGCCTGTTCGGATCGGTCACGAATGCTGACATTGCCGACGAACTGGTGAAGCTGGGTTACACGGTCACCAAGGCGCAGATACGCATGCCGTCAGGCCCGATCAAGACAGTAGGCGACAGCACGGTCAGCGTGGCCTTGCATACCGACGTGACCGTGGACATCGCGGTCGCAGTCTACGGCGAGACTGCCTGATCAGCGCTGCTGCCGTCGTGAAGACCTGGCTCAAGGCGGCCGAAGCTGCTTGACGCTATCCTGCAAGCCACCCCGGTGCAAACCGTGGTGGCTTGACTTTTTGTTGTGCACCACTTTTCCCGTGCTGCACACACCTTGTACACACATTGTTCCGGACTTGTCCCCAGCTTCGCCTCTCGACGCTGATCATGTCCGGGCGTAGCATTGATTGGTTCTGAATACTGCCATGTCTGCCGTACTTTCCTCTTTTGACAACGACAGCAACGACCGCGCCGTCGCGCAACTGCGCATCCCGCCGCATTCCCTCGAAGGTGAATCCAGCGTGCTGGGTGGCCTGTTGGCGGACCTGCTCAACGACTCCGATTTCTATCGGTATGAACATCGGCTGGTGTATGCCGCTATCGGCAAGCTGATCAATGCCTCCAAACCGGCCGACGTGATCACGGTCTACGAACACCTCCAAAGCCAGGGTAAGGCCGAGGAGGTGGGCGGGCTGGCCTATTTGAATTCGCTGGCGCAATACGTGCCCAGTGCCGGCAACATCCGTCGTTATGCCGAGATCGTCCGGGAGCGCTCGATCCTGCGCAAGCTCGTTGGCGCCAGCGACGAAATCGCGACCACCGCGTTCAATCCCATGGGCCGGCCGGTGGCCGATATCGTCGACGAAGCCGAACGCAAGATCTTCAACATCGGCGAACAGGGTTCACGGCTCAAACAGGGTTTCCAGGGTATGGATACGCTGGTCGTGAACCTGCTCGATCGGGTGCAGGAGATGGCGGATAACCCGAACGACGTGACGGGTGTTCCGACCGGCTTTTATGATCTGGACCGCTTGACTGCCGGTTTCCAGGCAGGCGATCTGATCGTGCTGGCAGCGCGTCCGTCGATGGGAAAAACCGCGCTCGCGATCAACATAGCCGAACATGTCGCGCTCAACGAAGGCCTGCCGGTAGCGGTGTTTTCGATGGAGATGGGCGCGGCGCAACTGGCGGTGCGTATCGTGGGTTCCATCGGCCGTATCGACCAGGGCCATCTGCGCACCGGCAAGCTGAGCGATGAGGAGTGGCCGCGGCTGACCGAGGCGATCGAGAAACTGCGCAACATCTCGCTGCACATTGACGAAACCGCCGGCCTGACGAGCAGTGAACTGCGCGCCAATGCGCGCCGATTGGCCCGCCAGTGCGGACAGCTCGGCTTGATCGTGGTCGACTATCTGCAGTTGATGAGTGGATCGGGCGGCTCGGACGAAAACCGCGCGACCGAACTCGGCGAGATCTCACGCGGACTCAAGATGCTGGCCAAGGAGCTGAAGTGCCCGGTGATCGCGTTGTCGCAGCTCAATCGCAGTGTGGAGCAACGGCCTGACAAGCGACCGATGATGAGCGACTTGCGCGAATCGGGTGCGATCGAGCAGGACGCGGACATCATCATGTTCATCTACCGCGACGAGTACTACAGCAAGGATGCCTGCAAGGAGCCCGGCGTGGCCGAGATCATTATTGCCAAGCAGCGTAATGGTCCGACCGGAGTCGTCAAGCTCGCCTTCCTGCGACCGATCACGAAATTCGAGAGCCTGGCCAGCGGCGGCAACGGGGATTACTGAGACCTTGTGTGCCAGACCAATAAATTGCGCAGCAATTTTTGCTCTGGCTCCAACACTTAGTAGCTGTCCGGCTGTTCACCTTGCGTGCCAGACCAAGAAACTATCGCAGCAATTTTTGCTCTGGCTCCAACACTTCGTATTCGGCTGTCCACCTTGCGTGCCAGACCAAGAAACAAGCGCAGCAAGTTTTGCTCTGGCTCCAACACTTTGAGGCCGGATGACCCTTCGGTCAGATACGGCGTGTCGATCTGCGCCAGGTTGCCCATGCAGATGATCTTGGTACCCGGTCCGGCACGGGTGATGAGCGTTTTCATCTGCTTGGGCGTCAGGTTCTGCGCCTCGTCGATGATCAGGTACTTGTTCAGGAACGTGCGCCCGCGCATGAAGTTCATGCTCTTGATCTTGATGCGGCTGCGAATCAGCTCGCTGGTCGCGGCCCGGCCCCATTCGCCGGCGCCGGTATCGGTCTTGCCGAGCACCTCCAGGTTGTCGTCCAGCGCGCCCATCCAGGGGCCCATCTTTTCTTCCTCGGTACCGGGCAGGAAACCGATGTCCTCACCTACGCTGACGGTCGCGCGGGTCATGATGATCTCGGTGTAGCGGCGATCGTCGAGCACCTGCGTGAGGCCGGACGTCAGCGCCATCAAGGTCTTGCCGGTGCCCGCAGTACCGGTCAGCGTGACGAAATCGACTTCGGGGTCCATCAGCAGGTTCATCGCGAAGTTCTGCTCGCGGTTGCGGGTGGTCACTCCCCACACCGCATTCTTGAGGTGGGTGTAGTCCTTCAGCGTCTTGAAAACCGCGGTCTTGCCGCGGATCTCGGTGACCCTCGCGTACAGGCTGGGCTCGCCGGGCGACTCGAAATAGACGAACTGGTTGATCAGCAACTGAGGCACCACCGGGCCATTGATCCGGTAAAACGTGTGTACACCTTGTTGCCAGCTTTCGACGGTCTGTCCGTGTGTGGCCCAGAAGTCGGCCGGCAAAGCGAACGAGCCTGCATACAGCAGGTCGCCGTCGGCCAGCGTCTTGTCGTTCTGGTAATCGTCAGTGGCCAGGCCCAACGCACGCGCCTTGACCCGCATGTTGATGTCCTTGGACACCAGTACGACGTCACGCTGCGGTTCAGTTGCGTTCTTGCCGTTGCCCCTGGCCTTTTGTTGACGTCCCAGCGCCTCGACGACGCCCAGAATCTGGTTGTCGGCCTTGCCTTGTGGCAGGCTCGTCGGCAAGGAGACATCCAGTGCCTGGGTCTGGAAAAACAACTTGCCGCCGGCGTCGCGATGTCCGGTACTGTCCAGCCGCAAGCCGTCGCCGATATCGGCGCCGCTGGCGCCAGCCAGCGCATCGAGCCAGCGGCTGGTCTGGCGGGCGTTGCGGGCGACCTCGGTCATGCCTTTTTTGTGCGCGTCGAGTTCTTCGAGCACGACCATCGGCAAGAAGATGTCATGTTCTTCGAATTGGAACAGGCACATTGGATCGTGCAGCAGCACATTGGTATCGAGCACGAACAACTTTGGCCGACCGGCAACCGACTTGCGACGCTGCGGCATGCGCGCTGCCTGCGGCGCCTTGGCGGGAGTGGCTTTGGCTGCTGGCACGCTGCGCACGTCGCGCGACACGTTGTTCTTGGCTGGTGCGCGCGTCTGTGGCGGTTGCGCCGGCGCGGGCACCGATTCATCGATCATTGGGGTAACGGCAACCGTCGGTAGTACGGGCGGCGACGGATCGGCTGGCCTGCGTCTGGATCGAGTGGTGCTGATCGCTTGTACGTCAAATGCCGCACTGGATAACAACGCAGCGCGTTTGCTGGGAGCGGGTGGCAGTGGCATGGTCCTGGAAACTTTCTGTGTGGGCGATTTCGGCATTCAGGTGCCGTGAATACAGATGCCGTCTACCAGGTCCCCACAAATAAAAAGCCGCCTTTGTCCAAGGCGGCTTTGGTGAGGAAGCGGTCGCGGCACTCCGGTGCATCGCCCATTATGCATGAGCCTGTTGCTCCGTATCGGTGCGTTATCAGGCGGCGGACTTGTTCAGTGCCTTGACTGACTTGAGCACCTCTTCGACATGGCCCGGCACTTTCAGGCCGCGCCATTCTTCCTTGAGGAGACCATCGGCGCCGACCAGGAAGGTGCTGCGCTCGATGCCCTTGACCTTCTTGCCATACATGATCTTGTTCTTGACGACACCAAACATGTGGCACATCTTCTCTTCGGTGTCCGCGATCAGCTCGAACGGCAACTCAAGCTTGAGCTTGAAATCGTCGTGTGATTTCATGTTGTCGCGCGATACGCCGAATACGGCCGCGCCAGCCTTCACGAAATCCTTGTACTTGTCACGAAACTGCATCGCTTCGGTGGTGCAACCTGGCGTATTGTCCTTGGGATAGAAATACAGAACCATGGTCGCGCCCAGATGACTGGTATTCGTCACCTTCACGCCGTTGGTGGCGACAGCTTCGAATTCGGGGAGGGGTTTGTTGACAACGATCGCCATAGGGTACTTGGGTCTTCTGGTGCTGGCTGGCGAAGCCACAAAGCTCGCAAGCCAGTGACCGGCCTTCGCCGAAGACCGTTATTTTAACCGCAAAAGACCCGCAAAATGGCTCAACGATCGGGAACTTCAATCAACAACGCAGCAACAACCTTGCGACCTTCACCTGAGAGGATGTTGTAGGTCCGGCACGCGGCGTGGGTGTCCATGGTCTCGGTCCCGATACGCCGTTCCATCAAGGGTGCGAGCCACGCGGCATCGGGAAACCGAATGATGCTGCCGCTGCCGAAGATCACGAGTTCGGTGTCGAGTTCGGCCAATTGCAGGAAGTGGGCAGCGCCCAGATCGGCAAAATGGGCGCATGACCACGCAAACCGCTGGCCAGACGAACCGATCACGATGCTGCTGCTGATGCGTTCGCCGTCCACAGCGATCCAGTCATCGCCGTAACCGGTGATGGATTGGACGGAGGATCGATCGGGATGGAGTTTCATTGGCGGGCAGTTGGCACATCTGTGGTCAAATTATAGGTTTCCCCTGCAGGGCACTTGCTGGACACTCCATGAAAACGATCCGCAAATCGACCAAGCTCGACAACGTCTGTTACGACATCCGCGGTCCAATCCTCGACTGCGCACAACGCATGGAAGACGAGGGCCACAAGATCATCAAGCTCAACATCGGCAACCTGGCCGTGTTTGGCTTCGATTCGCCCGAGGAGATCCAGCAGGACATGATCCGTAACCTGCCGAACTCGGCCGGTTACTCCGAGAGCAAGGGTATCTTCGCCGCACGCAAGGCGGTCATGCACTATACGCAGCAACAAGGTGTTGCCGGTGTCACACTCGATGATATCTATCTGGGCAACGGTGCCTCCGAGTTGATCGTGATGGCCAGCAATGCGATGCTCAACGACGGCGACGAAATGCTGATTCCGTCGCCGGACTATCCACTATGGACTGCGGCCGTGGTCCTCTCCGGTGGTGTGCCAGTGCACTACCGCTGCGATGAGGCCCAGAGCTGGATGCCGGATCTTGCCGACATACGGGCCAAGATAACGCCACGCACCAAGGGGATCGTGGTAATCAACCCGAACAATCCAACCGGTGCGCTGTATTCGGACGACCTGCTGCGCGGAATCATCGCGGTCGCGCGTGAATTCGGCCTCGTCATCTTCGCTGACGAGGTCTATGACAAGATCCTGTATGACGGTACACAGCACACCGCCATCGCCTCGCTCAGTGAGGACGTCTTGACGTTGACCTTCAACAGTCTGAGCAAGAGTTATCGTTCCTGCGGTTATCGTGCAGGATGGATGGTGGTGTCAGGCAACAAGGTTGTTGCCAAGGACTACATCGACGGCCTGAACATGATGGCCAACCTGCGCTTGTGCCCGAACGTGCCGGGCCAATGGGCGATCCAGACGGCATTGGGTGGATACCAGAGCATCAATGACCTGGTCGCGGAAGGTGGCAGGCTGCGGCGTCAACGGGACCTGGCCTATGAACTGATCACGGCGATTCCAGGAGTGAGTTGCGTCAAACCGTCGGGGGCCCTGTATATGTTTCCCCGGCTCGACCCAGACATCTACCCGATTCGCGACGACCAGGCGTTTGTCCTCGAAATGTTGCAGGAAACCAAGGTGATGCTGGTTCAGGGCACCGGTTTCAACTGGCATGCGCCCGACCATTTCCGCATGGTCTTTCTGCCCCATGAAGACGATCTGCGCGAGGCCATCGGCCGCATCGCCAAATTCCTCGAAAGCTATCGTCAGCGCCATGATGGTGAACGCGCGCGTGCATCCGTCAAACTGGTGGCGACGCGGACCTGAGAGCCGGCGTCACAACCCGAATTGAACCATTGAACCAACCAAGAATTGACTGCATGAAACCGATCCAAGTGGGCCTGCTGGGCATAGGAACCGTGGGCAGCGGCACGTTCAGCGTGCTCAAGCGCAACCAGGCGGAGATCCGCAGCCGGGCCGGACGTGGCATCGAGATCACGATGGTTGCCGATCTGGATGTGGCCCGTGCGCAGGCGCTGGTCGGTGATGGCGTCACCGTGGTGAACGACGCGCGCGCGGTGATCGCCAATCCCGACATCGATATCGTGATCGAACTCATTGGTGGCTACGGTATTGCGCGCCAGCTGGTGATGGAGGCGATCGCCGCCGGCAAACACGTGGTCACCGCCAACAAGGCCTTGCTGGCGGTGCATGGCTCCGAGATTTTTGCCGCAGCCCACGCCAAGGGTGTGATGGTTGCGTTCGAGGCGGCAGTGGCCGGCGGCATCCCGATCATCAAGGCGTTGCGTGAAGGATTGAGCGCCAACAGCATCCAGTGGATCGCCGGCATCATCAATGGCACGACCAACTTCATCCTGAGCGAGATGCGCAACAAGGGCCTGGATTTCGACGTTGTGCTCAAGGAGGCGCAACGGCTGGGCTACGCAGAAGCCGATCCGACCTTCGACATCGAAGGTGTTGATGCGGCGCACAAGATCACGCTGCTGTCGGCTATCGCATTTGGCGTTCCGGTGCAGTTCGACAAGGCGTATATCGAAGGCATCACAGCGCTCAGCGCGCAGGACATACGTTATGCCGAGCAACTGGGGTACCGCATCAAGCTGCTGGGCATCACCAAACGCAGCATCGACAGCGCCACCGGCGCCTTGCGCGGCATCGAATTGCGCGTGCACCCCAGTCTGGTGCCGGCCAAACGGCTGATCGCCAATGTTGAAGGTGCGATGAACGCGGTGGTGGTACAAGGCGATGCGGTGGGCACGACCTTGTATTACGGCAAGGGGGCAGGCAGCGAACCAACGGCCAGCGCCGTGATCGCCGACCTGGTCGACGTGACCCGGCTGCATACCGCCGATCCGTCGCACCGGGTGCCGCACCTGGCTTTCCATCCGGATGCGATGAGCGACCTGCCGGTGCTATCGATGGCGGACGTGGTCACCAGTTATTACCTGCGCCTGCGGGTCATCGACCAGTCCGGTGTGTTGTCGAAGGTGACCGGTATCCTGGCCGACGCCGGCATCAGCATCGACGCGATGTTGCAACGCGAGGCCGACGAGGTTGCGGCCGACGGCAACGAGGCGCAAGAGGCCCAGACCGACCTGATCATCCTGACGCACGATACGCGTGAAGGCACCATGAACAACGCGCTGGTGCAGATGCAGGCGCTTCCCAGCGTGCTGCAACCGATCACGCGTATTCGCAAGGAGGAGTTGGCCTGATGCTATATGTCTCGACCCGTGGCCATGCCGGCGGTCAGCACTTTTGCGACATCCTGCTTGAGGGCCTGGCGCCCGATGGTGGTTTGTACCTGCCGCAGACCTATCCGCAGGTTGACGACGCGACGTTGATGCGTTGGCGCGCGTTGCCGTACGCCGATCTGGCGTTCGAGATCCTCTCGTTGTACATCGACGACATCCCCTCGGCGGACCTGCGCGACATCTGCCAGCGCACCTATACCGAGGCAGTATTCGGCTCGCGCGCCATCGTGCCACTGCGCCAGTTGGTCCGTCGCGCGGGTGGGCCTGTCGACGTGGCACCGTTGTATCTGCAGGCCTTGTCCAACGGTCCGACACTGGCGTTCAAGGACATTGCCATGCAATTGCTGGGTAACCTGTTCGAATACGAACTGGCACGCCGCGGCGAGACGCTCAACATCCTGGGCGCCACCAGTGGCGACACCGGCAGCGCGGCCGAATACGCGATGCGCGGGAAACGGGGGGTATCGGTCTTCATGACCAGTCCGGCCGGACGCATGAGCCCGTTCCAGCAGGCGCAGATGTTCAGCCTGATGGATGACAACATCCACAACATTGCGATCGAGGGCGTCTTCGACGACTGCCAGGATCTGGTCAAGGCGGTTTCGAACGACCTCGACTTCAAGCGCAAGTACCGCATCGGCACCGTCAACTCGATCAACTGGGCGCGCCTGGTGGCCCAGGTGGTGTATTACTTCGCCGGATATTTCCAGGCCACCCGTTCGAACGACGAGCGCGTGCGTTTCACTGTGCCGTCGGGCAACTTCGGCAATGTCTGCGCTGGCCATGTGGCACGCATGATGGGCCTGCCGATCGACACGCTGGTGGTGGCCACCAACGAGAACGACGTGCTCGATGAGTTCTTTCGTACCGGCGCTTATCGGGTCCGCACCAGTGCCGATACGCACGAGACGTCCAGCCCGTCGATGGACATCTCCAAGGCGTCGAATTTCGAACGTTTCGTGTTCGACCTGCTCGGGCGTGACGCAGCCCAGGTTCGCGACCTGTTCGCTACGCAGTTGGCGCACAACGGCGCTTTTGATCTGGGCCGGCATCCCGCCTTTGCTGACGCAGCGACGCGGTTCGGATTCGCCAGCGGTCGCAGCACCCACGCTGATCGACTGGCGACGATCCGGTCCTGCTGGAACGATTGCGGCGAGATGGTGGACACGCATACCGCGGACGGCATCATGGTGGCGCGGGAGCATCTTCACCCGCGTCATCCGATGATCGTGCTCGAGACCGCCTTGCCGATCAAGTTCGCCGCGACCATCGTCGAGGCACTGGGCCGCGAGCCGGTACGCCCGGCGCAGTTCGACGGTATCGAGCAACGGCCCAAACGTGTCGTCAATATGCCGGCCCATGTTGATGTCATCAAGGCATTCATCGCTGCTCACGGTCAGTCGGCTACCGCCGCCGTGGCGGCTTGATATTCCCGGTTCACATTTACATTCATTCGCATGAGCACCAAGCGACCCCCCTTGTTGTCACTTGACGAGGCCCTGCAACGCCTGCTGGTGTCGGCCCAGCCCCTGGGTGTGCTGGAGCATGTGGCGACCTTCGATGCAGACGGCCGCGTGCTGGCGCAGGATGTGGTGTCCGCGTTGCAGGTGCCGCCGCAGGACAACAGTGCCATGGACGGTTACGCGCTGGCTTGCGCCAGTGTGCCAGCGCCCGGTGCGGTTGTCGCGGTGACCCAGCGAATTGCCGCTGGCTCCTCGGGCCAACCGGTGCAGGCGGGAGAGGCGGCACGCATCTTCACCGGCGCACCCATCCCACCTGGCGCCGATGCAGTCGTGATGCAGGAGGATTGCGCCGTCATGCTGGATGCCGCCGATGGCAAGCCCGCGCAGGTTCGAATCCAGACGTTGCCCAAACCCGGGCAGTGGATTCGGCGGGCCGGCGAGGACGTGACCCTCGGCTCAGTGGTACTGAACCGTGGCATACGCCTGTCGCCAGCCAGTCTGGGTATGGCGGCGGCAGTCGGATTGCGTGAGATCCAGGTCGCATCACGCCCACGGGTGGCGTTGTTCTCGACTGGCGACGAACTGGTGATGCCGGGCGATGTGGCGCCGGCCGACATGCGCCCCGGCGCCATCTACAACTCCAACCGCTTTTTCCTGCGCGCCATGTTGCTGCGCCTGGGTTGCTCCGTCACTGACCTGGGCATCGTGCCTGATCGGCTTGACGTCACGGTGCAGGCGCTGCGTGAGGCGTCGCAACATCACGATCTGATCCTGACCAGCGGTGGTGTCTCGGTGGGTGAGGAAGACCACATCCGACCGGCCGTGCAGTCCCTTGGCACGCTCGACCTGTGGCAGATCGCGGTCAAGCCGGGCAAACCATTTGCGTATGGCAGAGTGGGTGGCGCGCATTTCATCGGCTTGCCTGGCAACCCGGTATCGAGTTTCGTGACATTCCTCGTGCTGGTGCGACCCTTCCTGCTGCGCTTGCAAGGCGCCGTCGAGGTTGCGCCGGTCACCATGGCAGCCCGTGCCGACTTCGATTGGCCGCGGGCCGACAAACGGCGCGAGTTTCTGCGCGTGCGGCGCAATGCCCAAGGTGGTCTCGATCTTTTTTCCAACCAGAGTTCGGGCGTGTTGACCTCGGCGGTCTGGGGCGACGGCCTGATCGACAATCCACCCGGCCAGTCGATACGCCGCGGCGATACCGTGCGCTTCATTGCCCTGTCGGACCTGCTGTCCTGAGCCATGACCATTACCATCACACTGCGTTTTTTTGCCGGCATTCGCGAAGCCGTAGGGCACGGCAGTGAACCCTGCACCACGACGGCGCGCGACGTGGCCACGCTGCGCGATGGCCTGATTGCGCGTGGCGTACCGTATGCCGATGCACTTGCGCGCGGCAAGTCGGTGCGCATCGCGGTCGACCAGTGCATGAGCGACGAAAGCACCGTGTTACGAGATGGTGCCGAGGTGGCGTTTTTCCCGCCAGTGACTGGCGGCTGACAGCAAACCGATGACCAGATCCCGCGTATCCATCCAGACTGCCGACTTTGATCTCACCGGCGAGATCGCGGCCTTGCGCCACGGCGACACCCGTGTCGGCGCCGTCTGCAGTTTTGTCGGTACGGTCCGCGATCGCAACGATGGCGCCACGGTCGCCACGCTGGAGCTCGAACATTACCCCGGCATGACCGAGAAGGCGATCGAGGCCATGCTTGACGAAGCCCATCGGCGCTTTGACATACTGGCCTGTCGGGTTGTGCACCGTGTCGGACTGCTGCAACCGCTGGACCAGATTGTGCTGGTCGCCGTCACCTCTGCCCACCGCGGCGAGAGTTACCAGGCGTGCGAGTTCCTCATGGACTACCTCAAGACCCAGGCGCCTTTCTGGAAGAAGGAGCAGACGCCGGACGGTACGCGCTGGGTCGACGCGCGGGAGGCAGACGACGCGGCGCTGCGCCGCTGGGGCATCGATTCAGACAACCGGTGAAGTGCCGGCGCAAGTCGCGCCGAACGAACGCCCTTGGGATTTTGCTGCGACCGGCGAATGGATAGTCGGCACGGCCCCGCGCAGATACGGTGATCAGTTCAGGTAACCGGTTGTGGGTGTTGTTGACGGCAGGTTGTCGGCGTTGGGTTCGGCCGCTCCCGTGCCGCGCCATTGCGATGCCGCGACAGCGCGCGCCAGCAGATGCATGAAGGCATGTGTCAGTGTTTCCGACAAAACCAGTTCGAACATTCGCGATGGTGGCCTGTCACCGAGTTTTTCGGTGCACTTCAGGCGTAATGCGCCGTTCGCCAATGGGGCGATGTTGACCTCGGTGATCAGCAAGGGGCTCGCAAACAAGGGTTCGCTGGCCTCGGCCACCTGATAGGGTGTGGAGAAATCCGCGCTGCGAATGGTCTCGTTGCGGCTGAAGTCGGCCATGGCCCTCTTGGTCGCCGGGTCGGCGGCAGCGAGATGCGTCGTGGCAGGCCCACCACTGCGTGTTGCCGCCTCCGTGACGACACGCTCCAGCAACGGTGCCAGGCCAAGGGTCAGGCGTCGCGTGTACCAGAACTGCAGTTCGCGATTCTCCGAGGTGTTGACCCGCACCAGGATCCTGTCCTGCTCCACAAGATAACTGACCGACAACTGGCGCACGTGCATCGACTGATTCTAGGAGAGCCGGGGTACCGGCACCGGTCGGTGCAGATAGCCAGACTGTGGTCAGGCCGCCAGGATAGGGATTGCGACCGCCCGCATTGATCCGGATCAGAATGCATGTGGGCCACGCTACTTGAAAACCGGCCAGATCGCCTAAGCTGTTGGGCAGTCAATCAAAGGATTTCCGATGCGCATCGACAAACTCACCACCAAATTCCAGGAAGCCCTGGCCGAGGCCCAGACGCTTGCGCTCGGACAGGACCACGCCTATATCGAGCCGTCCCACCTGCTGGTCGCCATGTTGCATCAGACCGACGGCCCCAAGGCGCTGCTTCAACGCGCCGGGGCCAATGTGCCAGGCTTGCTGGCGGCTTCTGAAACCGCCATGAAGCGCCTGCCAGAGGTGCAAGGCCAGGAGCAGGTCCAGGTCGGTCGTGACATGGTCACGTTGCTGCAGGCGGCCGAAAAAGAATCCATCAAGCGCGGCGATCAATTCGTCGCTGGTGAGTTGTTTTTGCTCGCCTTGACCGACAACAAGGGCGAGATCGGCAAGTTGGCACGAGAGAACGGTCTCACCCGCAAGGCGCTCGAGGCTGCGATTGACGCCGTGCGCGGGGGCCAGAATGTTGACAGCGCGGATGCCGAGGATCAGCGCGAGTCGCTCAAGAAGTACACCATCGACCTGACCGAACTCGCGCGCCGGGGCAAACTTGACCCGGTGATCGGCCGCGATGACGAGATCCGCCGGGCGATCCAGGTGCTGCAGCGGCGCACCAAGAACAACCCCGTGCTGATCGGTGAACCCGGCGTGGGCAAGACCGCCATTGTGGAAGGGCTGGCGCAGCGGATCGTTGCCGGCGAGGTACCGGAGTCGCTCAAGGGCAAGCGGGTGTTATCGCTCGATATGGCTGCCTTGCTGGCGGGCGCCAAGTTCCGCGGTGAGTTCGAGGAGCGGCTGAAAAACGTGTTGAAAGATCTGGCCAAGGACGAAGGCCAGACGATCGTTTTCATTGACGAGTTGCATACCATGGTTGGCGCTGGCAAGGCCGAAGGTGCAATGGATGCCGGCAATATGCTCAAGCCGGCGCTGGCGCGTGGGGAACTGCATTGTGTTGGCGCGACCACACTGGACGAATACCGCAAGTACATCGAGAAAGACGCTGCGCTTGAGCGCCGATTTCAGAGGATTGTTGTCGGCGAGCCGAGCGTGGAGGCGACCATCGCCATCCTGCGCGGGCTGCAGGAGAAATATGAGGTCCACCATGGCGTGGACATCACCGACCCGGCCATCGTTGCTGCCGCCGAACTCAGTCACCGCTACATCACCGACCGCTTCCTGCCGGACAAGGCGATTGACCTGATCGACGAGGCGGCAGCCAAGATCAAGATCGAGATCGACTCCAAACCCGAAGTCATGGACCGGCTCGACCGGCGTTTGATCCAGTTGCAGATCGAAGCGGAAAAAGCGCAGGCGCAGGGCAGTGCCCACGTGCGCGAAGAGATCGAAAAAATGCGCCAGAAAATCGACGAACTGACGCGAAAAGGCGACTACAACAAGGTTGCCGAACTGCAACACGGCAAACTGCCTGAGTTGGAGAAGCAGCTCAAGGAGGCGCAGGACAAGGAGTTGAACAAGGGCAAAGGTGAGGGTGATGCCCCCCGTCTGCTGCGCACCCAGGTTGGCGCGGAGGAGATCGCCGAGGTGGTGGCACGGGCGACTGGCATTCCGGTATCCAAGCTGATGCAGGGTGAGCGCGAAAAGCTGCTTTTGATGGAAGACCGCTTGCATCAGCGCGTCGTGGGCCAGAGCGAGGCCATCACCGCGGTGGCGAATGCGATCCGGCGTTCGCGCGCCGGCCTCGGTGATCCGAACCGTCCGACCGGCTCCTTCCTGTTCCTCGGCCCGACCGGTGTCGGCAAGACCGAGTTGTGCAAGGCACTGGCGAACTTCCTGTTCGACTCCGAAGACCACCTCGTTCGCATCGACATGAGCGAGTTCATGGAGAAACACTCGGTGGCCCGCCTGATCGGCGCACCTCCGGGTTATGTCGGTTATGACGAAGGTGGTTACCTGACCGAAGCAGTGCGGCGCAAGCCGTATGCCGTGTTGCTGCTCGACGAGGTCGAGAAGGCACACCCGGATGTGTTCAACGTGTTGTTGCAGGTGCTTGACGACGGCCGCCTGACCGATGGCCAGGGCCGCACCGTGGACTTCAAGAACACGGTGATCGTGATGACCAGCAACATCGGCTCGCAACTGATCCAGAGCATGGTGGGCCAGGACGACGACGATATCAAGGAAGCGGTGACCGGCGAGTTGAAAAACTATTTCCGTCCAGAGTTCCTGAACCGGATCGACGAGACGGTGGTATTTCATGCACTGGACGCGACACACATCGAGAAGATTGCCGCGATCCAGGTGGAGGTGCTGCAGCAGCGCCTGGCCAAGATGGACCTGACGCTGGAGGTAACCCCAGATTGCCGCGATCCAGGTGGAGGTGCTGCAGCAGCGCCTGGCCAAGATGGACCTGACGCTGGAGGTAACCCCTGCAGCGCTGGCCGAACTGGCCAAGGTGGGTTTCGATCCGCTGTTTGGTGCCCGTCCGCTCAAGCGGGCGATCCAGCAACGCATTGAGAATCCGCTATCCAAACTGCTGCTTGAGGGCAAGTTTTTGCCCAAGTCCGTGATCGCAGTCGACGTGGACCCGATCCGTGCGCCAGGGCAGTTCAGCTTCAGCGGCATGACGGCCTGATCGCTGGCGTTCTTCTGCTTCAAAACGGGGTGTCTTTAAACACCCCGTTCTCATGGTGCGCCCAGCATGGGCGCACTCCTACGGGTGCAAGTCCCGTCGTAAGTTGATCACAGCAAGCGAAGTGAAACGCAACTGCATGAGGGTGACCG
>CAJDVP010000014.1_pt1 | contig 20938 bp, 24 predicted proteins | sample 7391311 | NCBI WGS metagenome assembly CAJDVP01 (sample SAMEA7055711, study PRJEB34461) | soil metagenome | biome: terrestrial ecosystem; feature: Peninsula; material: soil | place: Antarctica | collected 2016
CCCTGCAAGGTGTTGAGCAAGGCGCCGGCGGTACGCCGCAGGTCGATGCCGTGGTGCTGGTAGAAGCGGTGGTCCTCGGTGGCAATCAGCGCATTCACCACATTGGCGGCCACCTGGTCCAGGCTGACCCATTCCCGGTTGATGTTCTTGTATTCGGCGAGCACCGTGCCATCGCTGGCCAGCATCACTGAAGGTTGACCGACCTTGGCCTTGCGCAGGTCGCCGATGCTGGGCGTGAGCAACGCCAGCACCAGCACGTACAACATCAACAGCGCCGGAACCAGCAGCAGTGCACGCCAGGGATGCCGGCGGGCGAGCGCCCCCGTGCGACGCAATCTGTCGACGGTGCTGGTGATCCAGGGAGGCAGAGGCTGCGCCATGCGCGCAGTGTACGCAAGGCGCCGGCACCGGTTTCAACTGCTGGTCGCAACGTGTGCCCGGTGGCGGTATGCTTGCCGGGCTCACATTGCCACGCCACTGCGGTCCAACCGGTCCATGCAGCGGGCCGGCCCATCCGACCCACCCTATGCAGCTCACCGGAAATCTGCGCAGCATCCTGGCCATGCTGGCGGCCATGGCCATGTTTTCGTGCATGGATGCCTTGCTCAAGGCATTGGCCGGCACCTACCCCCCGCTGCAGGTGACAGCCTTGCGCGGGCTGACCGCATTGCCGCTGGTGTGCCTGTATATCGTCTGGCGCGGAGAAACGCGCTCTGTGATCAACCGCCATCTGCGTTGGCGGCTGCACTTGCTGCGCGGTGTCTTCAGCGTGACGATGATGGCCATGTTCACCTTCGGGCTGAAGACCCTGGGGCTGGCCGAGGCCTACACGCTGGTGTTTGTCGCGCCGATGGTGCTGGCTGCCTTGTCGGTGCCTATCCTCAAGGAGGTGGTGCTGCCGCGGCAATGGATCGCCATCACCGTCGGCCTGATCGGGGTCGTGGTGGCGATGCGACCCCAGCCTGGTGTCCTGGTTTCGGTCGGGTCCTTGGCCGTGTTGCTGGCGGCGGTGTGTTATGCGACATCGAACGTACTCGGCCGCCTGATCAGCCGCACCGAACCCAGTGCATCGCTGGTGTTCTGGACGACTGTCAGCATGGCATTGGGTGGCCTCGTGCTGGGCGCCGCCGATTGGGTCGATATCCAGCCCGGCCATGGGTTCATCCTGCTCGGGCTGGCAGTCACCGGATTCCTGGGCCAGCTGGCCATTTCCGAGGCGTTTCGCCAGGGACAAGCGGCGGTGATTGCGCCGTTCGAATATTCGGGACTGGCATGGGCGGTAGCCCTGGACTGGCTGTTCTGGAATGCGGTGCCGCAGACGCACACGCTGCTGGGAGGCGCGATCATCATCGCCAGCGGCCTGTACCTGATCCGCCGCGAGTCGCCGGTAGCCGTGACGCAGCAGGCCAACTGATGCAGGCGCTGGAGTCGCTGCTGGACTGGGTGCGCCGCCATCCGCGCCTGCTGGTGTTGACCGGCGCCGGATGCAGCACCGCCGCCGGCATTCCGGATTACCGGGACACCGACGGCGCCTGGAAGCGCGCGGCGCCGATGCGTTACCAGCTTTTTGTCGGCGAGGCACTGGCACGCCAGCGGTACTGGGCGCGCAGCATGGTGGGCTGGCGCACCATGGCGCAGGCACGCCCGGCGCTGGCGCACCGTGCCCTGGCGCAACTGGAGGCCGCTGGGCATGTGGAACTGCTGGTCACGCAGAATGTCGACGGCCTGCATGGTCAGGCCGGCAGCGCCTGCGTGATCGACCTGCATGGCCGGATCGATACCGTGTGTTGTCTCGGGTGCGGGCAGCGCCAGCCACGCCTGGCGCTGCAGCGTGACCTGCTGCGCCGCAATCCGCAGTGGGCCACGCGCGAGGCCCTGGCTGCACCCGATGGTGATGCCGATCTGGAGGCGCTGGATTTCTCCGGATTCGACGTGCCCGGCTGTTCGAGTTGCGGCGGCATGCTCAAACCGGATGTCGTTTTTTTCGGCGAAAGCGTGCCGCGTGAGCGTGTGGCGGCGGTGCGCGAGGCGCTGGCCCGATCCGACGCCTTGCTCGTGGCGGGTTCGTCGTTGATGGTGTATTCGGGTTACCGCTTCGTCGAGGATGCGGTTGCCGCGGGCAAACCGGTGCTGGTCGTCAACCAGGGCCGCACCCGCGCGGATGCGGTGCTCTCACTCAAGGTTGAATACGATGTTGGTGCCGCGCTCGAGGCCCTGCATCAAGAACTGTCGCGTTGACGCCCAAAGCGCAAGGCCTTGTCGTAGAGCGTGCCAAAACGCTGTTGCCAGAAGTCGCTCTTCATGGCCGCTCCTGCAACGTGCCGGGTGTCTGGTTCAAACGCCCAGATGCCGCTCCAGCAGTTCGGGGTTGGCGGTCAGTTCGTCTGAGCTGCCGGTGAAGACGACTTCGCCCTTGACCAGGATGACATTGCGGTCGGTGATGCGGGTCACGTGTTTCCAGTTCTTGTCGACAATGATGCTGGAAATGCCGCTGTCGCGGATGAGCGCGCAGATGCGCCAGATCTCGCGTGCGATTTTCGGCGCCAGGCCTTCGGTTGCCTCGTCCAGGATCAGCACGTCGGGGTTGGTCATCAAGGCCCGGCCGATCGTGAGCATCTGCTGCTCGCCCCCACTGAGTTGCTGGCCCCCGTGCTGGAGCCGCTCCTTCAGCCGGGGAAAGGTTTCGAGCACGCGGTCATAGTGCCAGTCCTGCCCGGAGCGGGCGCGTTGGCGTGCGGCTTCGGTCGTGCCCGAGTGCGCCGCCATCCTGAGGTTTTCGACCACGCTCAGATTGCCGAAGATGCCGCGGCCTTCGGGCACAAAGGCGATCCCCCGCTGTGCGATTTCGTACGGTGCGCGCCCGGTCATGTCGACGCCCATGATGCGGACCTGGCCGGTGCGCGGTTTGACCAGGCCCATGATGCTTTTGAGCAAGGTGCTCTTGCCCATGCCGTTGCGCCCCATCAGGCCGATGGTCTCGCCGGCGGACACGGTGAAATCGACGTTGCGCAGGACGTGGCTTGCATCGTAGTAGCTGTTGATCCCGCGTGCGTCGATCAGTGGTTCGGCCATGGCATCACGCCCTCTCAGTCCTCTTCGCCAAGGTATGCCGCCTGGACATCGGCATCGCCGCGGATCTGCGCCGGCGTGCCGCTGGCGATCACCTGGCCATTGACCATCACCGTGAGTGCGTCGGCCAGCGTGAACACTGCATCCATGTCGTGTTCGACCAGCAAGATGGCATGGTCCTTCTTGATGCGCAGCAGCAGCGCGACCATGCGTTCTGCCTCAGCCACTCCCATGCCGGCCAACGGTTCGTCGAGCAGCAGCACCTGCGGTTCGGTGGCCAGCGTCATTGCGATCTCCAGCTGGCGCTGTTCTCCGTGGCTGATGGTGCCAGCGATGACGTCGCGCCGGGCCTGCAGACCGGCCAGCTCGATGGCTGCGTCACAACGTCGGCGCGCACCCTGGGACCTGGCCGCCGATTGCAACCAGCGCAGCGGGTTCCAGGGTTGTTGCGGATTGCGCGCCTGGGCTGCGAGGAACACGTTGTCCCACACACTGAACGGCAGGAAGATGTTGGTCTTCTGGAAGCTGCGGCCCAGTCCCTGGCGGGCGATACGCTCGGGCGCCCAGCCGGTGACATCCTGCGACCCGATCAGCACCTTGCCTGATGTGGGTGGCAGGTCACCAGAGAGCAGGTTGGTCAAGGTCGACTTGCCGGCGCCGTTGGGGCCGATGACCGCATGGATCTGGTCGCGCAGCAGCGTGATCGACACCTCGTGGACCGCGGACAGGCCACCAAAACGTTTGGTCAATCCGCTGGCCTGCAACAACGTGTCAGCCATCGTTGCCGGCTCCGGTGTCACGTCGTCGGGTAAAAGCCTGCACCACGCCCAATACACCGCGCGGGGCAAACACGACCACCAGCACGACGAAGCTGCCCATCCAGAGTTGCCAGTGTTTGGCCAGATGGACATCGCCGATATCAGGAAGGTCCTTGAACAGGTGCAACACGTATTCGAAGGTGAAGGCACCGACGATGGCGCCGGCAAAATTGCCCATGCCGCCCAGGATCACCATCATGATGGCGTGGGCGCTCATCTGGAACCCCATCAGCTCCGGGTTGATGTAGCCGGTGTTCACGCCCCACAGATAACCGGCCAGCCCGGCCAGTGCGCCGGCCAGCGTAAAGGCGCTGAGTTTGTAGCCGAAGGTGGCGAAACCCATGGCGCGCATGCGGTGTTCATTCACCCGAATGCCGGCCAGCGCACGGCCGAACGGGCTCCAGAGCAGGCGGCGCAGGAAGACATAAACCAGCAGCAAGAACACCAGCGTCACGTAATACAGTGTCGTCTTGTTGTCGAGATCGAACTGCGTGAGGCCGCCCAGCGCCATGGTTGGCTTGAAATAGATGTACAGGCCGTCCGATCCGCCCAGTTCCGCGTTGTCGAAGAACAGGTAGAACACCATCTGCGCAAATGCCATCGTCACCATGATGAAGTAGATGCCGCGCGTGCGCACCACGAAAAAACCGATGACCAGGGCTGCGGCGCCTGACCCCAGCACGGCCAGCGGCAAGGACCACCACAGGCTGATCGCCTCGGACTGCGGCGTCAGGAAGGCCAGCACATAACCTGCGAGCCCAAAATAAGCGGCATGGCCGAGCGACACCAGGCCGGTCACCCCTTGCAGCAGATCCAGACTCATGGCAAAGATCGCCATGATCATCATCCGGGTGACCATCCCGGTGTAGAACTCGCTGCCGACGAACGGAAACGCCACCAGTGCCAGCAGCCCGAGCCATAGCGCCACCTGCACGCTGCGCGGCAAGGTTTCCAGATTGGATTGGGTTACCACGCCATTCCTCTATTGCGAAGCCGATTTCCCGCCGGGCCGTCCCAAGGGAAATAAGCCCCCTCGGGGGGCAGAGAGCCACACATCGTGGGCGAACGTGGGGGCAATATCTTCATTGCCTGAAGAGTCCTTCAGGCTTCCAGAGCAACACGGCTGCCATCAGCATGTAAACCAGCATGCCCGCCACCTGGGGCAGCAACACCTTGCCGAAGGTGTCGACCAGACCCACCAGCAACGCCGCGACCAGCGCCCCGCGCACCGAGCCGATGCCGCCGATGACGACCACGACGAAACAGGTGATCAGCACCTGGGACCCCATATTCGGATACACACTGGAGATCGGCGCTGCGATGATGCCGGCAAAGGCGGCCAGACCGATGCCCAGCGCAAACACAACCGCATGGATGCGCTTGATGTTGACCCCCAGCGCCTCGGCCATGTCGCGGTTGAACGCACCGGCACGGATCTTCATGCCCAGCCGCGTCTTGGAGATCAGCAGGTACAGGCCGATGGCCAGCAGGATGCACAGGCCGGACATGAACAGCCGGTAGATCGGATAGGACAAGGTGTCGGTCAGCGGTATCGAGAAACGCAGCAGTTCGGGAATCGGTACGCCGTGTACATCGTCGCCCCACAACACCGAACGCATTTCCTCGAAGATGTAGATCAGGCCGAAGGTCAGCAGCACCTGATCCAGGTGGTCGCGCTGATAGAAGTACCTGAACAGCAGCCTTTCCAGCACCAGTCCGAACAGCACTGCCAACGCAGTGCCACCAATGATCGCAACGGTCAGGCTGCCAAACTGGCTGGACAACGCGTAACCGACGTAGGCGCCCAGCATGTAGAAGCTGCCGTGTGCCAGGTTGATCACGCCCATGATGCCGAAGATCAGCGTCAACCCAGCTGCCAGCATGAACAGCAGCAGGCCGTATTGAACGCTGTTGAGCAGTTGAATCAGGAAGGTGGGAAAGTCCATGTTTCAAAAAAAACGGGAGGTGAGCCTCCCGTCGATGATGGCACAGAAGCCTGTCAGCCCATCTTGCAGCCTGGCCCGTCGTCCTGCAACTGCTTGGCGGCGATGCCGATGACCTTGTTTTCGCCACCTTCGACCCGTCGCAGGTAGATGTCCTGGATCGGATTGTGGCCCGTGCTCATCTTCCATTTGCCGCGCGGGCTGTCGATGGTGGCATTGCCCATGGCTGCGTACAGGGCCTTTTTGTTGGACAGGTCGCCCTTGACGGCATTGGCACCGAGCACCAGCAGTTTGCCGGCGTCATACCCTTGTACTGCGTAGACGTCGGGCTGGAGCTTGAACTCCTTGGCATACTCGAGCCGGAACGCGTTGTTGCGTGGAGTATCAATGCCATCACCGTAATGCAACGCAGTGATGACGCCCTCGGCAGCCGGACCGGCTGCGTCCAGCACACCTTCGGTCAGGAATCCCGAGCCGTACAACGGAATCTTGCCCTTGAGACCCGCCGCTGCGTAGTCTTTGAGGAACTTGGCTGCGCCGCCACCGGCAAAGAAGCAGGCCACTGCATCGGGTTTAAGTGCGGCGATTTCGGTCAGTTGAGCCTGAAATTCGACGCTCGGAAACGGGACCATGATCTCCTTGATGATGGTGCCGCCCGCCTTCAGGTATCCTTCCTTGAACCCCAGCAAGGCCTCCTCGCCGGCAGAGTATTTCCAGCTGATCCAGACGGCTTTCTTGAGGCCGGCCTTGACCATCGGCGCGCCCAGCGCCCGGGTAGGTTGGGAGTTGCTGAACGAGGTGCGAAACACATTGGGCGCGCACAAGGCGCCCGTGGCGGCCAACACGCCCGCGTTCGGGATGAGGCTCAGCACGCCGGAGTCGCGCGCCACTTTCTGGATGCCCATCTGTACACCCGAGTGCACCGTGCCGACGATGACGTCGACCTTGTCCCGCAGCACCAGTTTGTTGGCGTTTTCGACACCTTTGGATGGCTCCGACTCGTCGTCAACCTTGAAGTATTCAATCTCGCGGCCACCGAGTTTGCCGCCTTGCTCGTCGATGGCCATGCGAAAGCCGTTTTCGATCGCCACGCCGAGTTGGGCATAAGTGCCGGTGTAGGGCAACATCAGGCCGACCCGGACCTTGCCATCTTGCGCATGCGCAAGGCGCGGCAAATACAGACCGTAGGCGGCGGCGCCGAACAGGGCAGCGCTGTGTGTGAGGACCAGGCGACGTGACGTCATGAAAAGCTCCTTGTAATGGAAACGGATGGCACGAACGCGCATCCGGGTTCAGGCTTGAGCATATTACCCAGCCACGGCCGGGTCGCAATAGAGGATTACCCGGTTTTCAGCAATGAATGTGTGAGACGGTTCCCGTATTGGCGCCTTCCAACCCGACTCAGCGCCTGGCCGCTGCGCGTGCGCGGCGCTTGCGGCGGGTATCCAGGTGCCAGGCCAGGAACGGCAGGATCAGTATCGAACCGGGCACCGCCCAGATGAGCAGGTAGGGGCTGACTGACGAGAGCGAGCGCAACATCTGCTTGAGTTGCTTTCGCTCGCCCGTTGTCCAGATGCCACCATTGCGCTGCTTCATCAGCAGGCGTAATGCGTCTTTGATCTGACTCAACTCACCGCGCAGCCGATTCTTTTCGCGACTGTTGCCCGCTGCCATCGACGACACCCAGACCGGCGCATGCGGCATCCGGGCCTGAAAGGTCTGGGTGCTGTCGGGGTTGTACGGCTCCGGCTCGGTGGCGGGCGCTGTCGGTGGGGCATCAGCAGCGGGCTTCATGGTTGGATTATCAATCACTGCGGTCCCAGCCGGGGGCCATCGCGTGCCTGGGTGGTATCGCGATTGGTGCATACCCAGTCTTCGAACTGCGCTGCCGGCATGGGACGGGCAAACAGGTAGCCCTGACCCTGCAGGCAACCCAGTTCAGCCAGCCGTTGGCGCGTCGCGTCGTCCTCGATGCCTTCGGCCGTGGTTGTCAGCTGCAGGCTGCGCGCGATCTGGATGATGGCCGACACGATGGCCTGGTCTTGCGGCCCGCGCATGAGCTGGCGCACGAACGATTGGTCAATCTTGAGCTTGTCGATCGCAAACCGCTGCAGGTACGACAGGTTCGAATAACCGGTGCCGAAGTCATCGATCGCAATGCGCAGGCCCAGCGCCTTGAGTTTTTGCAGCGACACGATGAATGTCTCCGAATCCTGGATCAGCGTGGATTCGGTCAACTCCAGTTCGAGCAAGGCAGGATTCAACCCGCTGGCAGCCAGCGCCGACGCCACAACGGCTTCGACATCGCCACGGCGGAACTGGACCGGCGACAGATTGACCGCCAGCGTGAAGGCGGGTAAACCACTGGCCATCCATTGCGCCATCTGCCGGCAGGCTTCGTGCAGCACCCGTTCACCCAGCTCGACGATCAGCCCCGATCGCTCGGCGGCCGGTATGAATTCGCTGGGTGGCACCAGTCCCTTGCCGTCACGATTCCAGCGCACCAATGCTTCTGCGCCGACCATGTTGCCGCTGAGGATGTCGACCACCGGCTGGTAGTGCAGGTCGAATTCCTTGTTTGCCAGAGCCAGGCGCAAGCCCGCGACCAACTGCAGGTTTTCCTGAAATTGCGCATGCATGGACGGGTCGTACATGCGAAACAGGTTGCGACCAGCATCCTTGGCATGGCTGACGCTGATGTCGGCATTGCGCAGCAAGGTTTCGAAATCGGTGCCATCGTTCGGGTACAGCGAGATGCCGATTGAACAGGACCCGGTGAGCTCGACGCCAGCAATCACCAATGGCGCGTTGACGGCTTTGAGCAACTTGTCGGCGACAGTCGAGATGGACGTGCCCGCAACCAGGTCGGTGATGCCGATCAGGAATTCGTCCCCACCCTGGCGGCTCACAATGTCGGCCTTGCGCACTGCATTCTTGAGCCGCTGCGCGATCTGGCGCAGGAACTCGTCGCCCGCCGAATGCCCGAGCGAGTCGTTCACCGCCTTGAAATTGTCCAGATCGATGAACATCAGCGCCACATGCCGGCTTTGGCGCCGCCCTTGGGCCAGCGCCTGTTCGATCCGGCTGCGCCCGAGCAGTCGGTTGGGCAACTGCGTGAGTGCGTCGTGTTGCGACACATAGGTGAGGTTGTTCTGCGACTCCCGGTAACGCTCCACCTGCACCCGCAACCGGCGCAAGATCCGTTGCAGGTCGCCGATCATGACCCAGACCGCGAAGCCGGTAATGCCCAGGATGATCGTGGCGTCGACGGCGCGGCTGGTCAGGGTATCGTTAATCTGGTCGGTGCGCCAGCCCATTTGTGTAGTGACAGCGATGGCAACGGCCATCAGCACCATGGCCACGGACAGGGCGACAAACTGGCGCGGTCTGAGCAGCAAACCCGCCGCGACCAGGACGGCGGGAAAGGCCAGCAAGGCAGAATCGCTCAGGCCTTGGCCACGCCACATCAGGCCGGAGACCATCACGCTGAGCGACACGATCAACAGCAGGTTTGCCTCATCGGTATAGCCGCGCCGGTTCAGCACAATACAAAACACCAGGGTGGCAATACCCAGGCCGAGCATGGACGCCTGCGGCAGCCTGTCGTTGAGCAAGGACCGGCCGCCGATGATCACCAGACCGGCGATGGTCAGGCTGGCAATCTGCACCAGACGGCGGCTGCGCAGTTTGGACTGCGCTGCGTCCAGGGAAGATGGTTGCTGCTTCTTCACCACTTCGACTCAGCTTGTGGCAACCAGCTTGTCAGCCGGGAACGGTTGGAGCAGGGCCATGGACTGGTGCATCGGGGCGTCCAGCCAGTCATTGTGCGAAGCGCGGGGCAGAATCACGATCATGCGTTTTTCTTCGTTCGGCCGGTGCATGTTACGCATCAGCGCATGGCTGTCGGCATTGATGGTCAACATCGTGAAGCTGAGCACCGTCTGACCCTCTGGCGATCGCCACGAGGACCACAGACCGGCGATGGCAAAGGGTTCGCCGTCGACGCGCGCAATACGGGTGGGCACGGCCTTGCCAGTGCGCCAGTCTGGTTCGAAGATCGCGTCGGCTCCAATGATGCAATGCTGGTTGCGTCGCCATGCGTCGCGAAAGCTCGGCCTCTCGTGCACCGTTTCGCTGCGGGCGTTGAAAGTGTTGCGTGCGAGTTTGGTGTCCTTGGCCCAATGCGGCAACAGGCCGAACAGGCCTGGTACGGCCTCGACCGCAGGCACTGCGTCGTCACCGGCATCACGCGTGCCGGGGCGACGCACCATGACACCGGTGTAGCCGGGCCACATGTCGTATTTGCCTTCGGGGTCTGGCGGGTAGACACCGAACAGCCGGAAGAAGCGCTCGCGTTCCTTGATGGCCTGGTAATGGCTGCACATGTGCTGAAAGTATACGGATCGGGCGCAACCATCAGCGTGCTTGCTGCCAGACCAGTTGCGCGGCAGCGAGGTCCTCCAACGCCGTGCCTACCGACTTGAAAACGGTGATGTCGCGCTCCGACTCTCGCACGAGCACCTGGCCCCGCACCAGTTCGGCCAGTTCCGCCCGCACATGGGATCGATCGATGCAGCCCGATTGCATGGGCTGCACCAGATCGCCCGCTTCCGACAACGCGCCGGCATAGGTGTCCACGCAGATGCGGGCCAGCTGCATCGCGGCATCGTCAACCTCGCGCATGTCGGGTTTGAAGCCGCCCACCAGGTCGACATGGGTCCCTGGCTGCAGCCAGGCGCCTCGTACCAGGGGCACGGTGGAGGTGGTCGCGCAACTGACGATGTCGCTGCCGCGAACGCCGGCTTGCAGGTCATCACACACACTGGCAGGCAGACCCTCTTGCGCCAATGCGGCGGCGAGGGCTGCACGGGCGTCGGCATTGCGTCCCCAGACCAGCAGTTGCGTCAGATCCGGGCGCAGCGCGTAATGTGCGCGCGCCATCCAGCGCGCGAGCTGACCCGTGCCCACGATCAACAGGCGTCGCGCATCCGGGCGCGCCAGATAGCGCGCAGCCAGCGCCGAGGCGGCCGCGGTCCGGCGCAGCGTCAACGCCTCTCCATCGATCAGGGCCAGGGGGTGACCGCTGTGGCGGTCCATCAACAGGTAGGTTGCCTGCACCGTGGCCAGGCCGCGTGTCGCGTTGCCTGGCATCACTGTGACGAGTTTCACGCCCAATACCTCGTCCGACCATGCCGGCATCAGCAGCAGCGCATCCTGCGCCCCGAGGGCATGGGCATGGCGCGCCGGAACATGCGCTCCGGCCGCGAACGCCTGCGCCAGATGGTCAACCAGCAACGGCCACGGCAAGGCGGCGTGAACTTCAGCAGCGGTGAAGATGCGCATCACCGCGCAACCACCACGCGTGCCAGTCGCCAGAGGCTCCAGCCGAGCAGAAGCCCCAGTGCATCGGCGAGCAGATCGCCCCATTCCGCGAAGCGGTAGTCGGTGAGGGACTGCAACACCTCAATCAAGGCGCCATAGACCAGCAGTGCCATCAGCACGGTGGGAATACGCGTGGGATAGGCCAGGCATCCGACGATTGCCAATGTCGAGAAGGCCAGCAGGTGATTGGTTTTATCCCAACCGGTTGTCGGCGCGTCGACGCCCAGCGGCAACAAGGACAGCCCCAGCACCACGATCAACAGGCCGACCAGCGTCAGGCGCCAGAACCGGGTTTTGTTCACGCCGGTCAAGGTACGTCTTTCGCTGCGTCGGCGGCAAACTGCGCAGCCTTGTCACGGTATTCCTGGTTGGACGGCTCCAGTTCGGCCAGTCGCGTGTAGATCCGGGCCAGGGCCTTTGGCGCAGGTTCGGACAAGCTTTGCGCCACCAGGGAGCGGATTTCCAGTTCGGTATCGATCAAGGACAACATCTGGGTGATACGGGGATCCTTGAGTGCTGCAAAACGCGCCAGATCCTTGCGCGCGTCAGTCAGCGTACCCTGCTCGATGTGGCGTACCGTCCGATCAGCCAGCATCATGCGCACGGCATCGACCTCCTTGTTGATGCGGGAACGCAGCACGGCCGCGATTCGGACGCGTTCTTTGAGTTCGGCCTGCAATTGCTGCGCCTGATCCTGTTGCTGGATCCGGTGTTGTGTATACGCGACCAATGCAATGCCGACAGCGGTGGCCAAAACCAGCGCCAGAAACTCGCGCAACCGGGCCGCCATGGCGAGGCCATGGCGCTGCCACTGTGCGGACAACCTCCACAGCACCACCATCGCTGCCACCGCGACGATCGCGTACGCAGCAACTATCAACGGCGACACGCCGTCCAGATGTACTTGCATCTCTGCCAATGTTGTTTCGTTGGTTCAAGCCGCGGTCTTGTTCGACACACGCCGTTGTCGCGTCGTACCGGGTCGCGTTCGCGCCACCGATACCGGCTCCCGGGGTCTCCCTGCATCATGTTGATGGCATTATCGCTTGATCAAATCGATCCTTGCCGTGCAGCAGGGGCCATGGAGGTTGCCCTGTTTCAGCCGTGTGTGCAGGGCTCCCACGGCAAGACTGTGCAGCCACAATGGAGCACGGCTTTCCTTGGCGCGGTCACCGTGCCAGCGGGTGCGGGTGCCGGCGTTGCCTGGAAACCCGAGCGCGTGGTGACTGTGCCGCCAGACGCATCCTGCCGCTGATAGGCGATGTCCGGGATCCAGCGCATGAACGGTGCCAGATCTGCGACTTCGGTGATGTACCAGGTCCTTTTCGCGGAATCCCAGCGGGCTCCCAAGGCTTTTACTGCGTCTTTTTCGGCGAAGGGGGTGACCAGATTGATTCTCATGCGGTGCATTATCCGATGGTCGCGCAGTCCCATCGAACCGTCGGTTGGCGATGCATGACCGTCTTGTCCATGCGGAGATGTGCCGTGCATTACAGTGGGCAACTCCGACTGCATAGTCGCCTTTCAACCCGTTGTTCATCTTCACAAGGAAATTTCAATGTCCGACCATTGGCTCAGCACTCTGAAAACCGCCACCCCTCAAGAGGGTTATGAGTTGGCCATCAAGCTATCTCGCATGGGTGTCAAATACACCCAGCCGTCCGACGAGGTTCGCAAAAAATTGCGTGATGACTATGCCAACGATGCCGACGGCCTGACCGCTGCAGCCCATGTGATCGCCGTCAACTTTCAGACTGTGTCGGCAGCGAACGACTACTGGAAGGGTTGACCTCCAGGCCGGTTCAAGACAGCTTGCTCGCCTGCCGATCGCACACGCTCGCGGTCAGGTGGGTGTGTCTTTCGGTGGAAAGTGCTCACGCGCGAGCTTCTCCACAACTGGCGCACGACCTGTGTCGAGCAGGCCTTTCTTGATGTCACGTGCCGCTTGATCTCCGCGTTCGTCGTGATAGTGCTCCTGGCTGTCGCTGGATTCGTCGCGCTCATGAGGCAGGCGTGGTTCAGGTTGCAGGTGACGCGATGGACGGGTCTGACCATCGTCCGGCCGGTTCGGTTCCGATGGTTTGGGCCCATCTGAAGAGGTCGTTTTGCGGTTCATATGGAGGCTCCCTTCATGTTGGACGATGAGCGTCGGCGCAGGGTACAAACCACTACCGCTGATAGCGGCTTGGGCGACGCTCCGGTCATTGTGTCGATGGTCAATCGTTGCCGCTGTGGTCGAAGTGCGCGGCTGTCTGTAAGAGGGAGCCGCTTTGGTTGACTCAGCGCATCGACCGCCGCGCCACGATGCTTGAACCATCCGATGCGGTCAATACAAGTGCGCCAGTGGTATCAATTTGGTAGCTGGTCACCGCCTGCAATATGTCCAGCAGCTTGCGCTCCTGGTTCATCAGCGCCGGCGGGCAGGCCATCATCGTCGTGCCGACCTGGGTGATCTTGAGCTGCTTGCCCTGGGTCTCGAAGCTGCCCAGGATACGGTTGCAGCTCGCGCTGCCGGCAAGTCGGCCGTCGGGCAGAAAATGCAGCGTGGCATGGCTGTTGTCGATGACACCGCTGCCGGCGATGTCTTCGATCACCCATTCACGGCCCAGCAGCGGCATCGTGTCGGTCGCCATCAGGTGGTCGGCAACCGCCCGATAGGCTGGCAACGACGTCGGGTCGTTGGCCGCATTGCCGGCTACCGGGTTCGATGCGAATCGCACGATCACCATGTCGGCCGCCGGGTCGATCCATATCGTCTGGCCATGCACGCCACGTGCAGCGAACGCGCCATGATCGTTGTTGCTGACCCACCACATGCCGCCATAGCTCCATCCTGGCAAACCCGTGTAGCCTGACTTGGCGAACGTCTCCAACTTGCCACCGTGGCGGATACGCGCAATCGCGGCTTGCGGCACGATCTGCACACCCTCGGCCTGCCCATCGTCGAGCATCACCTGACCGAGACGGGCCAGGTCGCGCAGCGTCGCGTTGAAGCCACCACCCGCAAACGGTGTGCCGATGGAGTCGACGGTGAAGTAAGCCTCGCGTTCGGTGCCGATGCGGGCCCAGATGCGCTCGGACAAGAGGTCGGCCACCGACTGCCCCGTCGTGCGTGCAATCAGCCAGCCGAGTGTGTCGGCATTGACCGTCTTGTAGCCAAACTCTGCGCCGTGCTCACCCTTTTTCTTGACCGTCTCCAGATACGAGAAGTAGCTGCGCGGCCCGGTGTAGCCTTCTGGCTTCGGTAGTGGGCTGCCAGCCTGTGCATAGGTCCAGACTTCGGCTTTCGGATCGGCATAGTCTTCGGAATAGTCGAGCGCGGTCGTCATGTCCATCACCTGGCGCACAGTGGCATCACCAAACGCGCTTGCCTTGAGCTCCGGAATCAGCGTGCCCACCAGCGCGTTCTCATCGAGACTGCCTTCGGCAATCAGCATCTCGCCAAGCAGGCCGGTCAGCGACTTGGTGACCGACATCGCACCATGCAAGGTGTTCTCGGTCAGGCAACCGTCATACCGTTCATACACGATGCGGCCATGGTGCAGCACGATCACACCGTCGGAATAATTGGCGTCGAATGCCGCCTTCCAGGTCATTGACTGGGTCGAGCCCGAAGGTGTGAAGGTGACGGCATCGATCGACGGGTCGAGTGCCTTGGGCAACATACGCACAGTGCCGGAGTCGTTGTTCACGGCGACAGTGGGCATCAGCGCACGAAAGTGGCATACCGTCCAGCGCAGTTTGGGGAATGCGAAATAGTCGGGATCGGTGAAACGGATCGTCTTGTCCTGCGCAGGCGGGAAGCCCTGCATCCAGCCCATGGTTTTCGGATTTGACTGTTGGGCTGTCATCGGTGCGCCTGTGGTTTGTGCCATCGCGCTGCCTGCCACGCTCAATAAAACGGCCATGGCATATGTTTTCATTGTTCGCATGTCTGCTTTCTCCCTCAATCGAGTTCCTGCACGCCGCCACCCGACACCGTCAATATCTGCCCGCTGATCCAGCTCGCGGCCGGCGAACACAGGAACAACGCGGCGTTCGCCATGTCTTGCGGTTCACCCAGCCGCTGGATCGGCGTGTGTTCCAGCATCTTTTTCTGAATGGCATCGTTCAATACCGATTCCAGCGCGTCGGTGCGTGTCGCGCCCGGTGCGATGCCGTTGATTCGGATGCCCCGGGGCCCGAGATCGAATGCGATGTTGCGGATCAGATGGTTGGCCGCCGCCTTGGACGACCCGTAGGAGGCCATGCGCTTGTTTGTGTTCTCGCCCGCCATCGAGGTGATGGCCAGCATCGCGCCGCCGCCCGCCTTTTCCATCGCGGGCGCCGCCAGCTGGGCCAGCCTGAACAGGGAAAAGACATTCAGATCGTACGCACGCTGAAAGTCCGCCATCGGCATGTCGAACGGCTTCGGGCCACCACCACCGGCATTGCTCACGAGAATGGTCAGCTTGCCAAAGCAACGTACGGTCTCATCGATTAGCCGGGCCAGGTCGCTCTCTCTCGTCACATCGCAGGAAGTCGCCTTGGCGCGACCGCCTTGTGCAACGATGGCTTCGGCAACTTCTGTGGCCGTATCAGGATCGCGGTCACTGACCATCACGGCGGCGCCGGCCGCGGCAAAAGTTTCCGCAATTGCGCGACCGATGCCTGCGCCAGCACCGGTAACACAAGCCACCTGATCGTCCAATCGAAAATGGGCAGGTGAATACATGGCAGGCCTCCTTTCGATTTCCAGGGGTTACGTTGCGCACAATAGAAAAGGCAGCGCTCGCCCACTGTGGAACTATGACATGGAGTGGCTTGTCAGGCAATTGATGGGTTTTTTGGGCGACGGCCTTTCAAGGATGCAGAAGCATCCTGCGATCGCTGCGGGCTCCTGTCACTATCGCACCATGGCACTCGAACGGCTTCCCAGCGGCAACGCATCGAGCAAGGCTTGCAGCGCTATTGTCCGGCGGGTAGTGCTGATTCAGTCTTCGATCGTGATCATGTCGGGGTCGTCCGCATGGTCGACCAGCATCGTGCGGACCCAGCCCTGCCATACCTTCCCGAACGCTTCAATCTGTGCGCTGTCTGCCTGGGGCGACAGCGCGGCCTGCATCAGCGTCCTCAGTTCCGCCGGGCGTGGCGCTGCCTCCGGATGGTGCGACACCGCTGCGCTCTGGCCATTGTCCAGGCGGGTGAAGCGCATCTCGCCGCGCATTTGCACGCCGTACACCAGCAGGTCGCGCCGCCCATGACGACCGGCCAGACCCTGAAACCCGCCATTGCCGGCCGCGCCGGTGACCAGCCCGGCGACGCTGGCGATCACGCCGGTCACGCCCGCCTCCTGTGACTCGCGCATTGCCACGCGTACTTCACCGCGATGCGGCGTTTTTCCGGGGTAGAGTCGGGCCAGCGCCGCGCGCGTCATCAGCCAGGCGCCCGCCACAGTCGGGCACGAGTGCCCGGCCAGCTTGACGGCATCGAGGTAACGGTACTCGATCAGGCCGTCTTGCATGGCGCCCAGGGTTTGCGCCAGCGCGTCATACATGACGATAGCCGGCGCCTGGTCGAAAAATGCCGGTGTCTGCATCCGTATCGTGGTCATGGCGTCACCCCTTGAGCGGCCTGCTGGCTTAGCAGCAGCCGAACATGCCGCCCGACCAGTACCGCAGCCGGGTACATCACTTCCTCTTCGGTACGGGCGTGCTCGACCAGTTGGTCCGCGAAGGCAACGATGTCGCTGCGCTTCGCGCGCTCGGCGGCCTCGCGCAGGCGTTGCAACGCGGCGACGATGGACTTGTGTTCCTCCAGCATCTCTGGCAACTCGGCCTCCAGGCGGTCGGTCAGTACCAGCACCTCGGCCATGTCGGCATGCGATTCGCCGCGTGCAAGTGCACCGAGCAGTCCGAGCGGCGGCAATGCGATCTGGTCCTCCTTGATGAAGTGGGGGTGCATCAGACCGGCCAAGGCTGTGGCAGCCTCGCCAACCTCGCCGCCGGCCTGGGTGGCGCGGCGCAGTTCGTCGTGCAGGGCTTCGTGCTCCTCCTGCAGGGGGATCGGGATGGTGAATTTCATGCTCTGCTCCTTTGATGCGTTCAGTGAGGGATGTGGATCGGTTTCAGGCCGGAGTGCTCGAAATGCTCAGCATAGCCGTTGCTGGCCTGGGCGGCTTGCGGCTTCCTGCAAAGTGGGGGTGCTGCCACGGGCAATAGTTCGATCGGTGTGGTTTGGGCTTGGGAAAGATCAGGAGAATGGCTGTGTCGAAATCCGACAGCCATGCTGCGCCGGATCGTGCGGCAGAGGGTTACCATGGGCCGAACGGAGTGCACCATGGCCGGACCAACACAGAAATTTTGGCAACAACTCTTCGACGCCCGACAGACGTCGTGGGATCGTGGCGCGACGAGCCCGCAGCTGCTGGCCTGGCTCGATAGCGGTGCGTTGCAGCCGTGCCGCATCGCCGTGCCAGGTTGTGGCAGCGGGTGGGAAGTCGCAGAGCTGGCCGGTCGCGGCTTCGAGGTGACCGGCATCGACTACACCGCTGCTGCTGTGGACCGTACGCGCGCGCATTGTGCGGCACTGGGGGTGTCGGTTGAGGTCATACAGGCCGATGTGCTGGCCTACCAGCCGGCTGAGCCGTTCGATGCGATTTATGAGCAGACTTGCCTGTGCGCGCTTCACCCCGACCATTGGTTCGAGTATGCGGGGCAACTGGGCAGGTGGTTGCGCCCGGGGGGCGTGCTCTGGGCGATGTTCATGCAGATGCCCCGCCCAGGCGCGACCGACGAGGGGTGGATCCAGGGGCCGCCGTACCACTGCGACATCAACGCGATGCGGGCCTTGTTGCCGCAAGCCGCTTGGCAATGGCCCAAGCCGCCGTATGCAAATGTTCCCCATCCGGTCCTGTCGCATGAGCTGGCCGTCCGCCTGGTCAGGCACAACAGCACGCCCGCACATCCGACGGCAAGCGGCCGCTAGGGTTTCGACAGAGCCGGTTATCGCCTGGATCGGTGGCGGTTGAGCTGGTCACGCCCGGTTTGGCCGGCGCGCACGTCAATGCCGAGGCATCGGAGTCGTCGCGACGTTGCATTCCCGGCGCAGCAGCGCCAGCGCGTCCCGGTTTGCGTAGGGCAGGTCGCTGCGCATCATGGGTTCGGCCTCCTGGGCAAATGTGTCCCACAGTGCGATGTAGTCATCCTGCATGGACATCGGCGCGTGTTGCCGGATGAACTGGCGGGGGAGTTCCCGGTCGAGGCCGGACTTGCGCACTGAACGGATCAGGTTTGTGGCTGTGGTTTGTGTGAGCAGCGTCGTGTGGCTCTTGCCCGCGGCAATGCGCAGAAACAGCGTCAGCAGCGAGCTGTCATCAAGATGACCGCCGGTCGCCTTGTTCCAGATAGCGGAGTTCTGGTGTTCGAAGCGCTCGAGCTCGGCCGCTCCGTCCTCGCTCCAGAAATAGCGCCCGACAAACGCCGGGTTCTGGTTGAACAGGCGGTGGACCGGCAGCGCCGGATCGATCATCTTTGGAAGGTCAGCCAGAACGGACTGCCGGACGGACTCCACCACGTCCCGGAATTGTTCGGGCAGGTCCCTGGGCAGGTTGATGCTGGCGCTGGCCGCGCCCGTGGTGGACCGGGCCGCGTATTTCTTGCGCCACGCCAGGATCCATTTTTCGAATGCAGGCCAATCCGGCATCGTGCCGCGTCGGCTATTGCCCGCCAGCAGCGCGGTGCGGATGACGGCCTCTGCATCCACCGCGGCGTCTGCCAGTTCGTCCACGTCCATGTCGAGCCGGCTGGCCATCCAGATTGCCGCATCGACCAGCAGCGTGACGTGCAGGCGTTGCAGTTTCTCTGCCCGGTAGTCATCAAGCGTGCGCAGGGACCACTTGGCCAGCAACGGGATGTGTTCATCGCGAAATCCTGCGGGATCCTGCATGCCGAAGTGGCTGTTCTGCGGCATGCCGATCAGTGCCTTGAGCATGTCGGAGCCGCCCTTGGAACGCGACAGCAGGGAGTGGTCACGCAGCGACTGCGCTGCCAGGTCCAGATCGCCGTCGCAGGTCTCCTGCAGATACAGGCTGACAAGGTTGACCATGCGTTCTTTTGCCAGCTCGAGATCGGGGCGCAGGAATTCCGTGCCGAAATACCGCGCGATCTGCACGATTCCCTTGGGCGCCTCCTGGCGCATGCCGTCAAGACGTTCGGGTGGAATGATGCCGTGGCGCACACCGTGTTGCAATGCCTTCTCGAAGAAGGGGCGTTGGTCGAACAGCGCGACGGTTTGGGCGGCAGGTTCCGGCAGGCTCGGCTTGGCCATGGAGTGCTTCAATCGTCGCTCAAATGGCCGACTCTTCGTCATCGTCTCGCGCTGCTGGCGTGGCGCGTCCACGGTCGGTGTCGCCGGTCTCAATCTTGCTGCCGTCCTCGGGCACTTCCTCGTCAATGTCTGGTGCCAGGTCCAACGCCTGTGCCTTGGCGCGCATGACCAACAGCATTTCGATGAACAGGTCAGGGCACTCGTAGCGCAACAACCAGGCCACCTGCATCCAGTCGCTATCGGCGATTTCGTCCAGGTCGACTCTGGCCTTGGCGTATGCCGATGCGAACAGGGCCTGCTCCGATAGCATCTCGCCGTTTTCCTCGGCGGTGTCGAACGTCCCGGTGCGGGCGAAGGCCTCAATTCGACCCCACTTGTCCGCAAAATAGTTGGCCACTGCCTCGCTGCCGCCCTCCAGATCGGCGATCGCGTTCAGGAACTGCACCGGGTCGGCGTCATCGCGAAAGATGACCGAGTTGACCATGCCCCGCAGGTGGGTGTGGGTGAGATCCTTGTATTGTTTCTCGATCACCATCGCGCGGGCGAACTGGCTTGGCGTGATCAGCAGGTTGACGATCGATTCCTTGGACTGGTCGTATTCGCGGATCACCGCCAGGATGTCCTTGGGTGCGAGTTGCTCCAGCACCACCACCAGGGCCCCGTCGCCGTCGGTATCGGCGAGTTCGGTCAACGCCGATTCGGCGCCGCCAATGTCGCCGGCGGCAATCAGGCTGCGGGTTTTTTCGATCAGGGCAAGGTGGTTCATGGTGATGCTCTCTGCCGGGTAACAGTTCAATCTTTGCGGTCGAAACCTTGCTCGACCATCCAATCGGCCTTGGCGTCTTCACGGGCCTGCGCATCCCCACCCACAGCGTCATCGGCCGAGAGGTGGAGTTGCTCATCGGTCTGGTCAGCGTCCTCGGTGTCGAATGCGTCGTCGCGCTCGGCACCCGGTTCGGCAATGGAGCGGCTGGCCATGCCCAGCATGTATTCGGCACCCGCCGCCACCGTCATGAACCAGTCGCCGGCAGGCTGCGCGCGAATGGTCCGCACCAAGGCGTCGGCCCAGGGGGCTATGGTGATGGTGTCAGCCAAGGTTTCCCAATCGGGCAGGTCTTCAGGCTCGCAGCCCAGCATCTGTTCGATGGCCTGGGGCACGCGGAAAACAAACGCCTTGTGCAACACGACGGCCACCATTTCCGGGCTGAGTTCGAGCATGTGCATCAGGAAGTCCAGTTCGCTGCGCCGTTGCGCCAGCCGCTGCTGCAGCACGAATGTGCCGTCCGTGTCCTGGCTCAGGTCGTCGATCTCGGCGGCGTAGGCCGACCGCAGGTTATGGAAGAAGGGTGATATATGCATGCGATAGGGTTCAGATCAGGCGATTGAAATAGGCAGACCAGATTTCGCTTGCGGTTGCCA
>CAJDVP010000021.1_pt1 | contig 20801 bp, 16 predicted proteins | sample 7391311 | NCBI WGS metagenome assembly CAJDVP01 (sample SAMEA7055711, study PRJEB34461) | soil metagenome | biome: terrestrial ecosystem; feature: Peninsula; material: soil | place: Antarctica | collected 2016
CCGCACCGCGACATGCGCCACCGGTTTGTCCGAGCTGAGCTTGAGCTGCAGCTGCGTCGCACCGACGATGTCGATATCGCGTGCCAAGGGGGCGCTGTCGAAGGTGACGGAGCCTGAATCGTCGCGCCGCTGGTCGCCCGGGAACTCCGGGCCGAGCCAGATGATGCAGTATTCGCCAGCGTCCGCACCGGTGGTTTGCGGTGAGTGGATGACACGTTTGTCGCTTGCACCCTTGACGCCGCCCAGCCCGTTGGTGTTGAGGTGCAATCTTTGCAAGGCGTGGATGTCTGAGGGCCAGTTGTGGTCGCTGACCCAGCGGCCATCGATCTGCGTCACCGAGGCGCCGGGGCGCCCGGGCTCCATGATGTAGGTACGGTGTGCCGGGTCTTTTTTCACGCCAGTGTCAATGCCTTTGAGCCACTGGTCCCACCAGCGCAGCATTTCCTGCAGGAAACCGATGCGCGGCTCGGGCACCGCGAAATGCGGGTACTTGTGCGCCCACGGGCCGATGATGCCCCGTACCGGCGCCTTGATTGAGGCAACCAGACGCGGCACGTTATTGGTGTAGGCATCGTTCCAGCCGCCGACGGCCAGCACCGCGGCCTCGATGGCGCCGATGTCCTCGCATACCGAGCCGTGTTTCCAGTAAGCGTCGCGGTGCGGGTGCTCCAGCCACGGGATCGCCAGCAGTGGTTCGCCCTGCAGTCGTTGCATCCACAAGTCGCGCCAGGCATCACCGACCAGGGCCGGATCCGGCGGACGCGACGAATACGCAAACATTGTGGAAGACCAGCCCAGGTTCTCATTGAGCAGGCAACCACCCTTGTAGTGGATATCGTCGCTGTAACGATCGTCGGTGGAACAGATGGTGACGATCGCCTTGAGCGCGGGTGGTTTCAAGACTGCGACCTGCAGGCCGTTGAATCCACCCCAGGAAATGCCCATCATGCCGACGTTACCGCTGCACCAGGGTTGCGCGGCCAGCCAGGCGATCACCTCGACCGCGTCATCCATCTCCTGCTGCGTGTATTCGTCTTCCATCAGACCATCGGAGTCGCCGCTGCCGCGCATGTCGACGCGCACGCAGGCATAACCGTGGCCGGCCAGATAAGGGTGTGTCAACGCGTCGCGCACATGCGTGCCATCGCGTTTGCGGTAGGGCAGGTATTCCAGGATTGCCGGCACCGGTTTCTTGCCGGCGTCTGTCGGCATCCAGATGCGCGCCGCCAACTTGCAGCCGTCGGCAAGCGTGATGAAGGTGTTGGGAGTCTCCTTGACCTTGTGGGGGAAGGACTTGACGGTTTTCATGGCGAACCTTTCTCGAACATGGACGGACTGCGGCCACTGTAGCAGCCTGCCGCTGCGACAGCGCACGTCGAAGCGGCTTCAACAATGCGCTTTGCGGTATGCGAGCGCACTGCCAACCGCTCGTCGCCGCTCAGGTTGCGTTGCGGCTCTCGTCGTCGGTCGTCGGTAACGGGGATTGCGACTGGCCCGGCCGGAAGATCGCGTAGGTGCCGTTCGCCTTGGCCACGAGGACGTCGCCGCAAAACACGACCGAATCCAGATTCGCCAAGGTCTTGCCACGATTGACCATCGTGGTCGTGCAGATCAACTCGCCCTCGCGTACCGGCTTGAAGTAGTTGATCTTGATTTCCACGGTGGCGCAAATTTCGCCGTCGGCCAGCGTCAGATACACCGCCGAACCCATGCCGACGTCGGCCAGCGCGAAGATCACAGCGCCATGCACGACGTGGTTCGGGTTCAGGTGTTTTTCGGTCACCGTGACTTGGCAGCGGCTCTGGCCGGGCGATTGCTCCAGGTAACGCAGATCGATCAGTTTGGCGAAGGGATGGTGGCTCATGGATACCGGTTGGATGGCGTCAAGGGAGGAGATCAGGGGATTTCGGATATCGATGGAAACTGGGGCTCAGCGGATCACCTGTGGCATAACCAGCGCGCCGGTGACTGTGCCCTGCGGTGAACGCTGTCCATGCTGCCAGATGCGCAATGACGCAACATCATCGTGATCCGATTATGGCCGGCATGTGTGTTGGCGTTGGCCCCGCCAGGCGATACGTCCTGCGCCAAACTGATCGCGATGCCCGGGCATGCCAGAGAGCCGTGGAGGGTTTCGACAAAGTCCGACAATGCTGGCGCTCGTCACCTTTCCTGCCCTCCATAACGTTACTTCTCGCATGACCACCTCTTCTTACCTTATCGGTGTTGACACCGGCGGCACCTACACCGATGCCGCCATCATCGAGGCGCAAGGCCATCGGGTTTTGGCGCGCGCCAAGGCGATCACGACCAAGGGCGACCTGGCTATCGGCGTCACCGAAGCGATCAATCTGGCGGTGGCGCAACTGCCGCAGGGCCTGTCGCCACAGGACCCGGCTTGCCCGTGATTCGTATCGCCGGAGGTCACGACCATAACGGCGCGGTGGCGCAGGCCCTGGACCTGCAGGCCTTGCAACAGGCGCTCGATGCGGTGGCGGGCAAAGTGGACGCCTTTGCGGTCGCGTCCACGTTTGCGGTGCGCAACCCGGCGCACGAACATGCGGTACGCGAATATATCGTTGCCGGTACCGGCAAACCCGTCACCGTGTCGAGCGAGTTGTCGTCCGCACTCGATGCGCCGCGGCGCGCGCTCACGGCCGCGCTCAACTCGCGGCTGATCGCACGGGTGTCGACGCTGATCGAGGCCGTCCAGCGCGCCATGGCGCAATGGCAGATCCAGTGCCCGCTGATGATCGTCAAGGGTGATGGCACGCTGGCGCTGGCCGAGACGGTGGCCACCCGGCCGATCGAGACCGTGTTGTCGGGTCCGGCGGCAAGCCTGGTCGGCGCGCAATGGTTGTCCGGACTCAATGACTTCATCCTGTCGGACATGGGTGGCACCACAACCGACCTGGGTGTGTTGCAGAACGGCCGGCCGCTGGTTCATGAGCAGGGGGCGCAAGTTGGCGGCTGGCGCACCATGGTGCGCGCCATCGATGTGCGCACCATTGCCCTGGGCGGCGACAGCGAGGTCCATATCGGTGGCAATGGCCGGGTTGCGGTCGGCCCGCAACGCATCGTGCCGGTGTCCCTGCTGGGCAACCTGTTTCCGGAGCTGATGATCACCTTGCTCGAAGCCGATCTCGCTGACCTGGATGGCGTTTCTTCGCTGCACGGGCATTTCGTGTTGCTTCCGTTTGGCGCAGACGCCGGCGTGCCAACCGCCGAGCTGAGCGAGCGCGAGGCCGAGATGCTGGCCAGGATCAGCGATCGACCGCAACCGATGCGTATCTTCGCGCGCGCGTTTGGTGAGCAACGTCTGGTGATGTCGCTCAGGCACAAGGGGCTGGTGCAGATCGCCGGCTTGACGCCGTCGGATGCGGCCCATGTACTGGGTTTGCAGAGCAACTGGTCAACACCGGCGGCGACGCTCGTGGCCCAGCTTGGTTGCCGCTTGCGCGACATGAAGTTTCCCACGCCTGAACTCACCCAGCAATTCGCGCGCGAAATCTGGAGTGAGACGGTGCGCATGAGCGCACGCGCGATCCTGGACACCGCTGTCGGGGAAACGCTGGACAACGACAAACTGGTGCGTGCGGTGTGCGCAGGCGATGCGGTGCTCGGTCTGGCCCGTATCAGCGTCACGCCGACGATGCCGGTGGTCGCAGTCGGTGGCCCGGTGCATGTGTTTTACGGCGAGGTCGGCCGGCGCCTGGGTTGCCAGATGGTGTTCCCGGAATACGGCGACGTGGCCAACGCGATCGGCGCTGCCACCGGTGTCGTGGCGCAGTCCGTGGCGGTGCATGTCGATGGTGACGGCAGCGGCCTGTTCGTGCTGCATTCGGCCGTCGGCACACGCCGTTTCAACGATCCTGCCGAGGCCATCGAGGCGGCAGTGGTGCTGGCGCGGCAGGCGGCCACCGACGCGGTGCTGGCCATGGGTGCATTGAATCCGGAGGTGCGTATCGTGATCCGCAAGCAGCTGTTGCCCAATGCCACCAACGATTCCGGCTTGCTGGAGGCGGTGATCAAGGCCGAAGCGATCGGACGGCCGCAAACGGCCGCTTGAGCCGGTAGGCTGAACCTGTCGTTACCGGCAGGATTCGGCGGGCGCCGCGCCAGCGTGAAGCACCGCGGCCAACCGCTGCAAACCCTGGCGCAGCTGCTCGTTCGAATCAGCAGCGTTCAGGCTGATCCGCACCGCACCAGGGGGTGTACCGCGTCCGGCAACGAAATGGTCCATCGTGCGCACCAGCACGCCCGCCTGGCGCAACCGGGCCGTGAAGTCCGGGATCGTCCAGGGCTCGGGCAGCGGCAGGTACAGGTGGGGCATGTCCGGCGCCGAGCGAAATGTGATGCCCTGCAGTTCGTGCGTGGCCAGGCGCAGGCGTTCGTCGATGGCCTGGCGCTGGCGCGCGACCAGCTGCTCGGCTTCACCTGAGGCGAGCCAGCGGGTGAGGATCTCGGGCATCAGCGGCGCGACCATCCAGCAATCGGCACGAATGCTGGCGGCCACCTTGTCCAGCCATGGCGCGGAGGCTTCCAGGTAACCGACACGCAAACCCGGCGCCATGACCTTGCTGAAGCTGGCAAGCAGAAACGATTGCTCCGGCAACAGGCTGGCGATGGCCGGCAACGGTTGGGCCATCGCGGCAGCGTGCACCGCGTCCTCGATCAGCAGCATCTTGTGGCGCCGCATCACTACAGCGATTGCTTTGCGCCGCGCCATCGTCATGGTGGCCGTGGTGGGGTTGTGCAGGCTGGGCGTGCAGAACAACAAGCGGCTGCGATAGGTGCGTGCGGCCTGCTCCAGTGCGTCGGGCAGCAGGCCTTCGTCGTCCATCGGCAGGCCGATGACCTGCAGTCGCGTTGCGCGCGCCAGCTCCAGCATGCCCGAATAGCTCAGCGATTCGGTCAGGATGGTGTCGCCGGCCCGGGTCACGGTGCGCAGCACCGCTGCCAGCGCATGCTGCGCGCCGTGGGTCACCATCACCCGTTCGGTCTTGCCTGGCATGCCGAACTGGCGCTGGAGCCAGCGTGCTCCTGCCACGCGGTGGTGAGCCATGCCCGCCTCGGGCTGGTAGTCCAGCAGCCTGGCCGTGTCCGTGGCACCGGGTTGCACCAGTTCCGCCAGCGCCCGCTGCAAGGCCAGACCTTCGTCGGTGCGGATCGCGACGTTGTGCGCCAGGTTGATCATCGATGCCGCTGTTGCGTGTGCTGGCCCGACCTGGCCGAGATCGAGGTTGCGCACATAGGTGCCGTCTCCAACCCGTGCCAGCGCCAACGAGCGGCGCTCCAGGCTCGCGTAGGCTCGACTCACGGTCCCGGCGGTCATACCCAGCCGTTTCGCCATCACCCGGTGGGGCGGCAGCCTTTCGCCGGGCGCGTACTGTCCGCTGATGATCGCGTCCGCCAGTTGGTCGGCGATGGTCTCGTACTTGGTCGGGCGGGCGGGTGGCGTTGCAGGCGCGATGGCGTTCATGGTCCGGTTGGTAACGGGGGCGGATGGCACGCGAGTGCGAGTGTAGGGCTGCCGACGCGGCGCAACCCATCGTCCGCCCATTAACCACACTGATGATCCACCGACAGTTTGCTCATTTGAATTTCAGGCGGGAAACAGGGACACTCGCCCGGCGCCGTTGCCACAGCGCCGGAAGTCCCGCCGCCACGGGTTGCCACTGGAGTTAAAGCCTTGCCGGATACGATTCTGAACAACAACGGCCAAACTGCTGCCATCCCTGCGCACATCACGCTGGATCTGCACGCGGCGCCGCCGCAGGTGCGGCTGCACGATGGCCAGCGCGACGACACCGTGTTGCCGGCGTTGTGGTTGCGCTCGCGCAGCCCTGACCCGAGCCAACGCGACGCCGCCACCGGCCAGCGGCTGATGAACCCGCATCTGTTGCCCGACGACCTGGCGCTGGTCGAGGCACGGTTGGACAGTCAAGGCCTGTACCTGGCATTCACCGATGGGTTTGCCGGTTATTTCGACCCGCAGGAGTTGATTGCCGATGTGGTTCTCGGCGAAGCATGCCCGGCGCCGATGCCTTGGCGCTCTGACCTGTCGCCGCAACCGGCCTATGACTGGAACACGCTGCAGGCCGACGAAGCGCGTTTGCACCACGCCTTGCGCGACTACATCGAGCGCGGCTTCATGCTGATCCACGGCACACCGACCCAACCTGATTCCATCCTGTCGATCGCGCGCCGATTCGGTTTCGTGCGCGAGACCAATTTCGGCGCATTCTTCGAGGTCTATTCGCGTCCCGAGTCGAACGATCTGGCCTACCGGCCGGTGGCACTGAGCCCCCATACCGACAACCCCTACCGCAACCCGGTGCCCGGCATCCAGCTGCTGCACTGCTTGCAGAACGAAACATCCGGTGGCCTGTCGACGCTGGTCGACAGCCTGGCGGTCGCGCAGCAGCTGCAGCAGGAAGACCCGGCCGGTTTCGCCCTGTTGGCCAAGGTGCCGGTGCGTTACGAATACCGCGATGCCGACAACTGGCTGGTGGCGGTGCAGCCGATGATCGAACTCACCGGCCAGGGCGCGATGATGGGCGTGTTCTACAGCCCGCGGCTCGATGACATCCCCCTGATGTCCGAGGACGATACCCGGGCCTACCACCAGGCGCGCAAGCGTTTCGGCAGCTTGTTGTCGGATCCGCAGTTCGAGTTGCGTTTTCGCCTGGAGCCCGGCCAGCTGATGATGTTCGACAACAACCGCGTGTTGCACGGTCGTACCGCCTTCGATCCGTCCGAAGGCCATCGCCAGCTGCAGGGCTGCTACATTGACCGCGACGGTCCACGCAGCCTGTACCGCGTCCTGAGCCATCGTCTTGCGCTGCAGGCTCGCTGAACCCACCCGATCCACACTGACCCCCCGGAGACCCACACCATGGAAACCGTCGACTTCATCGAGATGAAACACGGAACACACGAGGAATATCAGATGTTGCACCGGCTGGAGACGCAGTACATACGCGCCCTGCCGGATCGTTTGATGGTCGCCTTGCAGCGGCTGGACGATTCACTTGGAGGTTATAAGGTCAGCCGGCTTGCACATTCCTTGCAAAGCGCCACCCGAGCCGAGGCCGATGGCGAAGACATCGAGATCATCGTGGGCGCCCTGGTACACGACCTGGGCGATGAACTGGCACCCGAGAACCATTCCCAGCTGGCCGCGGCCATCATCCGGCCGTATGTGCGCGCCGAGGTAACCTGGATCCTGGAAATGCATGGCCTGTTCCAGATGCAGTATTACGCGCAGCACTACGGGCGCGACCCGCATGGGCATCTGGCTTATCGCAACCATCGCTGGTACCAGGCCTGCATGCGGTTTTGCGAACGGTTCGATCAAAACGCGTTCGACCCTGACTACCCGACCAAACCGCTGTCGTACTTCGAGCCGATGTTGCGCGAGGTCTTCAGCCGCCCCCCGTTCGACCCGAAGGTGCTGAAGGAGTCGATGCCGCTTGCGGGGTAGTCACGGTGTCTGGGTGGGCGGTCGAGCCGCCCACGCCGATGCCTTGCTCGACGGTCACGCGAACCCGGGTGACCGCGACCGGCAGACCCGTTTCCTGAATCCGACGATGGTGACAATCGTCAATGCAGGTGCGGTGAGAGCATCCGACAATTTCAAAGATGAGTTGTGCTGATTCCATCGGCGAAGTAGGTTAGTCGGCCGGCGGGGGCGGCAGTTTCGTTGCGCCAAGGTACCATCGGGGCCGATCCTGTTGGCCACGACGGCGCCGTATGTAATGCGATTGCGCCACAGCAGGGCATCTCTATCGGGGCGTACGGACCGTTGCATCGACTGCTGAATGACCATATCGTAGAAGCGACAGGATGCCTGCCCGACAGTCAAGCAGAAGCCGGAATTCGCCAACAAGCGGTTCCGAGTCGCTGCGCAGCCCATCGATCGCGGTTGTTCTGCTTTAACAGTGCATTGCGGTCTGCAGGATCATCGAACCGGCGCTACTTGAAGCGCATAACCTGACGCAATTTACCCGCGTGTGCGGCAACCAATCAACTATCCAGGAGAAACCACCACCATGAATGAACTGATGCAAGATTACCCGGCCGTTTTGCTGCGCGAACACGAAACGCCATGCCTGTCGCTGTACCAGCCAACGCACAGACAGCACCCCGAGAACGTGCAGGATCCGATCCGGTTCCGCAACCTCGTGAAGCAGCTGGAAGCGTCGCTGCGCGAGAAGCACCCAACGCGCGACATTGCGCCGCTGATGAAACCTCTGCACGCGCTGGCCGATGACGCGGCGTTCTGGAATCACACCGCCGACGGGTTGGCGGTTCTGGCCGCGCCGGGGCTGTTTCGCGTCTACAGACTGCAGCGACCGGTTGCTGAACTGGCGGTAGTGGCCGACAGCTTTCACACCAAGCCGCTGATGCGTATCGTGCAGTCGGCCGACCGCTACCAGGTTCTTGGACTGAACAAGAACGCCTTCAAGGTCTACCAGGGCAACCGGGATGCACTCGACGAGATGGCTCCGATCGCCAGTGTGCCGCAAACCGCCGATGACGTGCTGGGCCTCGATGCGGACAACCGCGAAGGTGCGCACCGCGCGTATGGGCCGTCGGGAGCCAGCAACCTGACCCCGCAAGGCACCGGCGTCAGGCAAGAGGCCGGCGGCGTCGTGCGCCATGGTACCGATGTCAAGCAGGATGCAGAAGACCGTGACACCGAGCATTTCTTCCGCGCGGTCGATCAAGCCGTGCAGAAGCACTTTACGCAGGCATCGGGTCAGCACCTGATACTGGCCGCATTGCCGCAGCACCATAACCTGTTTCGCTCTGTCAGCACCAACCCTGCCTTGATGGCTGAGGCAATCGACACCCATCCCGATGATCTGTCCACCGATGCGTTGCGCGAACGGGCCTGGCAACTGGTGCAACCACACTATCTCAAACGGCTCGACGGTTTTGTCGACGCGTTCGGCGCGGCCAGCGCAAGCGAACGTGGTTCGGACAATCTCACCCGCATCGCCGAAGCCGGCATCGCCGGGCGCGTAGCAACGTTGCTGATCGAGGCCGATCGGATCGTTGCGGGCCGCATCAACCCCGTCAGCGGCAAGATCAAGACCGACAAGCTGAGCAATCCGGAAGTCGACGATGTGCTCGATGATCTCGGTGAGCTGGTCCTGAAGAAGGGCGGTGAAGTGATCATTGTTCCCGCCGAGCGCATGCCGACAAAAACCGGGGCCGCCGCGATCTATCGCTTCTGATGAAAGGTGCCGGCAGGCTGCAGGGTGGGCTCGTCGATGACGACCCGCTGGTGCAGGTCTGTCGTGACCTGCCCGACTCCGCTTGTCGTGCACAGCCGCGCAATATCGGTCTGCACATCGCATCGCTGAGTCTGACGAAGGTCGGCGAGGGTCTCGCCGACGTCAAACTGGTGCTTGCCTGGCTGCTCGATGCGATCGGTGCACCGGCCTGGGCCCTCGGCCTGCTGGTACCGGTGCGCGAATCGCTCGCGATGCTGCCGCAACTGCTGATCTCGGTGTGGATCCGGGAGCGGGCGGTTCGCAAACACGTTTATGTCGCGGGTTGCATCGTCCAGGGCGTGGCGATCATCGGCATCGGCGCGATGGCGCTGAACCTGTCGGGGACCAGCGCCGGTGCGATCGCGATCGGGCTCGTCGCGGTATTCGCCCTCGGCCGCAGCATGTGCTCAATCAGTCACAAGGACGTGCTCGCCAAGACCGTCGACATAGGCCGACGCGGCGCGGTCAGTGGGGTCGCCGGCAGCGTTGCTGCCGCAGTGACGCTGCTGTTGGCGGTGGCGTATTCGACTGGCTGGTTACCTGTCACCGTGCCGGTCGTCGCCAGCGCGGTGATCGTCGGCGGCACCAGTTGGCTGCTGGCCGCACTGGTCTTCGAGTCGATCCGCGAATACCCCGGTGCGACCGAAGGGGCGATCGACGGCGCGGCGGCCGTGTTTGCGCAATTCGGGCTGTTGCGCAGCGACGCGCAGTTGCGCCAGTTCGTCATCACACGGGTACTGCTGTTGTCCACGGCGCTCGCGCCGCCGTTCTACATCGCACTCAGTGGCGACCATCAGCCTGGCGGGCTGGGCACACTGGGCTTGTTCATGCTGGCGTCGGCTGCGGCCGCACTGTCGAGCGCCTACGTCTGGGGCTGGCTCGCAGACCGATCGAGTCGACAGGTGTTGATGGTCGCGGCAACGCTGGCAATGCTGGCCCATGTGATTGCCGCTTTCCTGTCGCTGGTGATGCCCGATCGGCTGGCATCTGCGCCATACCTCCTGCCGATGATGTTGTTCGTCGTGACGATCGCACACCAGGGGGTCCGGCTCGGGCGTTCGGTCCACGTGATCGACATGGCCGATCTGGACAACCGCGCCACCTACACCGCGCTGAGCAATACCGTGATCGGCCTGGTTCTCCTGGGCGGTGGCGTCTTCGGCGTTATTGCGCACTGGTTCGGCATCGGCATCGTGCTGATGCTGTTCGCGCTGATGGCCGCGCTGGCCATCATTGCCGCATCGGGGTTGGACGAGGTGCAGATGGCGGGCGACCGACAGGCGCCGGTCGCTCGCTGAGTCGGGTTGCCCGCAATGGCGTTCGCAGCGCCAACGATCGCATGCTCAGCGGCGTCCAGGCCTTCCGATGCCGGGTGGGCCAGCGCCTCAATAATGCGGTGGCGTGATGACCCACAACACCCGCGTCGGGGCGGCGCCGGGATTGGCGCAGCGGTGCATCTCGGCGCTTTTGAACGAGAAGCTGTCGCCCTCAGTCAGCCGCAGATGGCGTCCGGACACCCACAGGTCCAGCGTGCCCGACAACACGAAACCCGCCTCCGCACCGTCGTGCGAATATTCCTCGCTGTCGGCCCCCGGCGCTATCGTGCTCAGCAGCAATTCGAGTGGCCCGCTGAGGTTGGGCGACAGCAGTTCCTCTGAAATGCCCAGGCCGGTGAACGACATGCGCCGGCGCTTGTCCGCGCGCACGATGATGTCGCTCTCGGCCGGGTCACCCTGCGCCTGGCCCTGGAAAAACCAGTTCATGTGTACGCCAAGTGCGTCGCTGATCTTCTTGAGTACACCGATCGGCAACCGCGACTGGTTGCGTTCGATCTGGCTCAGGTAACTGACCGAGATACCGACCGTGTCCGCCACCGCGCGCAGCGTCAGCCCTTTGACCTGGCGTAATTCGCGCAACTGTTCACCGATAGCGGCTTCCGGGTTGAAATCGGCCGGCGCGCCACTGGCCTCGCTGGCCAGATCGGGCGCCTGATTGAGCAGGGACTGGTTCGCCATGGCTCGCTTACCCGGTGGTCGCCACCTGCGTGACGGGCGATGCGACATCCTTGACGCGCAAGCTGCGGGGGTCGTACCAGGGTTGCAGCGATGCATCCGCCACAAACCGCTCGCCCGCAACCTCGATCTCGTAATGGCCATGCAGCACTGCGTCGGCACCGGTCGCACCCTCTGGCACGGTCACGTAACCCATGCCGAGCGAACGCCCCAGGCTGTGGCCGAACATGCCCGAGGTGATCCGTCCGACGATGGCGCCATCGCGCAGGATGGGTTCGTTGGCGTAGAGCAGCGGCGTCGGGTCCTGCAGCGCGAACTGCACCAGTCGGCGTGACAGTCCCTCGGTCTTTTGCGCCAGCAGCGCTTCGCGTCCGATGAAGCCGCCGGGTTTGGACCAGGCGACGGCAAACCCCAGCCCGGCCTGCAGCGGCGTGTCTTCGTCGCTGATGTCGTTACCCCAGTGCCGGTAAGCCTTCTCCATGCGCAGCGCATCGAGCGCGTGGTAGCCGGCAAGTTGCAATCCGAGTGGTTCGCCTTCGGTCATCAGTGCATCGAACACGCCCGGTGCAAATTCGGTCGGGATATACAGCTCCCAACCCAGTTCGCCGACATAGGTGATGCGGCTGGCGCGCACCCGCGCATACGCCAGGTCGATCACCTGCGAACTGCCGAACGGGAAGGCGGCATTGGACAGGTCTGCATCGGTCAGGCGCGACAGCAGCTCGCGCGAGCGTGGCCCCATCACACTCAAGACCGCCATGCCCGAGCTGACGTCGACGACCATCGCACGCGCGTCCTGCGGCAGCTGGCGCTGCAGCCAGGCCAGGTCGCGGGTCTGGGTGGCGGCGGCGGTGACGATCATGTAACGATCGGCAGCCTCGCGGGTGACGGTCAGGTCGGCCTCGATACCACCGCGTTCGTTGAGCCACTGGGTGTAGACGATGCGGCCCACCGGCACCGCGACATCGTTGGCGCAGATGCGGTTCAATACCGCCTCGGCATCCGGGCCCTGGAGCAGGAATTTGGCGAACGATGACTGGTCGAACAGGCCGACGCCGTTGCGTACCGCAGCGCATTCGCGGGCACAGTGTTCGAACCAGTTCTGGCGCCCGTAGCTGTAGGCGTATTCGGCGGGTGTGCCCTTTGGCGCAAACCAGTTGGCCCGCTCCCAACCCGCCGTTTCGCCGAAACACGCGCCACGTGCCAGCAGCCGGTCGTGCAGGATGGATCGGCGCACGCCGCGTGCGGTCTCGGGTTGGCGGAACGGCCAATGCAACGCGTACAACAGACCCAACGCCTCGACGGTACGGTCTTTCAGGTAACGGCGGTTGCGCTGGAACGGCATGCAGCGCCGCACGTCCACGTCCCACAGGTCCATCGGCGGATGGCCGTCGATGACCCAGTCGGCCAGCACCTTGCCGGCGCCACCGGCCGACTGGATGCCAATCGAGTTGAAGCCGGCTGCCACATACAGATTGCGCACCTCGGGTGTTTCGCCGAGCAGGTAACGGTCGTCCGGGGTGAAACTCTCGGGCCCGTTGAAGAACAGGTTGATGCCGGTTTCCGCGAGTTGTGGCACACGCTGCACGGCGCTGGTCAGCAGCGGTTCAATGTGTTCCAGATCGTCCGGCAGCTGGTCGAAGCAGAAGGTTTCGGGAATACCTTGCATGCCCCAGGGCTTGGCGATCGGCTCGAACCAGCCCACCAGCAACTTTCCGGCGTCTTCCTTGAAATAACCGCAGCCGTCGGGGTCGCGCAACACCGGCAGGTCGGATGACAGGCCGGCCATCGGTTCGGTCACGATATAAAAATGTTCGGCCGCATGCAGCGGCAGCGTGACCCCGGCACGCGCGCCCAGGCCATGCGCCCACATGCCGGCGCAATTGATCACGATCTCGGCACCGATCTCACCCTGCGCGGTGCGAACACCCGTCGCGCGGCCGTCCTGAACGACGATCTCCTGAACCTGGCAGTTCTCGATGATCTTCACGCCACGGCTCTTGGCGCCCTTGGCCAGCGCCTGCGTGGTGTCGATCGGATTGGTGCGGCCGTCCTTGGGCAGGAAAACGCCACCGACCAGGTCGTCGGTGTACACACCCGGCCATTTGTCGGCCACCTCGGATGCGCTCAGCGTGTGCACTTCCAGACCGAAACACTTGGCCATCGAGGCGCCCCGCTGGAGTTCCTCGAAACGCGCCGCGCTGGTGGCCACTGCGATCGAGCCGGTCTGCCGGAATCCGGTTGCCTGGCCGGTTTCGGCTTCCAGCGACGCATACAGTCCGGTGGTGTATTGCGCCAGCCGCGTCATGTTGTAGGTTGCGCGCAACTGGCCAACCAGCCCGGCCGCGTGCCAGGTGGTGCCGCAGGTCAGTTGCCGGCGCTCCAGCAAAACCACATCGGTCCAGCCACGCAGGCTCAGGTGGTAGGCAACGCTGCAACCCACGATGCCACCACCGACGATGACAACACGTGCGTGTTTCGGTAAATCCATGACAATTCCTTTTTGTGAAAAATTCCTGAAAATTTACACAAACAAGAATTTTCCAGATAGTATTCCACAATTGGGTTGCCGCATCCAGTTTTCATTGCACGTCTTCGCACATTGCGCAGCGGCGATCAAACTTGCTGGCAGTCCACAGGTGACGGAGGGGCCGGGCAAGGGCGCCGTCGATGACAGGAACCTGGTGCGGGACGGAGACAGGCATGGTGGAACACGCAAGGGTGGTGGTGATCGGTGGCGGTGTCGTGGGCTGCAGTTGCCTCTATCACCTGGCCAAAAGTGGCATCACTGATGCCCTGCTGATCGAGCGCGACGAGCTGACCTCGGGTTCCACCTGGCACGCGGCCGGCAACTTGCCGACCTTCTCGGCCAGCTGGAGCATCATGAAGCTGCAGAAATATTCTGCCGCCCTGTACCGCGAACTGGCCGCCTCGAGCGAAGACCCGATCAATTACCACCTCACCGGCTCGGTGCGGCTGGCGCACAACCGCAACCGGATGGACGAGTTCCACCATGTGCAGAGCATGGGCCGGGCGAATGGCCTGGACTACGACATCCTGTCGCCGGCCGAGCTGCGCGAACGGTATCCTTTCATCGAGACACACGACCTGCTCGGCGCCTTGTGGGATCCGCTCGACGGCGACATCGACCCGTCCCAGCTCACGCAGGCACTGGCCCGTGGCGCGCGTGCGCTCGGCGCGCGGGTGAAACGCCACACCCGCGTGACCGGCCTGGCGCAACAACCGAATGGCGAATGGCGGGTAGACACTGACAAGGGCGAGGTGATGGCCGAGATCGTCGTCAATGCCGCGGGTTACCGTGCTGGCGAGATCATGGCCATGATCGGGCGGCACTTGCCGATTGCGGTGATGTCGCACCAATACCTGGTGACCGAAGACGTGCCGGAACTGCAGCAACGCAGCGACCGGCTGCCGCTGCTGCGTGACCCCGACACTTCGTATTACCTGCGCCAGGAGCGCCACGGTTTCATCCTGGGCCCCTACGAATGGAAAGCCACGCCGATGTGGCAAGACGGCATGCCCGACGACTTTGCCAACCAGCTCTGGAACGATGATTTCGAACGGCTCGAGAACTACATCGACGACGCGATGGCGCGTGTGCCGCTGCTGGCGCGGGCCGGCATCAAGCGCGGCGTCAATGGGCCGATTCCGTATTCGCCCGACGGCAATCCGTATATCGGGCCCGAGCCGGGGCTACGCAACTTCTTCCACTGCAACACCTTCAGCTTTGGCATCACCCAAGGCGGCGGCGCCGGCAAGGCGCTGGCCGAGTGGGTGAACCATGGGCAGACCGAATGGGACCTGTGGTCGCTGGACCGGCGTCGTTACACCGATTACGCGAGCACCGCCTATACCGTGGCCAAGGCGGTCGAGATCTATCAGAACGAATACGCGTCCTCGTTTCCATACGAGGAGCGCGCCGCCGGCCGGCCGTCGCGCACCTCACCGTTGTACGAACGCCTCAAAGCCAAAGGTGCGCGGTTCGGCGCCCGTGGCGGCTGGGAGCGCCCCGCCTATTTCGACCTTGGGGGAGACATGGCGCCCGACCAGCCCTCGTTCCGTCGCGAGCATGTCTGGTTCGATGCGGCAGCCGAGGAAGTGCGCGCAGTGCGCGAACGGGTCGCGGTGATGGATTTCCCGGGTTTCACGAAATTCGTATTGCAGGGGCCGGGTGCGGTCGCCCATCTCGACCGGCTGAGCTGCTCGAAGCTGCCGTCGATCGGGCGGGTGTCGCTGGCTTATGCTTTGACGCCAAACGGCAAGTTGCTCAGCGAGTTCACGCTCACACGCCTGGCCGAGGATGCGTTCCAGATCATCTGCGCGTCGACTGCGACCACCCACGACAGGGACTTGCTGGAGTCCGGGCTGCCCGAAGACGGCTCGGTCACGCTCAGCGACCGATCAGACGAATCCGGCACGCTGATCGTCGTCGGGCCGCGTGCGCGCGATGTGCTGGCGCAGATTACCGACGCCGATTTGTCCAATGCCGCCTTCCCGTGGCTGAGTGCCCGCACCATCACCACCGTGGCGGGCGATATGCTGGCGCTGCGCGTCAACTATGTCGGCGAACTGGGCTGGGAGTTGCACGCGCCGTTCGCGGCCATGCCCGCCTTGTACGACGCCATCTGGCGTGCCGGCGAGCCGCTGGGCATCCGCGATTTCGGCATGTACGCGATGGACAGCCTGCGTATTGACAAGTGTTATCGTGGCTGGAAAAGCGACCTGGAAAGCGGCTACACACCACTGGAGGCCTCACTTGATCGATTTGTTGCGGCCGACAAGGCAGCCGACTTCGTCGGCAAGCAGGCGGTGCAGGCCGAGGTGGCGCGTGGTGTGGCGCAACGTTTTGTGCCGCTGATCTTCGACGCGCCCGGTGACGCCGAGGCGCCGTATTGCGCCCAGGTATTCGATGGCGAAACCAACGTCGGCCTGGCCACCTCTGGCGTCTGGAGCCACACCTTGGGCAAAAGCGTTGCATTGGCGTATGTGCGCAGCGCCCAGGCCAAGCCCGGCACCCGTCTGCTGATCGACGTGTTGGGCCAAAAACGGCCCGCCACGGTCGGGCAGGAACCGTTGTACGACCCGCGCAACGAGCGTTTGCGTGCCTGACGCGGCGCAAACCCCCATAACGACCCCCTCCAGGAGCTTGACATGAGTGAAACAGCCGAAGTGACGGTCCGCCGCGGTGGCGCCCGGGAAGCCCGCCGCGCCGCAAGAGCAGCGCCTTTGCACGAGAGCCTGCGCCCGGTGCGCCCAGGCATGGAGGGCGGGCGCTACCATCCGCTGAGTGATGACGATGTGAAGAAGATCCACAACGCTGCACTGGAGGCGCTGGAGACCATCGGTTTTGCCGACGCGCCCGAGAGCGGCATCGAACTGATGACCCGCGCCGGCGCCAAACTGACCGACACCGGGCGGCTGCTATTTCCCCGCGCGCTGGTCGAGGACACGATCGCCAACGCGGCGCGGCATTTCGTGCTGCACGCGCAGGACCCCAAATTTGACATGGAGCCCTGGGGCTCGAAGGTCTACTTCGGCACCGCAGGTGCCGCGGTGCACATGGTCAATGCCCAGACCGGCGAATACCGCGACTCGTCGACGCAGGATTTGTACAACATCGCGCGTGTCGTCGACACGCTTGAGCACCTGCATTTCTTCCAGCGCTCGGTCGTTTGCCGCGAACTGACCAACCCGGCCGAGATGGATTTCAACACCTGTTATGCATCGGTGGCGGGAACCACCAAACATGTGGGTTCGAGCTGGGTCTCGCCCGAACATGTCGAGCAAAGCCTGCAGATGCTGCACCTGATCGCCGGCGGCGAAGACAAGTGGCGCGCGCGGCCTTTTGTCAGCCAATCCAACTGTTTTGTCGTGCCGCCGATGAAGTTCGCGTTCGACGCCTGCAAATGCATGGAAGTCGCGGTGCGCGGCGGCATGCCGGTGTTGTTGCTCTCGGCCGGACAGGCCGGGGCCACCGCGCCGGCGTCACTCGCGGCGGCGCTGGTGCAGGAAGTGGCCGAATGTCTGGCGGGTCTGGTCTACGTCAACGCCATCGTGCCCAAGGCAACGGCGATCTTCGGCACCTGGTGCTTTGTGTCCGACCTGCGCACCGGTGCGATGTCGGGCGGCAGCCCGGAGCAGGCGCTGCTGTCGGCCGCCAGCGCCCAGATGTCACGTTTTTACGACCTCACCGGAGGCACCGCATCGGGCATGACCGACTCCAAGCTGCCGGACGCGCAGTGCGGCATGGAGCGCGCCTACAACCATGCGCTGGTGGGCAACAGCGGCGCCAACCTGATTTACGAGTCGGCCGGCATGATGGCCAGTCTGATGGGTTTTTCGCTTGAAAGCCTGTTGATCGACAACGACCTGATCGGCGCGGTGCAACGCACCATTCGCGGCATCGAGGTAAACGACGAGACGATCTCGCTCGACACGATGCGCCAGGTCTGCCTGGGGGGCGCTGGCCATTACCTGGGCTCCGACCAGACCTTGAAGTTGATGCAGCGCGACTACCTGTACCCACTGCTCGGCGACCGCTCCAGCCCCAATCAGTGGGCGGAAAATGGCCGGCCGGACCTGGTCGAACGCGCAGCCGGCAAGTTGCGCGCCATTCTGGCCAGCCATTTTCCTTCGCATATTCCGACCGACATCGACGATGCGATCCGCCAGCGGTTTCCGGTGCGGCTGCCGCGCGAGTCGATGCGGCCGGCGTAGGCAACCGGGGCGCCGGCGGAAAGCTTCTACGGTAGAGCTTCTGCGTGTTGGCTCCCCAGCTGTGTCGAATCAGAGAGCTGGGGACTGGAGGTTTGTGTTGGATCGATGCGGCCATTGCCGAAAGCTGATGCGGGTGCAGTCGAACAGGTTGCGGGGTTCGACGGCCGGTCTGCTGTTGCCTCGCTGGATCGCCTCGTGAAAGCCTAACGAACCAATCAAATCGGACGCGCTAAAGCGCGTCGGCTATTTCAAACGTTACCGCACCATGTCTCGCGTTGACATTCAGACCATTTCAGGCGACTTTGTGCAGAACTCATTCGCTCTCCTTTCCCACAGCGGTGAACGTGCAATGTCGACGCTCTTCTTTGCGCGCCAGATGGACTCATATGCGCGCGGGGGTGAGACAAAGCTAGCCCGGAGGTACTTTCGTGCTGCAGTATCTGAGTTTCGATCCATCTTCGATGTGCTACCAACAGACTGGAAAGCGGAGGATCTCTCGCAGCAATGGAAGCGGAGCCCCCTCAAGGGTGAGCTCGAATCACACCCGCTGATCGCTGTCCTAATCAAGGTCCGCAACTTCGCGGTTCATTCCGCGCGACTGCAGGGCTTCGGGGGTGACTTCAGTGTCACGATCTTCGGCGACGGCCGGGAGAGGCGAGAGGACATTCCGAGCATTTTCATCGACCGACTTGAACGTCAGGTACTGGGGCGTGAACTGGACGACGTTCCAGAAGAATCGCTGGATTGGTTCAATCGTCAGATCGAGCATTGGCCAGCGCAGTTGATCGTGCAAGAAGCGGTGTACCAGGCAAGCGTTCCAATCCGGAATTTCCTCATGACTGCGGGGCGTCGTGCGGTCCAACCCTAACGTTAAACGTGTTGATGAGATTTGTGAGAATCTTGATCCATGCCTTTGAAGGTCAAAGAACTAATTGCGTTGCTTCAGGCAGATGGCTGGCAGATCGCGCGTCAAAGGGGGAGTCATCGTCAGTTTCGCCATATATTGAAGCCGGGAACGGTAACGGTTGCGGGTAAGGACAGCGTTGAAATTCCACCAGGCACACTGAACAGCATCCTCAAGCAAGCAGGTTTGAAAAAGTGAGGTTAGAGATGGAATATCTCGTCGTAATTGAAAAGGGCCCGTCAAGTTTTGGTGCGTACGTGCCTGATTTGCCGGGCTGTGTTGCAGTCGGAGAGACTCGCGCAGAGGTTACGAAACTCATCCATGAAGCAATCGAATTTCACCTTAGTGGAATGAAGGAAGATGGGGTGCCAATCCCTGAGCCATATTCAACGGGCGAACTCGTCAAGGTGCACGCCTAACCGGTCATGCAGGGACTCCCCGCCCACGGCAAGAGGCTGATCGATATTTTTGACTTTCAGGAATCGCCTGCAGTCGTATATCCGGCATCTGATGTGGGATCGTGCGTATGTCCCGTGCCGACATGGAATCTGCGGTATTGGTGCACCAACCGCTACAAGCCGCAGGCAAGAAGCCGCCGGAAGAGTTATCGGCATCAAACGATTTTGGGGTGTACCTGGTTGGCCATTGAAGGGGCGATCAATCTCGTTGCAAGCGTGAGGGAGTGAAGAAGTCTTTTCCCGATGGCCTGCCGTCGTCGCGCGCCTGGATCGAACGTTCGACATCACACTTGCAGTTGGGTTGAATTTTTGTAGCTCGTGGGCTACACTTCATCATGCGCGCTGTTAAGACAGACGAATATCGGGACTGGATCGATACGCTTGCAGATCGGGCGGGCCGAGCGCGCATATTGGTTCGTGTTGATCGTCTGATCGATGGAAATCCTGGTCAGCACCGTGATCTCACGGATGGCGTCTCCGAATTGAAGATCGATGTGGGACCTGGGTATCGGGTCTACTACTCGCAGAGGGGTACCCGGCTCCTGCTGCTGCTCATCGGCGGTGACAAGTCTACGCAGCAGAAGGACATCGCGAAAGCCGTTCAGCTAGCGCGCAACTACAAGGAGTAGTCATGCCAAGGATTGCCAAAAATTCGCCGAAGACAAAGACGTCGGCCTATGACGTCGCCGAGCATCTGCGCACGCCGGATGAAATGGCTGCGTATCTTGATGCCTGGCTTGAGGAATCGCCTGATGATGCCGCAGGTATTGCGCAAGCACTAGGTAACATTGCTCGAGCGAAGGGAATGACGCAGGTTGCGAAAGATGCTGGTCTCAGCCGAGAAAGCCTATACAGAGCGCTCAGCGTCGACGGCAACCCTAGCTTCGCCACAGTTCTGAAGGTTGCGCGTGCGCTTGGCGTCAAATTGCACGCGGCTGCGGTGTGAACGTGTGATGCCGGACATTTCTTTGCATCGGATCATCTTCGGCGCCCGATGAGCTTCGGGCGTACGGATGGACAGCTGAATTCGGAGGTTCACCGGTCCTGTTTTGACGTTGTGTCGTCACGTAGTTGCTCGCCCAGAAAATCGAGAAATTTCCAGGTTCAGTTGTCGGGGGATTGCACCAGGCACACACGCCACAACGGCCAGCTTAGCGCTGCGGCGGCAAATCCGCCCACTGCGCAAATCACGGTCGCCAGCGGCGCGCCCAGCGATTGGGCGAGCCAGCCGACGGCCAGGAAACCGATCGGGGACACGCCGATGCACATCGTGAGCAGTCCCATCGCCTCGTAGCGGCGCGCCGGTGGCGCGGCGACATAGACCAGCGTGGACTGCATGACCGCAAAACCCGACTGACAAAAGCCAAGCGCGAGCAGCGCAGCGGCCGTGATGATGGTGTGGGAG
>CAJDVP010000088.1_pt1 | contig 20630 bp, 20 predicted proteins | sample 7391311 | NCBI WGS metagenome assembly CAJDVP01 (sample SAMEA7055711, study PRJEB34461) | soil metagenome | biome: terrestrial ecosystem; feature: Peninsula; material: soil | place: Antarctica | collected 2016
CCCGGCCCGATCGTGGTGGGTGCCATGCCGGGCGCAAGCTGCTTCGGCCCGGGTTATGAATTTGCCTTCATCGTCGATGCAGACCTGCGCAAGCGCAAGTTGCGCAACAAGGTGCCGATCACCTACGTGACCAGCGAACCGTACATCGGCCATCTGGGTCTGGCAGGCGTCGGCGACAGCAAGTCGATGCTGGAGTCCGAACTGCGTAGCCACGATATCAAGTGGATCACCAACGCGAAAACCACCAAGGTGGAAGTCGACAAGATGTTTGTCTCCGAACTCGACGACAAGGGGCAGGTAAACAAGGAGCATGAAGTGCCGTTCAAGCTGGCGATGATGTTGCCGGCGTTCAAGGGTGTCGAGCCGGTGGCGGCGGTGCCTGGCCTGTGCAATCCGCGCGGTTTCGTGCTGATCGACGAGTTCCAGCGCAGCAAGGCGTTCAAGAACATCTTCTCGGCCGGGGTCTGCGTCGCGATCCCGCCGGTTGAGGTGACGCCGGTGCCCACCGGCGCGCCCAAGACCGGCTACATGATCGAGACCATGGTCACGGCGATCGCGCACAACATCGCCGACGAAATCGCCGGCAAGCAGCCGTCGGCCAAGGCAACCTGGAATGCGATCTGCCTGGCCGACATGGGTGACACCGGCGCCGCCTTCGTGGCCTTGCCGCAGATTCCGCCGCGCAACGTGAACTGGTTCAAGAAGGGCAAGTGGGTGCATCTGGCCAAGATCGGTTTCGAGAAATATTTCATGCGCAAGATGAGGACCGGCAACGTCGAGCCGGTCTATGAAAAGTATGTGCTCAAGGCGCTGGGCATCGTGCGGCTGGTCGAGAAGTGACCTGTCATCCGTATCGTTTCGTTTCGTTTTTTCAACCCAAGGAGTTATCCCATGACTGTCGATCGTTATATCCGCGTCCTCGCCGGACTTTTCATCCTGTTGTCACTCGCGCTCGGCGTGCAGGGCAGCCCGCTGTTCGTCAGCCAATGGTGGCTGGCGTTCACGACATTTGTCGGCTTCAACCTGTTCCAGTCCGGCTTCAGCAATCTGTGTCCGTTGGCCTTCTTCCTCAGGAAGCTGGGCGTGCGCGCCGAATCGAGCTGTGGTACCTGAGTAATGGCGGGCAATTCGGAAACCGTGCGCCTGGTCCAGCAGCAGGACTACCAGTTCAAGATGCAGTTCGGCGGCACGGCGCCCGACTGGCTGGCCGACGAGCCGCCACCGCTGGGCCAGGGCGCCGGCCCCTCGCCGGTGCAGTTGCTGGCTGCGGCGGTGGGCAATTGTCTGAGCGATTCGTTGTTGTTTGCGCTGCGCAAGTACAAGCAGGCGCCCGATCCGATCCAGTGCGAGGTAGTTGCCGAGGTTGGGCGCAATGCCGAGAACCGGTTGCGTGTGCTGAGCATGCAGGTGCAATTGACGCTCGGCGTCGCGGCCGACACACTGCAGCACCTGGAGCGGGTGCTGGATCAGTTCGAGGCGTTTTGCACCGTGACCCAGAGTGTGGGCGCCGGGATCCCGATAACGATACGGGTGCTGGACGCCGCTGGTACGGTGGTGAAGTGACCGGATAATGGCGCAAACTCCCACCGATCGCCGCAAGGCGGCAAATTGCGCCATGACCGTACTGAGCGACCAGAAGACGCGCACCGATCTGCTGCACCGCCTCAAGCGTGCCGAGGGGCAGTTGCGGGGGATTCAGCGCATGATCGACGAAGGCGACGACTGCATGGCGATCGCCGGCCAGATATCGGCGGTGCGCAAGGCGCTGGACAGCGCCTATGTGCGCATGACCGTGTGTTTCATTGAGCAGGAACTCGGCGAGCGCCTGGGTGACAAGGAGGGAGCCTCCGCCGACCTGAGTCACATGCTGGCGCAAATGGAAACCATGCTGGGCAAAATTCGCTGACGGTGTCGGACTGTGTTGAGTCAGTGCCGGCGTTCGATGACACACAAGCCGTGCACCGATTGCGCTGGGCGGCTGTGCCCAATGGCCGAAGTTGTTGCGTCGCGACCAAGGTTATCCGCTGACTGAACTTCGGCCGGCAATGAGATTTCTATACTTTGGTTCCTCTAGCAATCAACAAGAGAAATCGCCATGTCCCAGACTTCGAATCGCCGTGTTTTCCTGGTCCAATCCGCAGCGGCTGGCGCTGCGCTCGTCGTGGGTTCCCAGGCCCAGGCACAAACCATGGTCAGCGAAAAGGATCCGCAGGCCGTGGCGCTGGGTTACGTGTCGGACGCGAAACGCGCGGACACCAAGAAATTTCCGAAATACGCCGCTGGTGATGCTTGCCAAAACTGTCAGCTGTTCCAGGGCAAGCCCACTGACAAATCGGGCGGCTGTCCGTTGTACGCAGGCAAGCAGGTCGCCAGCACCGGCTGGTGCAGCGCCTGGACCAAGAAGGCTTGACTGCTAGGTCTGACGGTCAGTCAGGCGGCCGCCGGTTGCGGCCTGCCTTGAAGGTTGGGCAGTGTTACACCAGCAGTGCGTTGACCCGTTTCACATAGGCCGCCGGATCGTCCGGCATGCCGCCTTCGGCCAGCAGTGCCTGGTCGAACAGGATGTGGGCCAGGTCGTTGAAATGCACCGAGCCCTCCAATTTCTTGACCAGCGCGTGTTCGGCGTTCACTTCGAGCACCGGCTTGACCTCGGGCGCGCTCTGGCCGGCCTGCTTGAGCATGCGCGCGAGCTGGGTGCTCATGCCGTGGTCCTGTACCACCAGGCAGGCCGGACTGTCGACCAATCGGGTCGTCACACGCACGTCTTCGGCCTTGTCCTTGAGCGCTTCCTTGAGTTTGGCCAGCAGCGGTTTGAACGCTTCTGCCGCTTCCTCGGCGGCTTTTTTCTCAGCCTCGTCCTGAAGCGTACCCAGGTCAACCGCGCCCTTGGCGACGCTTTGCAGGGGTGTGCCATCGAATTCGGTCAGGTAGTTGAGCGCCCACTCGTCGACCCGGTCGGTCATCAGCAGCACTTCAATGCCCTTTTTCTTGAAGACTTCAAGTTGCGGGCTGTTCCTGGCGGCGGCCGCGGTGTCGGCGGTGATGTAGTAGATCGACTCCTGGCCTTCCTTCATGCGTTGTTGGCGAAGTCCTCGCCCATGCCTTCCTTGAGCACCGCACCGAACTCGTTGTAGAACTGGGTGTATTTGCCGGCGTTGGCTTGTACCGCGGCCTTGTCTTCTTCGCTTACCACGTCAGTCACGCCGTCGACGCCGTCCGCGGACTTGTCGGCCGGGACCGGCTTGTCGTGGCGCGCCAGATCTTCGAGCATGGTGAGCACGCGTTTGGTGCAACCATCGCGAATCAGACGTACATCACGACTTTCCTGCAAAAGTTCGCGACTGACGTTGAGCGGCAGATCGGCCGAATCGACCACGCCCTTGACGAAGCGCAGATAGGTGGGCAACAAGGCCTCTGCGTCGTCCATGATGAAAACGCGCTTTACGTACAGCTTGAGTCCACCCTTCTTGTCGCGGTTCCACAAGTCGAACGGCGCCTTGGACGGGATGTAGAGCAACTGCGTGTATTCGGTGTTGCCCTCGACCCGGTTGTGGGTGTAGGCCAGCGGATCGTCGAAATCGTGGCTGATCTGCTTGTAGAACTCGGCGTATTGCTCGGCCGTGATGTCCTTCTTCGGACGCGACCAGATCGCGTTGGCCTTGTTGACCGTCTCCCACTCGTCGGTGATGACCATCTCGCCGCCCTTGGTGGCGCCAGCGTCGTCACCCTCGATCTTCTCGCCTTCCTTCCACTCCTCTTTCTGCATCTGGATCGGCAGGCTGATGTGGTCGGAGTATTTGCTGATGATGCCTTTGACTTTCCAGGCATTGGTGTATTCCTCGGCGTCCTCGCGCAGGTGCAAGGTGACGCTGGTGCCACGCTCGGCGCGTTCGATGGATTCGACCTGGAAGTCACCGGCGCCGCCGCTGACCCAGCGCACGCCGTGTTGTTTTTCCATGCCGGCGCGACGCGACTCGACCGTGATCTTGTCGGCCACGATGAAGCCGGAATAAAAACCCACGCCGAACTGGCCGATCAGTTGCGAATCGGACTTCTGGTCGCCGGTGAGTTTGGAGACGAAATCCTTGGTGCCACTTTTGGCGATCGTGCCCAGGTTGTCGATCGCTTCCTGTTCGCTCATGCCGATGCCGTTGTCGGTGATCGTCAGCGTGCGTGCCTTTTTGTCGATCGTGACCCGCACTTCCAGATTGGGAGTGTCTTCAAACAGGCCCGGATCGTTGATGGCCTCGAAGCGCAACTTGTCGCACGCATCGGATGCGTTGGAGATCAACTCGCGCAGGAAGATCTCCTTGTTGGAATACAGAGAATGGGTGACCAGATGCAGCAGTTGCGCCACCTCGGCCTGAAAGGAAAGGGTTTGTTTGTTCATGAAGCTCAATTCATAGTCGGAGACACAGAATGGCTGCACTTGATTGCCGCACCGCCACCCCACCGTTAACCCCCAATTATGGGCGATGGGATGGCTTTCAATAGCCTCGGGTCACCGAGCTGGCACTGCGTCGCTGACTTGCCCCGACCTGTGTCGGCGCATCGTCACAACACGAGCGCACCGCCCATCAGCGCGAGCACCAGGAAGATCAAGAAGACCACGATGGCGATGAAGAAGAGAATCTTCGCCAGACCGGCTGTTGCGGCAGATACGCCCGAAAAGCCAAAAAACCCGGCAATGACGGATACGATGAAAAAAATCAGGGCCCACTTCAGCATGATGCTTCCTCCTCCTGTTGCTGTTGCATGGTGTGCCGCGCTGCTTGGTGATTCGTTTGCAAGCGCGACCGCAGCCTTCGAGCCGGTGTTTCAGCGGTTGCTTTTCGGAAAGCGAAGGGTGATTGCAGTGTCTGCAGGCGATCGGTTTTTGACTGTAGTTGCAAGCCGTCGCGGGCTGTAGGAGGAGGTCCCTTTTCGCGCTGAACCGTGTGGCCAGCGCCGCAGACCGCGGTGCCGAAGGCAGGCCGCAGCTATCGGGGGGGGTCGATCGGGGTCGCAGCCCCCGTGGCGCGGCTGCGTGCCAGCCAGTCGCTGACCACGCGGCCCACAGCCGGGTCGCTGAGCAGCTGCAGATGCCCGGTACGGTAGAACACGAACTGGTCTTGCTGGCCGAACGCCAGTGCGCGCGCGGGGTCGTCGTGCTGTCCCAGCGCGCTGCGCAGCGGCACCAGGCCGTCACCGATCAGTCGATTGGCGGCGGTGCTGCGCTGCCCGGCCCGTGTCGCGGCTACCGCCAGGCATGCCACGCCCTCAGGCAGTGGCAGATGGCGGCGGGTGTCACCGTGGTGCTCGAAACGGTCGCTGCCCGACCAGTCGTCTTCCAGCAGATTGCCATGGCGCATGTCGGTGACACCGCTGCTGCGCAGGCCCGCCAGCCGCGTCAACGGCGCTGTCCAGGGCGTACTGCCCAGCAGGTGGTGGACCCAGTTGCCCCCGCGCTCGAGTGGGGCGCCATGATGCGGGGTGCCCAGGAACACGATACGCGTGAGCCGGCGATCCCAATCCTGACCGTGCAGCCGTGCCTGGTGGATGGCGCTGCGGATCAACAGGCCGCCCATGCTGTGCGCCACGACCACCAGTTCCCGAACCGGCACCGGCCAGGCAGCGATCAGGCGTTGCAGCAACGCGGCCAGGTCGGCCGCGTTTTCCGACACATGCCGTCCGCTGTTGTAGCGCAGGTAGACCGGCGTGAATCCCTGCGCTTTGGCCAGTGCCTGGCCATGGTTCAGGCCCGGTTGCAGAGCGCCATCGGCTCCCTTGCGCCAGGTCTGCCATTGCAGGTCGTTCATGCACAAACCGTGGATCATCAGCAGGATCTTGTCGCCCGTCACACCTGTCACGCCGGTTGCGGGCGCATCAGGATCGAGTGTCTGTCCATCGCAGCGTAATGTCATCGGCAAAGCCAGCGCGTTGCCGTCGGAAAGCAGTCGGTCCCCCATCACACCATTGAGCACGGCGAGCACCGCCAGACGCTGGGTGGACTCCACCGGCGCGGCGTCCACCTTGTCGAACAATGGCTCGAGCCGCGCCAGCGCGACGTCCAGACCGGTTCCCGCAGCCTGTGTGATGCCATTGACACAACGATAGACCAGCCCGGTCAGGCCGCGTGTCCGGTCGCCAGTCTGTTTTGTGCCCGACAGACCGATGGTGCGCCGCACTGACTGGTGCACGCCTTCGACGATGCGTGCGGTTCCCAGCGTTGCGTTGGTCGCCAGCCGCGCGGCTGCACGCAGGTCGGACAGCTTGATACGGCGGGCCATCAAAAGCGCTCGTGCGGCGCCAGATACCGCCATTGCCCCAGCGGCAGGTTACCCAGCATCACCTTGCCGATACGCACCCGCTTGAGGCCGACGACCTTGAGCCCGACCAGCTCGCACATGCGCCGGATCTGGCGCTTCTTGCCTTCGGACAACACCACCCGCAGCTGCTCCGGGTTCTGCCAGCTGACCTTGGCCGGCTTGAGCAACTGGCCGTCGAGCGACAAGCCGTGGCGCAGCAACGCCAGTCGATCCCGTGGAAAAACCGCCTCCACATTCTGGGTCACCGGATCGTGCTCACGGATTTCCTGCAGGGTGCTGGCACCGATGGGTTCGGTGGCCGGATGCCCCACGGGCAGTCCGGTGTAGCTGACCCGCACCAGGTACTCCTTGTCCATCACGCTGTCTTCGCCGATCAGCTGGCGTGCGACCCGGCCGTCCTGCGTCAACACCAGCAGACCGATCGAATCGATATCCAGCCGGCCGGCCGGCACCAGGCTGTGCAACTGCTTGGGGTGAAAGAAAAAGCGCGCGTTGTCGTCGGCCCAGCGGTTCTGCGGCTGAATCAGTGTGATCGCCGGCAGGTGGCCGTCTTCGGCCTGGCCGCTGACGATGCCCATCGGCTTGTTGAGCAAAACGGTGACCTGGTTGGCCTGCTGGCCTTGTGCCTGCTTGTTGATCGCGATCCGGTCGCTTTGCGTGACCTGCATGCCCATCTGCGCTGTCTCGCCGTTGACCGTGACCCAGCCGCGTGCGATCCAGTCGTCGGATTCGCGCCGCGACGCCATGCCCAACTCGGCCATGCGCTTGTTCAGTCGGCTGGTGGCACCGGCACCATCTGTCGTGCCTGTGGCGGCGTGTGCCGATGCAGGCCGCAGTGGCGGCGCCTCCAGCGGGCGCGGCGCGCGTTGCACGCCAGGGGGAGATGCGGGTTTGTTCATGCCGATACGGGGTTGGAAAAAATACGCGAGCGCAGTGCGTCCAGGCTCAGCACCCGCAGGCCGCCGTATTCGACCCGGATCACCTCTTGCGCCTGCAACGCACGCAGTGCCTCGTTGACCCGTTGGCGCGACAAACCGACCAGATAGGCCAGTTCTTGCTGCGTGATGCGCAGCACTTCGCCGACACCCGGGTACAGCACCGGGTTGAACAGTGCCGCCAGGCTGCGTGCGACCCGCACATCCGGGTTGGTCATACGGCCGATCTCGAGCGCAGCGATGAACTGTCCCAGGCGTTCGTTGATCTGGTTCATGACGAAGCGGTTGAAGCCGATCGATTGGTCGAGCAGCCAATGGAAGGTGTCCACCGGCAGGCCGGCGACGATGCTGCTGCGCAGGGCCTGGATGTTATATCTGTAGGGTTCACGTTTGAGTGCGGTGCCTTCGCCAAACCAGCCTCCCGGCGGCACGCCGGTGAAGGTCATGGTATTGCCCTCGGCGGTGTCGCTGCTCATCTTGAGCAGACCATCCACCACGCCGAACCAGTAGGTGACAGGCCGTCCGGTGCGGCAGACATAGTCGCCCGGCAAGGCATCGCCCACCTTGAGCTCCGACAACACGCGGTCGCGCTGGGCATCGTTCAACACTCGCATCCAGGGAATGGCGGCGACCTCGGCTGCGGTGGGCGGGCGGCGGCGATGGTGCAGGGACAGTTCGTTAAATAGCATGGATCAGGCGTACGAAAGAGAGGCAGGAGCAGCAGGGACCTAGGGAAACCCCTAGGCTCTATTACCCTGGATTGTCGTCCGATTGACAGGTTGGCGTCAAATTAGACCCTATATTGGGAACGAGTCGGAATGCTGCCGCACGCCTGGCTGCGATGCGAGGCGACAGCGCAGAGCCGATGGTTACCAAGGAGACCCCGCCGTGAACACCACGTTCCCCCATTTGTTGCTGAAACACGCCGCCGAACGCCCGGGTGCGGCAGCGATGCGCGAGAAGGAGTTCGGGATCTGGCAGACGCTGAGCTGGGCCGCCTTGGCGGAACTGGTCGCCGACATTGCCGGCGGGTTGCACCAGGCCGGGTTGCAGCGCGAGCAGCACATGGTGGTGATCGGCGCGAACCGCCCGCGTCTGTATGCGACGATGCTCGCCATCCAGTCGCTCGGTGCCGTCCCGATTCCGCTCTACCAGGACGCGGTGGCCGCTGAATGCGTGTTCCCGATCAACAATGCCGAGGTCTGCTTCGCTTTTGCCGAGGACCAGGAGCAGGTCGACAAGTTGCTGGAAGTCCGCGCGCAGTGCCCGCAACTGGCGCATATCTATTACGACGATCCGCGAGGATTGCGCAACTACAACGAGCCCGGCCTGGTCTCGATCGAGGAACTGATGGCCGCTGGCAAGATCTATGCGCGCCAGCACGAGAACTTCCTGAAATCCCAGGTCGACCAGGCGCAGCCAGATGACGTGGCGGCGATGTTCTTCACCTCGGGAACGACGGGCAATGCGAAGGGCGTGGTGCATACCCACCATAGTCTGCTCGACCGTGCGCGCGCCGGCGCCGATTTTGACAAGCTGACCGAGCGCGAAGAGGTGCTGGCCTATCTGCCGCCAGCGTGGATCGGGCAGAACATCTTCAGTTATGCACAGTGGCTGGCCTGTGGTTATATCGTCAATTGCCCGGAATCTGCGTCCACGGTGACGATCGATCTCAAGGAGGTAGGGCCCACCTATTACTTTGCGCCGCCGCGGGTGTTCGAAGGCTTGCTGACCAGCGTGATGATTCGCATGGAAGACGCGGGCCGCCTCAAGCGTACGATGTTCCACGCGTTCATGGAACTGGCCAGACGCGTCGGGCCCGACCGCATGGATGGCAAGCGGCTGGGACTCGTCGACGGCTTTCTCTACGCGCTCGGCGACTTGATGGTTTACGGGCCGCTGCGCAACAACCTGGGCATGAGCCGGGTGCGCGTCGCTTATACCGCCGGCGAGGCGATCGGGCCGGATCTGTTCCAGTTCTACCGTTCGATCGGCATCAACCTCAAGCAGTTGTACGGCTCGACCGAAACCGCAGTGTTCGTCTGCCTGCAACCGGACAATGCGGCGCGCGCCGACACGGTGGGCTTGCCGATTGCCGGGGTCGAGATCAAGGTTGCCGACAACGGCGAGATCCTGGTCAAGTCGCCCGGCTTGCTCAAGGAATATTTCAAGAACCCCGAGGCCACTGCCGAGGTATTGACGCCGGACGGCTGGTACCACACCAGCGACGCCGGTTTCATCGACGCGCAAGGCCACCTCAAGATCATCGACCGGGTCAAGGATGTCGGCCGCATCCAGGGCGGCGCGAACGATGGCGCGATGTTTGCGCCCAAGTATGTCGAGAACAAACTCAAGTTCTTCCCGTACATCAAGGAAGTTGTCGCTTATGGCGATGGCCGCGAAAAAGTGTGCGTGATGGTCAACATCGACATGGACGCGGTCGGCAACTGGGCCGAGCGGCGCAATCTGGCGTATGCCGGCTACACCGACCTGGCGCAAAAACCCGAGGTCTACCAGTTGATCAAGGAATGCGTCGAAAAGGTCAACGTCGATCTGGCCGCTGATGAACTGCTGGCCGGCAGCCAGATCAGCCGTTTCCTGGTGCTGCACAAGGAACTCGACGCCGACGATGGCGAACTGACCCGCACCAACAAGGTCCGGCGCGGTTTCATCGCCGACAAATACCAACCGCTGATTGATGGCCTGTATGGCGGCAAGACGGAGCAGTTCATCGAGACGGTGGTCAAGTTCGAGGACGGTCGCAGTGGCAAGGTCAGCGCCACGCTGCGTATCGAAGACGCCAAGACGTTTGCACCGGTCAAGGCGGCAGCATGAGTGAGATCAAGACGACGCCTGAGCAGGGACGCACGGCGCAGGGGAGCACTGGGCAATTTCCCGCCGGGCCGCCCCAAGGGAAATTAGCCCCCTCGGGGGGCAGCGCAGTACGCGCAGCGACAAGCGTGGGGGCCAAGGCCATTGGGGACGTCATATTGGACGTCAAGAACATCAGCTTATCGTTTGGCGGCGTCAATGCGTTGACCGACATTTCTTTCGACGTGCGCGAACACGAGTTGCGCGCCATCATCGGACGCATCAACGGGGTCTACACGCCGCAAAAAGGTTCGATCAGCTTCCGCGGTCGGTCCTTCAAGGGCCTGAGTAGCCGCCAGGTCGCCGAGATGGGCATTGCACGCACGTTCCAGAACCTGGCGCTGTTCAAGGGCATGAGCGTGATCGACAACATCATGACCGGGCGCAACCTGCACATCAAGAGCAACCTGCTCCTGCAGGCGCTGCGCATCGGTCCGGCGCAGCGCGAGGAGGAGGCCCACCGTGCGTTCGTCGAACACATCATTGACTTCCTGGAGATCCAGGCCCACCGCAAGACACCGGTGGGCCAGTTGCCCTACGGACTGCAGAAGCGCGTCGACCTCGGTCGGGCGCTGGCGATGGAGCCGCAGGTTTTGCTGCTCGACGAACCCATGGCCGGCATGAACCTGGAAGAAAAGCAGGACATGAGCCGCTTCATCCTGGACGTAAACGACGAGTTCGGCACCACCATCGTGCTGATCGAACACGACATGGGCGTCGTCATGGACATCTCGGATCGGGTCGTGGTGCTCGACTACGGCAAGAAGATCGGTGACGGCACGCCGCAGGAAGTGCGTCAGAACGAAGAAGTCATCAGCGCCTACCTTGGCGCCAGCCACTGAGGCCAACAGAAACACACCATGGCATTCTTCCTTGAAACCCTGATTGGCGGCCTGATGGTCGGCATGCTGTATTCGTTGGTGGCGCTGGGCTTTGTGCTGATCTTCAAGGCCTCGGGTGTGTTCAACTTCGCGCAGGGCGCGATGGTGTTGTTTGCGGCACTGGCGATGGCGCGCATTGCCGAATGGTTCCCGACCTGGACCGGCTTGGAGAACCCGGTGTTGGCCAACATCGTCGCTTTTGTTGCCGCCGGCGCAATCATGTTCATCGTTGCCTGGCTGGTCGAGCGCCTGGTGCTGCGCCACCTGGTCAACCAGGAGGCCGCCACGCTGCTGTTGGCAACACTGGGCATTGCCTATTTTCTGGAAGGCCTGGGCCAGAGCCTGTTCGGCAGCGACATCTACCCGATCGACATCGGCATGCCCAAGGACCCGATGTTCCTGTTTGACAATGTATTCCCAGGCGGCATCCTGGTGAACCAGGAGGATCTGATAGCTGCTGGCATTGCCGCGGCGCTGGTCTTTGCGCTGACCCTGTTTTTCCAGAAAACCATCACCGGCCGAGCCCTGCGCGCGGTGGCCGATGACCACCAGGCAGCGCAGTCCATCGGGATTCCGCTTGGCCGCATCTGGTTCATTGTCTGGTGCGTGGCGGGAGTGGTGGCGCTCGTGGCCGGGATGATCTGGGGCTCCAAGCTGGGCGTGCAATTTTCGCTGACCATTGTCGCGCTGCGCGCCCTGCCAGTCGTCATCCTCGGCGGGCTCACCTCGGTGCCGGGAGCCATCATCGGCGGCCTGATCATCGGCGTGGGCGAGAAGCTCTCCGAGGTCTACCTCGGCCCGTTCGTAGGCGGCGGCATCGAGATCTGGTTTGCCTATGTGCTTGCGCTGGTGTTCCTGCTGTTCAGGCCGCAGGGGCTGTTTGGCGAGAAGATCATTGATCGCGTCTGAACCATAACAAGAACAACAGGACAACCGCCATGTTCTACCGCGAAAACGGTCAATTCAAAACCACCTACCGCTCGGACCAGCAGATTTTCCCGATTGCGCAGGACCGCATCGCCATCGGCCTGGTGCTGGCGGTGGTCTTCATTGCCGTGCCGCTGTTTGCCAGCGAGTACTTCTTTACCTCGATCCTGATCCCGTTCATCATCATGTCGCTCGCCGCATTGGGCGTGAACGTGCTGGTGGGTTACTGCGGGCAGATATCGCTGGGGTCGGCGGCATTCATGGCGGTGGGCGCTTACGGCGCCTACAACTTCTATGTACGCATCCCGGGAATGCCGCTGATTCCCACGCTCATTCTGGGCGGCGTGTGCGCGATGCTCTTCGGCATCCTCTTTGGTCTGCCGAGCCTGCGCGTCAAGGGGTTGTATCTTGCGGTTGCCACGCTGGCCGCGCAGTTCTTCAGCGATTGGATGTTCTTGCGTATTCAGTGGCTGACCAACGATTCGCCCTCGGGCTCGGTGTCGGCCACCAACCTCCAGGTGTTCGGCGTGGCGCTGGATACGCCGGTTGCGCGTTATCTGTTCTGCCTCTCGCTGCTGGTGGTGATAGCTCTGCTGGTCAAGAACCTGGTGCGGGGCGCGATTGGCCGCGAATGGATGGCGATTCGGGACATGGATGTGGCGGCAGCCGTGATCGGCATTCGCCCCATGTACGCCAAGCTCAGCGCCTTTGCCGTCAGTTCCTTCATCATTGGTGTTGCCGGCGCGCTGTGGGCCTTCATTCACCTGGGCTCTTGGGAGCCGGCCGCGTTCTCCGTCGAGCTGTCGTTCCGGCTGCTGTTCATGGTGATCATCGGCGGCATGGGTTCCATCATGGGCAGCTTCTTTGGCGCCGGTTTCATCATCATCCTGCCGATTGCGCTGAGCCGTCTCCTGCCTGCCGTGGGTAATCTGATCGGCATGGAGTTGTCCACTGCGACGGTCTCGCATGTAGAACTCATGGCCTTTGGCGGGCTGATCGTCTGGTTTCTCATCGTCGAGCCGCATGGCCTGGCGCGTTTGTGGAGTATCGGCAAACAGAAGATGCGGCTCTGGCCCTTCCCGCACTGATGTTCAATTCTGTTCGGACTCCCCAGCTGTGGGTTCGCAACGGACGAGATTGGAGTCAAGGGCTGCTGGTGGTTGTGTGTGTGTTAGTTCAATAAAGGAGATGATGTGATGACTTTGCGAAAACTTGTAATTTCAGTTGCGGTGACCTGTGTGGGCATATCGAGCGCGCTGTTCGCGCCAGCGGCCATGTCGCAGGCCAACGAGCAGTTCTTCCCGCTGCTGTCCTACCGTACCGGCCCTTACGCCCCCAACGGCACGCCCTGGGCCAACGGCAAGCAGGACTACCTGAAGATGCTCAACGCGCGTGACGGCGGCATCAACGGTGTCAAGATCACCTTTGAAGAATGCGAAACCGGCTATGCCACCGATCGCGGTGTGGAATGCTACGAGCGCCTGAAGGTCAAGCCTGGTGTGTCGTTCTTCGACCCGCAGTCGACTGGTATCACGTTCGCGCTGACCGAAAAGGCGCCGACCGACAAGATCCCGCTGCTCACCGTCGGCTATGGCCTGTCGATGTCCGCAGACGGCATGGCCTTCAAGTGGAACTTCGAAATGATGGGCAGCTACTGGACTGCAGCCGACATCATCATCCAGCATATCGGCAAGTCGCTCGGCGGCACGGACAAGCTCAAGGGCAAGAAGATCGCCCTCGTCTACCACGACAGCCCGTTCGGCAAGGAGCCCATCCCACTGCTGGAAGAGCGTTCCAAGATGCACGGCTTCGAACTGCAGTTGTTGCCCGTGACTGCGCCCGGCATCGAGCAAAAGGCCACCTGGTTGCAGGTGCGTCAGAGCCGGCCCGACTACGTGCTGCTGTGGGGCTGGGGTGTGATGAACTCCACCGCGCTGAAAGAAGCCCAGGCCACCGGCTATCCGCGCGACAAGATGTACGGCGTCTGGTGGGCCGGTGCTGAGCCGGACGTGCGCGACGTTGGCGCAGGCGCCAAGGGCTACAACGCACTGGCGCTCAACGGTTCGGGCAAAGACCAGAAGGTCATCCAGGAAATCGTGAAATACGTGCACGACAAGGGTCAGGGAACCGGTCCCAAGGACGAAGTCGGCTCGGTGCTGTACACCCGTGGCGTGATGATCCAGATGCTGGGTGTGGAAGCCGTGCGCCGTGCGCAAGAGCGCTATGGCAAGGGCAAGGTCATGACCGGCGAGCAGATTCGCTGGGGCTTCGAGAACCTCAACCTTGACCAGAAGAAAATCGACGCCATGGGCTTTGGCGGCATCATGCGCCCGGTCTCGACGAGCTGCGCCGACCACGAGGGATCGAGCTGGGCGCGCATGCAGACCTGGGACGGATCCAAGTGGAACATCGGTGCCGACTGGTACCAGGCTGATGAGCAAATCCTCAAGCCCATGATCAAGTCCGCCGCCGACAAGTACCTGGCCGACAAGAAATTGACGCGTCGCTTGCCGGCGGACTGCCAGTCCTGATGGTGGTGTGACCAACCTTCCTGCCGATGGCAGGACGGTTGGCTTCGTGGCGGCTCGTGGGTACGAGCCGCCAACTGAAAGGGTCGCGTTGCTGGCTTTTCAGTTGGCCTCACACAGCATGAAATGGAATTACGCATGAGCACTTCGGACATCGTTCTTGACGTCAATGGCATCGAGGTCATCTACAACCACGTGATCCTGGTGCTCAAGGGGGTGTCGTTGCAGGTTCCCAATGGGAAGATCGTCACCATCCTGGGCGGCAATGGCGCTGGCAAGACGACCACGTTGCGGGCCATCTCCAACCTGCTCAAGGGCGAGCGCGGCGAAGTCACCAAGGGCAGCATCGAACTGCGTGGCGAGCGCATTGAAAATCTCTCGCCCGCCGACCTGGTCAAGCGCGGCGTGGTGCAGGTCATGGAGGGGCGTCATTGCTTTGCCCACCTGACCATCGAGGAGAATCTGCTGACCGGCGCTTACACCCGCAAGGATAAGGCCGAGATTGCGCGCAATCTGGACAAGGTCTACACCTATTTCCCGCGCCTCAAGACGCGCCGTACCAGCCAGGCCGCCTACACCTCCGGGGGCGAGCAGCAGATGTGCGCCATTGGTCGTGCGCTCATGGCCAACCCTTCCGTGGTGCTGCTCGATGAGCCCTCCATGGGACTGGCGCCACAAATCGTGGAAGAGGTTTTCAACATCGTTCAGGACCTGAACCAACGAGAAAAAGTCACCTTTTTGCTGGCTGAGCAAAACACCAACATGGCGCTCAAATATGCCGACTACGGCTACATCATGGAAAGCGGACGCGTCGTCATGGATGGCGTGGCAAAGGACTTGCGTGACAACGAGGACGTCAAGGAGTTCTACCTGGGCATGGGTGGTAGTGAGCGCAAGTCGTTCAAGGACATCAAGAGTTACAAGCGCCGCAAACGCTGGTTGGCTTGAGCGCCAGTGAATTTCAGATCAAAGGTCCGACCCCATGCACGCTTTTTACGATATTTTGGAAACCCGCGATCCGGCGCAGCGCGAAGCCGCCTTGCTGCAGGCCCTGCCGGCGCAGGTCGCCCATGCCATGCGCAGCAGCCCTGCGCTTGCGCAGATCCTGGACGGCATCGACGCCTCTGCTGTTGACAGCCGCCATGCACTGGCGGGCCTGCCAGTCACGCGCAAGCATGAACTGCTGGCGCGCCAGCAGTCGCAACGTGCGCAAGACCCGTTCGGCGGTTTTGCCGCTGTCGGCTTCGGTGCCGAGATGCCGCGCGTGTTCGCCAGCCCCGGGCCGATCTACGAGCCCGAGGGCCGCGTGCACGATTATTGGCGTATGGCACGCGCCATGTACGCCGCCGGGTTTCGCCCCGGTGAGCTGATCCATAACTGCTTCAGCTACCACTTCGTTCCGGCTGGCTCAATGATGGAAACCGGCGCCCATGCGCTGGGCTGCACGGTGTTCCCGGCCGGCACCGGGCAAACCGAGCAACAGGTGCAGGCCATGGTCGAACTGCGTCCGGCGGGTTATATCGGCACCCCCAGCTTCCTGAAGATCATCATCGAGAAGGCGGCCGCCATGGGTACGGCTTTGCCCAGTGTGCGCAAGGCGCTGTTCAGTGCTGAAGCCTATCCGCCCAGCCTGCATGCCTGGTTCCTGGAGCATGGTATTGAGGGATACCAGTGTTATGCGACCGCTGATCTGGGTCTGATCGCTTATGACACCGCGGCGCGCGACGGGCTGGTGCTAGATGAGTCTGTGATCGTCGAGATCGTGCGGCCAGGGACCGGCGACCCGGTGCCGGAGGGGGAGGTGGGCGAGCTGGTGGTCACGAGCCTGAGCCCGACCTATCCGCTGATCCGTTTCGGCACCGGAGATTTGAGTGCCATGATGTCGGGCCAGTGTCCGACCGGGCGCACCAATGGCCGCATCAAGGGCTGGATGGGACGGGCCGACCAGACGACCAAGGTGCGTGGCATGTTCGTGCACCCTGGGCAAGTCCAGGCGATTGCCAAGCGTTTCCCCGAGGTCGCCAGGGTGCGCCTGATCGTGCGCGGCGAAATGGCCAACGACACGATGACACTGATGGCGGAAACCGCCTGCAGCGGGCCGGATTCGCTGATCGACAAACTCGGCATTGCTATGCGTGAAGTGACCAAATTGCGTGGTGAGATCGAGTTGGTGTTGCCGGGCACCTTGCCCAACGACGGCAAAGTGATCGAGGACGCCCGCAGCTACAAGTGAATTCCGGTGCCGGCTACGCAAGCCGCTGCGGTCTGTCCCACAAGTTCAAACAGCCGGGCAGCTACGAGATGTTGGGGACAGAGCTTGCGCACTGCGTGTCGCTGCGGTCTGTCCCACAAGTTCTCAGACTCCCCAGACGATTTCCTTGTCCGCTGCGTGGCAGCGCCGGAGCATGTCGATGAACGGGGCAGCGCGCTGGCGCAGGCTCACCTGCTCTGACGCCGGCGTGTCTTCGGGTTCTTGCGGCGCTCCGTTGCCGGTGTCCGCCTGTGCGGGCAGTCCGCGGGTGACGGCCTGTTCCAGTGCGGCGATCGCCGCTGGCATATGTTCGGGCAGGATGATGCCCTTGGCTGCCGGCTCCTTGCCGATGATCTGCAGAATCTGATCGCCATTGGCCTGCAGCAGGATCACGTCGCCTGCGGCCTTGGATTTGAATTTGTACAACATCGATGGACAACCGCTCCCTGTGTCTGCGCACCGATCGGGCAGGATGCCCGCTACGACCGCCCGTCAAGGGTACATGTATTTGCGGATAAACGGGTAACGCGTCTGCGCACCGGGCATGGTCTCGAAATCGGCACCCGGCGAAGGCCGGGTCGCCAGCATCTGGTGCAGTGCCAGCCAGCCGCGCTCGAAACTCATCGCGCTGCCGGCCAGGTACATCCGGTAAGCGCGCAACACCCGCTCAGCCTGCGCCTGGGTGCTGCCGTTGGACCTCAATGCCACCAATGCCTGACCCAATTGAGATTCCAGTCCGTCGGACCACGCCCACAAGGTACGCCCATAGTGCGGGCGCAGGTTTTCGGTGTCCAGCATCTCCAGGCCGGCGGCAGCTGCCTCGCGCAGCCATTGACTCACGTGCAGCAATTCTCCACCCGGAAAGATGTACTTCTCGATGAAGCCGCCGATGCCCGCGCCGAGTTCGCCCGATTGGGGGCTGGTTGCCGTGATGCCGTGGTTGAGCACCAGCCCACCGGGCGCCAGCAGCTTGAACAGGGTGTTGAAGTAGCTGCTGAGGTTGGCTTGCCCGACATGTTCGATCATGCCCACCGAAGCCACCTTGTCGAACGGCTGTGTCACCTTCAAGTCCCGGTAGTCGCACAACAGGACACGAACCCGCGACTCCAGTCCCTTGTCGCGGATCAGCTGCGTCACATGCGCATGCTGGTTTTTCGACAGTGTGATGCCGGTGGCATCGACGCCGTAGTGTTCGGCTGCCCACAGTAGCAAGCCCCCCCAGCCTGAGCCGATGTCCAGGAAATGTTCACCCTGGTGCAGCATCAGCTTGCGGCATACATGGTCGAGTTTGGCCTCCTGGGCTTGTGTCAGCGTGAACGATGGCTGCGCAAAATAGGCGCATGAGTAAACCCGCTTTGGATCCAGCCACAAGGCATAGAAATCGTCACTGACGTCGTAGTGGAACTGGATCTGGGCCGCGTCGCGCTGGATCGAGTGTTTGATGACGGAGCGCAATTGCCGCGCAGTGCGTTGCGACAAACTGGTATGTTTGGGTACCGGTGATTCGGACAACAGTTTGGCTGCGATGTCCATTACGGCACGCATCGTGCCCTCGATGCGGATCCGGTCTTCGACAAAACCTTCTGCGATCTTGCCGATCTCGCCAGCCGCTAGCAGGCCGACTGCGGGCCAGCGCGAGAACTCCAGCGTCACGTCGGCGCGTTTGGGGCCGATCAGCCGACCCCCTGGCAAACGCAGGGTCAACGGGACATTCAACCGCGCGAGTTGGGACTCGGCGCTTCGGATCAAGTGCTCCATGACCGCATTCTTGGCGATCTTGGCCCATTGCGTCAACTACTTGCGCGAAAACGATACGGGCGTGCTGGTAATCGGTAGCCGGCGACACTCTGTGTACGCCTGGAGGCGCGCGGGCTGCGATAACCAACGCTTGCCTGGCAAACGGCTTGATCACACGGCCGCTCGGTAGTTTGTACGATTACCTCGTCGATTGGCAGTTGACATTAAATAGTTTAGATATAAACTATTTTTCGATGAACATCCTATGTATCGGTGGTGGTCCGGCTGGCCTGTATTTCGGCTTGCTGATGAAGTTGCAGGACCCATCCCACCGGGTCGTCGTCGTCGAGCGCAACAAACCTTACGACACCTTTGGCTGGGGCGTGGTGCTGTCGGACCAGACGCTGGAGAATCTGGCACAGGCCGACCCGCCGAGCGCACAGTTGATCGGTGACGCACTGAACCACTGGGATGACATCGAGGTGTTCTTCAAGGGCCGCAGCGTACGATCGAGCGGCCACGGTTTTTGCGGCATCGGGCGCAAACACCTGCTCAACATTCTGCAGGATCGTTGCCAGGAAGTCGGCGTCGAACTGGTGTTCGAGAAAGACGTGTCGGACGACCAGGCGCTGGCTACCGAATATCAGGCCGATCTGGTGATCGCCAGCGATGGCCTGAACAGCCGCATCAGGACGCGTTATGCGCATGTCTACCAGCCCGATATCGACACCCGCCAATGCCGTTTTGTCTGGCTCGGTACACACAAGACTTTCGACGCATTCACCTTCGCGTTTGAGCAGACCGAACACGGATGGTTTCAGGCCCATGCCTACAAATTCGACGACACGACATCGACCTTTATCGTCGAGACGCCACAAGAGGTCTGGGAAGCGCATGGTCTGCAAGACATGGAGCCGGCTGACGCGGTGGCGTTCTGCGAGCGGCTATTCGCGAAATACCTCGACGGCCAACCCTTGATCAACAGCGCGACCCATTTGCGCGGTTCGGCCAACTGGATCCGGTTCCCGCGCGTGATGTGCAAGACCTGGGTGCACCATGTCGACCTGCCACATGGCCGAGTTCCGGTGGTGCTGATGGGCGACGCCGCGCATACCGCGCATTTCTCGATCGGCAGCGGCACCAAGCTGGCGCTGGAAGATGCGATTGATCTGGCGCATGCGTTTGGTCAGGCGCGGGGTGCAGCTGACCGCTCTGCAGCACTACGAGGACCGGCGCAGCGTCGAAGTGCTCAAGATCCAGAATGCGGCGCGCAACTCGACCGAATGGTTCGAGAACGTGAGCCGATACACCGGCATGCAGATCGAACAGTTTGCCTATTCGCTGCTGACGCGTTCGCAACGCATCAGCCATGAGAACCTGCGTTTGCGCGATGCGCACTGGGTCGGCGGTTTCGAGCAATGGATGGCGCGCCACCAGCCGGCACCGGACGGACAGTTCACGCCAGCGGCAGCGCCTGACGCTTCAGACACAGCGGTGTTGCCACCGATGTTGTTGCCGTTGCAGGTGCGCGGCGTGTCGCTCAAGAACCGTATCGTCGTCTCGCCGATGGCCACCTACAGCGCGGTCGATGGCCTGGTGCAGGACTTCCATCTGGTGCACCTGGGTGCCAGGGCCTTGGGTGGCGCGGCGCTGGTGATGGTGGAGATGACCAGCCCGACACCCGAGGGTCGCATCACGCCCGGTTGCACCGGCTTGTGGAACGATGCGCAGCAGGCCGGATTGGCGCGTATCGTCGATTTCGTGCATGCGCAGAGTACTGCAAAGATCGGCCTTCAACTCGGCCACAGCGGGCCCAAGGGTTCGACCCAACGGGGGTGGGAGGCAGCCGACGAACCATTGGCCGACACCCAAGCGAACTGGCCGCTGCTGGCGGCAAGCAGCCTGTCGTATGGTCCGAGCAACCAGGCCCCGACTGCGATGACAGTGCAGGACATCGACCGGATGCGCGAGGCCTTCGTGGCCTCGACCCGCAGAGCGGTAGCTGCAGGTTTCGACTGGCTGGAGCTGCATTGCGCGCACGGTTACCTGCTGGCCAGTTTCATCAGCCCACTGACCAACCGCCGCACCGATGCGTATGGCGGACAAGGCCGCACGGGGCTGGAGAACCGCTGCCGTTTCCCGCTCGACGTGTTTCGCGCCATGCGCGCGGTCTGGCCAAAGGACAAGCCCAT
>CAJDVP010000017.1_pt1 | contig 19855 bp, 13 predicted proteins | sample 7391311 | NCBI WGS metagenome assembly CAJDVP01 (sample SAMEA7055711, study PRJEB34461) | soil metagenome | biome: terrestrial ecosystem; feature: Peninsula; material: soil | place: Antarctica | collected 2016
AGAGCGCCGCGTGACTGACGAACAACTGATCACCGACGTCTGGCCGGGCGCGTCCTATCCGCGCGGCGCGCACTGGGACGGACAAGGCGTCAATTTCGCCTTGTTCTCCCACCATGCAGAGAAAGTGGAGCTGTGCCTGTTCGACGGCAATGGCCGGCATGAACGCCAACGCATCGTATTGCGCGAGCGCACCGACCATGTGTGGCACTGTTACCTGCCACAGGCACGTCCCGGGCAGGCCTACGGCTATCGGGTGTATGGCCCTTACAAGCCCGAGGACGGCCACCGGTTCAATCCGAACAAGTTGCTGCTTGACCCGTACGCCAAGGACACCGTGGGCCAGTTGCGTTGGAGTGACGCCCTGTACGGTTATACCGTGGGCAGCCGGCGCGAAGACCTGTCGTACGACCGCCGTGACAGCGCCGCGATGATGCCCAAGGCCCGGGTGCTGGAGACCGCATTCACCTGGGGCGACGACCGCTCGCCCCGTATTCCGTGGCAGGACATGGTGATCTACGAGTTGCATGTGCGCGGCTTCACGATGACGCACCCGGAGGTACCGAAAGCGCTGCGCGGAACCTATGGCGCGCTGGGCAGTGCACCGATGATCGACCATTTGCTCCGGCTGGGCGTGACCACGGTCGAGTTATTGCCGGTACACACCTATGCCAACGATCGGAATCTGGCAGAAAAGGGCCTGCAGAACTACTGGGGCTACAACACGCTGGGCTTCTTCGCGCCCGAGCAGCGTTACAGCGCCTCGCGCAAGGTCAAGGAGTTCAAGACCATGGTGCGCAGCCTGCATGCGGCCGGCATCGAGGTCATCCTCGACGTGGTCTACAACCACACCTGCGAAGGCAACCAGCTCGGACCGAGCCTGTCGCTGCGAGGCATCGACAACGCGTCCTACTACATGCTGCACGCCGACAACCGACGCTACTACGACGATTTCACTGGTTGTGGCAACACTGTCAATCTGGAACATCCCCGCGCACTGCAACTGGTCATGGACTCGTTGCGTTACTGGGTACTGGAAATGCACGTGGACGGTTTTCGCTTCGACCTGGCTTCGGCGCTGGCGCGCGAGTCGGGCAAGGTCGAAAACCTGGGCGGATTCTTCGACGCGATCCGGCAGGACCCGGTGCTCAATGGGGTCAAGCTGATCGCCGAACCCTGGGACCTGGGACAAGGCGGTTACCAGGTCGGCAATTTCCCACCGGGCTGGGCGGAGTGGAACGACCAATACCGCGACCAGACGCGGGGTTTCTGGAAAGGTGACCACGGCCTGATTCGCGATTTGGCACGGCGGTTGACCGGCTCGCAGGATCTGTATGGGTGGTCGGGCAAACGACCCAATGCCAGCGTCAATTTCGTGACCGCCCATGACGGCTTCACCTTGCGCGACCTGGTCTCCTACAACGACAAGCACAATGCAGCCAACGGAGAGGACAACCGCGACGGGCACAACCACAACCTGTCGTGGAACTGCGGCATCGAAGGCCCGACCGACGACCCGGATATCCTGGCCTTGCGCGCACGGCAGACGCGCAACCTGCTGACCACGCTGCTGCTCTCGCAAGGCGTTCCGATGTTGCTCGCCGGCGACGAAATCGCCAATAGCCAGCACGGCAACAACAACGTCTATTGCCAGGATAATGAATTGGGCTGGGTGAACTGGAGTGATGCACCGGACAAACAGGAATTGCTCCAGTTTGTATGCCAGCTGATCGCGATGCGGCGCAGGCATCCCTCGTTCAGGCGCCGCAACTTCCTGCTTGGGCAAGCCGTTGAAGACGATCAGCACAAGGATTGCGCATGGTTCCGCAGCGACGGACAAGCCATGGAAGCACACGACTGGGACAACGAATACACACTGAGCGTGGCCATGGTCCTGTCGGGCAACGGCATCACGGAGCGCGGGCCACGCGGCGAACAGCTGCTCGATGACCACTTCCTGCTGTTGATCAGCTCGCACCACGACGACATCGCGTTCACGCTGCCGCCGGCGCCGGCCAATGGCTCCTGGCAACGCATCCTGGACACATACGATGGTTACGTCGCGTCGTCCGAAAGCTTGCCGCCGTATGCTGCGGCACCGGTCTGGGATGCACCGGTCTACGATCTCAAGGCGCGCTCGGTGGTGGTGCTGCGCAGCGAGAACATGTGATGAATCCAGCGCCCCACGTGCCCATCGACGGCGACAATGCCCCGATGCCCTTTGGCGCCAGCTTGCGCAAGCAAGGCGGCGTGGCGTTTGCGCTCTGGGCGCCCGGTGCGCTCGCAGTGGTGCTCGAACATGCGGCGCTCGACCACTACACCGACCACCCGATGCGCCGCGACGCCGGCGGCTGGCATCGCATCGATCTGCCCACCGCACGTGCCGGCGACCACTACCGTTACCGGTTACCTGACGGCATGGTCGTACCCGATCCGGCATCGCGGTTCAACCCGGTCGACGTGCATGGGGCCAGCCAGGTGATCGACCCGCAGGCGTACCGCTGGCAGGATGGCGACTGGCGCGGCCGCCCTTGGCATGAGGCGGTCGTCTACGAGGTCCACCTGGGTACATTTACGCCTGAGGGTACATTCGCGGCCGCCACCCAACGATTGCCCTACCTGGTCGAACTGGGCGTGACCGCGATCGAACTGATGCCGCTGGCCCATTTTCCCGGGCGCCGAGGTTGGGGCTACGACGGCGTATTGTTGTTCGCTCCCCATCCGACTTACGGCACACCCGATGAGCTGCGCGCGCTGGTGGATGCCGCCCACGGTCTGGGTCTGATGGTGCTGATCGACGTGGTCTACAACCATTTCGGGCCCGAGGGCAATTACCTGCACGCCTATTGCCCGCCATTTTTCCATCCCGATCACATCACGCCCTGGGGCCCGGCGATCAACTTCGACGGCGATCAGGCCGGCACGGTACGTGATTTCATGATCCACAACGCGCTTTACTGGATCCGCGAATTTCATGCCGACGGCCTGCGACTGGATGCCATCCACGCCATCCATGACGATTCGCCCGAACGCATCGTGCACGCGATTTGCGCCGCGCTGCGGGACGGGCCAGGCAAAACGCGCCCGGTGCACGTGGTGCTGGAGAACGACGCCAACCAGGCTCACTTGCTCGAACGCGATGCCAGGGGTGCGCCGCTGTGCGCCACCGCGCAGTGGAACGATGACCTGCACCATGCGGCCCATGTCATGCTGACCGGCCAGAGCGATGGTTATTACCGCGACTTTGCCGATGACCCACTGGCACGATTCGCTCAGGCACTGGCGCAGGGTTTCATCTACCAGGGACAGGCCTCGGTTTACCGCGATGGCGCCGCACGCGGCGAACCGTGCACCAACCTGCCGCTGCAGGCGTTTGTGTCGTTCCTGCAGTCCCATGACCAGGTCGGCAATCGCGCGCTGGGCGAGCGGCTGCACCATCTGGCCGACCCGTTGCAGGTGCGTACGGCATTGGCCTGCGTATTGTTGTCGCCCCACGTACCGATGTTGTTCATGGGCGAAGAATTTGCTGCATCCACGCCGTTTCTGTATTTCTGCGACTTCGGCCCGGAGCTGGCACAGCAGGTGGCCAAGGGTCGACGTGCAGAGTTCGGGCAGTTCGCGCAATTTGCCAGCGAGGCGGCCAGGCTCGCCATTCCCGACCCGAATGCACTCTCCAGCATGACCGACTCCCGGTTGCAGTGGGACGAGCTGCAACACGCGCCCCATCGGCAATGGCATGCCTTCGTACGTACGCTGCTGGCCGTGCGTCGCAACCAGCTGTTCCCTCTGCTGCGCGAGGGCTGCCATGGCGGCCAGGCCACCTGCTCGGCCGACACGGTGCACGTGCGCTGGTCGCTGGGTCCACTCGGCTCGACCGCCACCGGCCAGCTGCACCTGCTTGCGTATTTTGGCGTCGCGCCGGCCACCGGCGTCGTACCGCCGCCGGGCCGGTTGTTGTTTACCCACGAAATCGACAACACCAGCGGTGCCGGCTGGGTGCTGGCAGCTGGCGCGGTCGCTGTAACCTGCGATGCGTCCGACCATGGCTGAGCCCTGGCACGACGACCAGCTGGCGACACTCCATCGCCTGTGTACGCACTACGGCATCGCCACTGATTTCCACGATGTCTGGGGCCACTACCAGGAAGTTGCACATGACGCCTTGTTGGCCTTGGTGGCGGAGTTCGATCCCGCAGCCAACACACCCGACGCGCTGGCCGACGCCTGGGTCCGTGCCTGCGACGCGGTCTGGAACCAGTCGCTCACGCCGGTTGTCGCCATCCGTGAAGGAGACACACACTGGGGTGTCGTATTGCGCATGCCGACAACAACCGCTGTCGTGCGCTGGCAATTGCGCGACGAGCACGACCACGTGCTGCACGCTGGAGAGGTTGACCCGCTCGGATTGCCGCAGACCGACAGCACCGAACGTGCGGGAGTGCTCTGGAGCCAGCGACAGCTGCCACTGAATCTGCCACTGACACCGGCGTATTACCAGTTGCGGGTCGATGGTCTGGGCAAGGCCGAGTCCGCGAACGCGTTGGTCGTCTGCGCGCCACAACAGTGTTACCGGCCACCCGCCTTGCGCGCGGACGGGCGGGTCTGGGGACTGGCCGTGCAGCTCTACACGCTGCGCTCGCAACGCAACTGGGGCGTTGGCGACTTCGGCGATCTGGCGCAACTGGTGCGGCTGATGGCCGCACGCGGCGCCGACATGATCGGACTCAATCCGCTACATGCGCTGTTCACCCACAACCCGGCGCATGCCAGTCCCTACAGCCCGTGTTCGCGCCGCGCGTTCAACGTGTTGTACATCGATGTGCCGGCGGTCGCGGAATTCGCCTTGTGCGCGCCGGCGCGCCAACGGGTGGCCACGCCGGAGTTCCAGCAACGGCTGTCCCGATTGCGGCAGGCACCGCTGGTGGACTACCCTGGTGTTGCTGCCGCCAAGCTGGAAATCCTCGCGCTGCTGCATGCGCACTTTGCACAGCACCACCTGGAGTCTGACGGGCGTGCAATCGACACGCACGGACAGGACTTCGTCGACTTTGTCGCCCGTGGCGGCGATGCGTTGCGCGGCCACGCCCTGTTCGAAGCGATCCAGTCCCGGTTGCATACGGCCGACCCGTCGGTATGGGGCTGGCCGCTCTGGCCCGCGCAATGGCGCGACCCCGACGGCGAGACCGTGGCGCGGTTTGCCAGCGACCACGCTGACGAAGTCCGCTTGCACCTCTACCTGCAGTGGCTGGCGACGGAACAACTGGCACAAGTCGCACGCAGTTGCACAGAGCTGGGCATGGGTGTGGGGCTGTACCTCGATCTGGCCGTATCGGTCGACCGCGCCGGCTCGGACGCCTGGAGCGCGCAGGACAACTTTGCGGCCGGCGCAAGCGTCGGCGCACCGCCGGACGAATTCAATTCCAACGGGCAGGGTTGGGGCCTGCCGCCACTGCGACCGGACCGTTTGCGTCAGCACCACTACCACCTGTTCATCGACACACTGCGCAGCGCGATGCGCTCGGCTGGCGCATTGCGCATCGACCATGTGATGGGGTTGATGCGTCTGTACTGGATTCCCGATGGCGGTTCGGCGCGTGATGGTGCCTATGTGCAATACGCACTGCATGAGATGTTGGCCATCGTTGCGCTGGAGAGCCAGCGCAACCGCTGCCTGGTGATCGGAGAAGATCTCGGCACGGTGCAAGACGCCGTACGCGAGGCTCTGGCGCGCCAGGATGTCTTGTCGTATCGCCTGCTGTACTTCGAGCGCTCCGGTGATGCGGGCTTCACTTCGCCTGAACATTACCCCGCGGCGGCTTTGGCGGCGGTCAGCACGCATGACCTGGCCACGCTGGCAGGCTGGTGGTCGGGCCACGATCTGCAAACCCGCTTGCGGCTCGGCCTGTACCCGCACGAAGCATTGTTCGAAAAACAACTGGTCGTCCGGTCTCAGGATCGCGTCCAGCTGCTACTGGCCCTGCGCCATGCCGGTCTGTTGTCGGCCGAGGAAGTGGCGACCGCGGCCGGCAGCACGCAGTTGTCACCAGACGTACTTCAGGCGGTACATGCGCACCTGGCCAGTGCACCGTCGGCCGTGATGATGGTGCAACTGGAGGACTTGTTGTTGATGGTGGACCAGGTCAACATCCCGTCGACGGTGGATGCACACCCGAACTGGCGACGCAAACTGCCTGTATCCGTGTCGGAGCTGGAGCACCATGAAGGTCTGGATGCGATGGCCCGCATCCTGCGGGCGATCCGCCCACGCCAGCTGCCGCGTGACGTGGCGACGCCGGCCCCGACCAGCCAGGCGCAGATACCGCGCGCGACCTACCGACTGCAGTTCCACAAGGACTTCGGCTTTGATGCAGCAATTCTGATCCTGCCCTACCTGGCACAACTCGGCGTCAGCCATGTGTATTGCTCGCCGATCCACCGTGCACGTGCCGGCAGCATGCACGGCTATGACGTGGTGGCGCACAACGAGATCAATCCGGAACTGGGTGGCGCCGCTGCGTTTGCACGCTTTTGCGACGCGCTGTCAGCGCACGGCATGCGCCAGTTGCTGGACCTGGTGCCCAACCACATGGGTGTGCTCGGCGGCGACAACGCCTGGTGGAACGATGTGCTGGAAAACGGCGCCAGCGCGCAGTACGCACGCTATTTCGACATCGACTGGGAGCCGTTGAATCCGCAATTGCGCGGCAAGGTTCTGCTGCCGGTATTGGGCAACCACTACGGTGAGGTCTTGACATCCGACGAACTGGGCGTGTTTTTCGATCCGCCCAGCGGCAGTTTCGGATTGCGTTACCACGCGCACCAGTTCCCACTGGCACCTGAGACTTACGCTGCGGTGTTGCAGCCGGCACAGCAGCGGGTGGCCGATCCGGACCTGGCGGCCAGCATGGCCAGCCTGGCGACTGCATTTGGCCAGTTGCCGTCGCGCGAAGCGGATGATGACGACACGCGCCAAACGCGTGACCGCGACAAGGAGTTGCTCAAAGCCCGGCTCAGCCGCCTGGCCTCGCGCCATGACGAGGTGGCGCTCGCCATCGCTGCCACGCTGGCAGAACTGAACGTGGAACCGTCACGCGACGGTCTACACCAGCTGATCGAGGCGCAGGCGTACCGGCTGGCCTACTGGCAGGTCGCCGCGGGCGACATCAACTACCGGCGCTTCTTCGACATCAACGACCTCGCGGCCTTGCGCATAGAGCGCCGGGCGGTATTCGAGGCGACCCACGCCATGGCGCTGGACCTTGCAGCCCGGGGCCTGGTCCACGGACTGCGCATCGACCACCCGGATGGCCTGTACGATCCAGCGCAATATTTCGCACGTCTGCAGCAGGGCTATGCACGGCGCGCCGGCCTGCTGCTGGAGCAGCCGGATGCAGACGGCCGGCCGGCGCGGCCGTTGTACGTGGTGGCCGAGAAGATCACCGCCGCCCATGAGGACCTACCGCTGGACTGGGCGATCCATGGCACCACCGGTTATCGTTTTGCCCATGTGGCCGGCGGCGTGTTGATCGACACCGATTCAGAACACCGCTTCGCGCACATCTGGCGCAACTTCACCGGTGAGGCGCACAGTGCCAAGCAGCTGGCCCACGACGGCAAACGCGACATCATGCGGTTTGCGCTGGCATCCGAATTGCAGGTCTTGTCCACTGAATTGATGCGTATCGCCCGCGCCGACCGGCGCACGCGCGATTACACGCACAACGAGTTGCGCCGAACCCTGGCCGAGGTGGTGGCGTGTTTGCCGGTCTACCGGAGCTACATCCATACGCAGCCGTCCGAACAGGACCGGCGCACGATCGAATGGGCGGTGACGGACGCGCGCCAGTACAGCCCGGAGGCTGACCCGTCGATCTTCGATTTTGTCGGCCAATGCCTGCTGGCCAAAGCCATCCCGGGCGCCAGCCCGGCGTTGTGCACGCAGGTGCGGCGCTTCGCCGTGCGGGTGCAACAGTTCAGTGCGCCCGTCGCGGCCAAGGGGGTTGAAGACACCGCGTTTTACCGGTATTTTCCTCTATGTTCGGTCAACGAGGTCGGTGGCGAGCTCGGCAGTTTCGGCGTGACGCCGAACGAGTTCCATGCTGCCAACGCGAATCGGGCGCAGCACTGGCCACACACCATGCTGGCCACGTCGACACACGACAACAAGCGCTCCGAGGATGTGCGCTGCCGGATCCATGTGTTGTCCGAGATGGCGGCGCGCTGGCGCCTGGCGTTGCGGCGCTGGCGCCACATGAACCGGGCATTGCGCAGTAACCTGCCAAAGCAGGGGCAACCACTGTTGGCGCCATCGGCAGCCGACGAATATCTTCTGTACCAGACCTTGCTGGGCACCCTGCCCGCCGACGGATTGCCCGCGCAGGGCGACGCCGCGTATGTGGCGCGTATCGTGGCCTACATGCTCAAGGCTGCGCGCGAAGCCAAGGTGCATACCCGCTGGACCTTGCCGGATACGGCCTATGAAGAGGCGCTGACCCAGTTCATCCAGGCAGCACTGCGCCCGGGTGCGAAGAACTACTTCCTGGCCGATCTGACAGCATGGACAGCCACCGTGGCCTGGTTCGGCGCACTCAACAGCATGACCCTGGCGCTGCTCAAATTCAGCTGTCCTGGCGTGCCAGACCTGTACCAGGGCATGGAGTCATTGCAATGGACTCTGGTCGACCCGGACAACCGGGCACCGGTCGATTACCCGCGCCTGGCAAGCATGCTGAAAGACATGCAGGCATCTGATCCCGCCATGTCGGCGTCGCTGCTCGCCAATCCGCTCGATGGGCGCGCCAAGATGTGGATCGTCTGGCGCATGTTGAAATTGCGCAAGCAACACGAGGCCTTGTTGCGCGATGGTGATTACACCGCCCTGCCCGTACATGGCCCCGCAGCCGCCCATGTGATCGCCTTCGCGCGCCGTCTGGGCAACCAAACACTGTTAGTGCTGGCACCGCGCCTGATGGCACGGTTGATGGACCAACAACCGGTATTGCCGGTGGGGCCGGGTCCATGGGCCGACACCTGGGTGGAAACGGACCTGCCCGACGCCATCGGATTGACCGATGTGCTGACCGGCTCGCGCATCGTGGTGCAACAGGGCCGGATCCTGCTGGCCCAGGCGTTTGCCAGCTGGCCCATGGCCGCATGGGTGACCGAGCTTTGAGAGCCGCCCCAAAAGCCGGACATGGCCTGGGGTATCCCCGATCCAGGGCGAAAACGCCCGAAGCAATCGGCCGCTAAAATCCAACACCCGTTCTGCAAGGCCACGCCGTTGCAAGAACCTTCTGGCGCGTCGGCCTTGCCGAACCAGCCGCCATACCCCTGACCATCCAGATCAATGCATGCCCGCCATTACCAATGAAGTCGTCTACCTGTTGCTGATCTTTGGCCTGCTCGTGATTCCGCGGGCATTGCAACGATTCCGGATTCCCGCGCCATTGACCAGTTTTGGCTTCGGCATGATCGCCGCAGTCTTCCTGGTCGGGTTCAGCCAGGATGCGACGCTGGCATTGCTGTCGACGCTGGGCATCTCGTCCCTGTTCCTGTTTGCCGGCCTGGAGGTACGGGGCGACGCGCTGCGCCGCGCCATGTGGCCGTTGTTGACCCATCTGTTCGCACGCATCATCACCCTGACCAGCGTCGCTTTTGCCGCGATGCGGTTTCTCGACCTGTCCTGGCAGGTATCCGCCCTGCTTGCACTGGCCCTGCTCACGCCTTCCACCGGTTTCATCCTCGACACCTTGGCTCGCCTGGGCCTGACCGATGATGAGCGCTACTGGGTCACTGTCAAGGCGGTCGGTGGCGAATTGCTGGCGCTGCTGGTGTTGTTCCTGGTGATGCAATCGGGCTCGTTTGCGCAACTGGGTTACGCATCGGCCGCATTGATGCTGATGATCGTCGGGCTGCCGCTGCTGTTTATCGGCCTGGGCCGCCTGGTGCTGCCACATGCGCCCGGTTCGGAGTTCTCGCTGCTGGTGATGGTCGGCCTGATCGCCGCCTACATCACCTATCAGCTGGGTGTGTATTACCTGGTGGGAGCCTTCCTGGCGGGCCTGATTGCACGCCTGTTGCGTCAGCGCATGCCGTTGCTGGCCTCCGACGAAAACCTGCGTGCGATCCAGATGTTCGCGTCGTTTTTCGTGCCTTTCTATTTTTTCTACCAGGGCATGGGGGTACCGTCGGGCGCCTTCAGCTGGGAGTCGTTGTTGTGGGGGCTGGGCCTGTCCTTCGTCTTCCTTCCGATGCGGATCGGTGCAAACTGGCTGCACCGGCGCCTGACCGCCGGCGGGACCGCCAAAGGCAGCATGCGCGTGGCCACCGCGTTGACGCCGACACTGGTCTTCACGCTGGTGCTGGCAACCATCTTGCGCGAGCATTTCCATGTGTCCGACGCGATCTATGGCGCCTTGCTGATTTATGCCGGCATGTCGACTGCGCTGCCGTCCCTGGTATTGGCCAAGCCGGTGGACTTCACGGTGCTGGTCGGTCCTTTGCCGCAGGAATCTCCGGTCCAGGCGCCTGCGCCCCGCCCAGCGGCGGCGCCATCGCCGGCGGATGGTGACAGACCTGCAGCAAAGCGCGTTCCGTCGCCCGGGCAGGTCAGTGCGCGCACCGGCTGAAGCCAGTTGGCAGCTTTACACCGCGGGCCCTGCGTCGTCGGTTGTTGATCGCGGTTCGGCCAGGGCACGGTCGGTATCACCGGATGGCATGCGTGGTGCGGGCGTGTCGCCCACGGCACCGGCATTGTGCCGATGCAACGTGCGTTGTGGAAACGGAATCTCGATGCCCTGCGCATCAAACGCGCGTTTGAGCCGCAGCAGGTATTCACGGCGCACCGCCCATTGCGACGAGGCCATCACCCGCATGCGCGCCCGCAGCATGATGGCGGAATCGGCCCAGTCCTGCACACCGGCAATCTCCAGATCGCCCTGGATCTGGTCTGCCAATACCGGGTCCAGACGCAGCGTGGCTGCCACCGCGTGCATGGTCTGCATCGCGGTGTCCAGGTTCGCGCTGTAGGCCACGCCAATGTCGATCACCGCATAGGAAAACTCCCGGCTCATGTTGATCACGGTCGCTATCTTGCCGTTGGGAATGAAATAGACATTGCCGCTGTAATCACGCAGCCGCACGTAGCGCAGCGTGACCTCCTCCACCGTCCCGGTGTGGTCGGCCAGCTGGACCACGTCGCCTTGCCGGATCTGGTTTTCCACCAGCAGGAACAGGCCGGTCACATAGTCCTTCACCAGGCTCTGCGCGCCGAAACCGACGGCCAGGCCCACCACGCCTGCTGCGCCCAGGAACGGTGCAACGGAGACGCCGAGTTCCGCCAACACCGCGACGAAGGTGATCACGCTGATCACCACGGTGGTGGTGTAGCGCAGTACCCGGCCGAGCGTGACAGCACGTTTGATCTCCTCCGTATCGTCCAGGCGCAACCCGATACGTTTGTGAAGCACCCGCAACGCTCGGTACGCGATGCGCAGCGCCAGCCAGGCAATCAGCAGGATGACCACTATGCGCAGGCTGGAGATGGCGACGACACCCAGACCATTCCAGACCCGCGTGATGGTCTCCAACAGGTTTTCATGCATGGTGCACCACCGACTCGGAGAGGTTCATGGGTCCGAATCTACACCAGTGTCCAGCGCGATACCGCGCTGGGGCACATCGACGTCCCACACCGGGTGCTTCACCATGATCGCTGCAAACCAGTTGCTGGCGGACCAGAAGTCCAGCCATCGACGCAGGTGCGGCAAAGATGCAGCAGCAAACCAGTCCGGCTCCACCATCGCAAATTGCCGTACGAACGGAAACAGCGCCAGGTCGGCCCAGCCAGGTCCATTTCCGCATAGAAACGGCTGCTGGGCCAGCATGCGATTCAATGGACCGATGAACCGATCCACGGCATTGTCCCGATGCGCTGGCTGCGACAACTCCGGGTGGCGAGTCGCATATTTGTAGCGGTCGAGCAGGGGCTTGAATTCGGCGTCGTTGCGCATCACCCATTGCTGCAGATCGACACAGTGCAGCGTGGCCAGCCAATCGTGCGGATCGTTTTGTTGCAAGGCCCAAACCAGAATATCCAGGCTCTCGTGCAGGACGCGCCCATCGCCAAGTTGCAAGACCGGCACGGTGGCCTTGGGCGACAGTCGAAGCAAAGCCTCGGGTTTGCGGCGCAATGCCACCTCCCTAATCTCGACTGTGACACCCGCGACATGCAAGGCCATCCGCGCCCGGATCGCATACGGGCAGCGGCGAAAGGAATAGAGAACGGGAACTACAGCGTCGCCCTCCCAGGTGCTGTCGCGTATCGCCTCCATGTGCCGACCCTTGCTCCCCAGCCTCTCAAGGCGACCCGTTGCGGATCGCGATCTGGTCGTTCAGGGTCCAATAGTCGTACAGGTAACCGATGCCGAAAAGGCCGAGCGTGACCAGGTAGAGCAGTCCCGTGATCCACTTGCCGATGTACATCCTGTGCACACCGAACAATCCCAGGAAAGTCAACAAAATCCAGGCCAGCGAATAGTTGATCGGGCCCGCCCGGAAACGCAGGTCGGCCTGCCGATCCATCGACGGGATCAGGAACAGATCGATCACCCAGCCGATGCCCAACAAGCCCAGCGTGAAAAACCAGAGTGTTCCGGTCACTGGCTTGCCGTAATAAAAGCGGTGCGCGCCGGTGAACCCGAATATCCACAAGGCATAACCGACGAGTTTCGAGTGGGTGTTTTGCACTGGCGCCATTTGGATCCTCCCTGCTGCTGTGAACACGGATGGTAGCTGCCAACGCCCATGAAAGAAGCCCCTGGTCTTTCAGGCTAAGCCCTTCAATCATTTGGCAGGACGTGGCCGGTTCGAACCGGCAACGCACACGCGCCGCGGGTCGGGCGCAGCGCTATTGGCCGGCCGGACGATCGGCGGAACGTCGGCGCAGGCGGTCGAAGAAGGCCAGCACTTCGCCGACGATGCCGCGCCGGAAGCTCATCACGCACAGCACGAAGATGACACCGATGATCACCGTGACCCAGGCGCCCACCTTGTCGGCGAGCATGTTCTGCAGCGAGATCACGATGCCTGCGCCGACGATGGGGCCCAGGAAGGTGCCCACGCCACCAAGCAGTGTCATCAGGATCACCTCGCCCGACATCGACCAGTGGACGTCGGAGAGCGAGGCGAAACCCATCACCAGGGTCTTGAGCGAGCCTGCCAGCCCGGACAAGGCGGCCGAGAGAACGAAAGCCAGCAGCTTGTAGCGGTCGACGTCATAACCCAAGGAGGTCGCCCTGGGTTCGTTCTCGCGGATCATCTTGAGCACCTGGCCGAACGGCGAGTGCACGATGCGGATGATGAACAGCACCGTCAGCACAAACACCGCCACGACAAAGTAATACAAAGTCAGGTCCGAGTGCAACGACAGTAGACCGAACAGCGCGCCGCGCGGAACGCCCTGCAGACCATCTTCGCCACCCGTGAATGGGGCTTGCAGGGCTATGAAGAACACCATTTGCGCCATGGCCAGTGTGATCATGGCGAAGTAGATGCCCTGGCGACGGATTGCGACCAGACCGACTGCCAGGCCGAGGAGCCCCGCCGCCCCCATGCCGGCCAGTATGCCCAGTTCGGGCGTAAATTGCATTACCTTGATGAACCAGCCCGTGGCGTAGGCCGCGCCGCCAAAAAAGGCAGCATGTCCGAATGACAGCAGGCCGGTGTAACCCAGCAGCAGGTTGAAGGCGCAGGCAAACAGCGCGAAGCACAGCAGCTTCATCAGGAATACCGGGTACAGCCCGAGCAGCGGCGCCACCAGCAGGAGCACCAGCACGACCAGGTAGGTGATCCGGGTCCACCGCGTCAGCCCCGTGCGCTGCGCAGGAACGGGGCGCGTCGAAGTGTCCGCCGGGGCCGGCTGCCGGGACTTTTCGGGTGTTGTGGCAGATCGCATGACGTCAGGCCTCCTTGCCAAACAGGCCGGCCGGCCGAACCATGAGCACGATGACCATGACGACGAAGACCACAATATTGGACGCTTCCGGATAAAACACGCGCGTGAGCCCTTCGACCACGCCCAACCCCAGGCCGCTGATCACCGAGCCCAGGATGGACCCCATGCCGCCGATCACTACCACCGCGAACACCACGATGATCAGGTTCGACCCCATCAAGGGGTTGACCTGGATCAACGGCGCCGCGAGCACGCCTGCCAGCGCGGCCAAGGCGGCACCGAATCCATAGGTGCACATCACCATCAACGGGACATTGATGCCGAACGCCTGCAGCAGGGGCGCGTTTTCGGTGCCCGCGCGCAGGTACGCGCCGAGCCGCGTGCGTTCAATCAGGAACCACGTGCCCAGGCAGACGGCCAGCGAGAACACGATCACCCAGGCGCGGTAGTTGGGCAACACCATAAAGCCAAGGTTGGTGGCGCCCGACAGCAGTTCAGGCACCGGATATGACTGGCCTGACACGCCGAACTGGTCGCGGAAGATGCCCTCGAAGATCAACGCCAATCCGAACGTCAACAGCAGGCCGTAAAGCGGATCGAGCTTGTACAGGCGGCGCAGAAAAACGCGTTCGATCACAATCCCCAGCACACCCACGATCAGGGGTGCAAGCAGCAATGCGAACCAATAGTTGATGCCCAGGGTGTCGAGCAGAATCCACCCCGCATAGGCGCCCATCATGTAGAGCGCGCCGTGGGCGAAGTTGATGATGCCCAGCAAGCCGAAGATGACAGCCAGCCCCAGGCTCAGCAAGGCGTAGAACGCGCCGTTGACCAGCCCCAGCAGGAGCTGGCCCAGGAAGGCCTGCAGCGGAATACCGAAGATTTCCATGACGCTCCGTCAAATGGCCGTGTAACCCCCCGGCGGCTGGCCATCGCTTGGATGGCCAGCCGCCGGGGACGCTGGCTCGCGCTTTACTTCTTGATCAGCGAGCACTTGGAGTCGGCCACCGTCGTGAAGGCCTGGTCGCCCGGCACCGTGGTGACCAGCTTGTAGTAGTCCCACGGCGTGGTTGATTCCTTGGTCGTCTTGACTTGGAACAGGTACATGTCGTGGATCATGCGACCATCGGCGCGGATCTGCCCCTTGTTGTAAAAGTCGTTGATCTTCATGCCCTTGAGCGTGGCCATCACCTTGTCGGCGTCGGTGGTGCCGGCTGTCTGGACTGCCTTCAGGTAGTTGGCGGTCGAAGAATAGTCGGCGGCCTGCAGGCTGCTGGGCATGCGCTTGTATTTTTCAAAGAAGCGCTTGGCGAATTTGCGTGATGCGTCGTCCTGGTTCCAGTACCAGCTGTCGGCCAGTTGCAGTCCGGCCGTCGCATCCAGACCCAGGCTGTGCACGTCGTTGATGAACACCAGCAGGCCGGCGATCTTCATGGTCTTGTCGATGCCGAATTCCTTGGCAGATTTCATCGAGTTGGTGAAGTCACCGCCGGCATTGGCCAGCGCAAGGATCTGCGCCTTGGAAGACTGCGCCTGCAACAGGAAGGACGAGAAGTCCGAGGCGCCCAGCGGCGCACGCACCGAACCCACGACGGTACCGCCATTGGCCTTGACGACGGCCGAGGCATCGGCTTCCAGTGAATGGCCGAAGGCGTAATCTGCGGTCAGGAAAAACCAGGTCTTGTTGCCCTGCTTGATCAACGCTGTGCCCGCAACTTTGGCGAGCGCCACGGTGTCGTAAGCGTAGTGCACCGTATAGGCGTTGCAGTCTTCATTGGTGAGTCGCGCAGAGCCGGGGCCGATGGCGATGAAAACACGCTTCTTCTCGCTGGCGACCTTGGACATGGCCAGCGCCGTGCCGGAGTTGGTGCCGCCGACCAGCATCTGCAAGCCTTCCTTGTCCATCCATTCTCTAGCCTTGGAGCTGGCGATATCGGGCTTGTTCTGGTGGTCGGCCGACAGCACTTCGATCGGCCGGTTCAACACCTTGCCGCCGAAGTCCTGCACGGCCCATTTCACCATTTCGGCGCCAGCAGGGCCGTCGATGTCCGCGTACAGGCCCGACATGTCGGTGATCATGCCAATCTTGATCGGACCGGTGCTCTGGGCGTTGGCCGCCATAGAACCGAACCCGATAGTGATGGCGGCGACGAGAGAGGTGAGTTTCATGATTTGCTCCTGGTTGAAATGGAAGTGGGGACTGCTCGGCAGGGGGCTGCGGAATCCGGCTAGACGCCGAGATACTGCTGCAGCATACCCATGTTCTGTTGAAGTTCGGACTGCTGGAACTGGCGCACCATGCGCCCGTGCTCCATGACGTAGAAGCGATCGGCCAGTGGCGCGGCGAAATGAAAGTTCTGTTCGACCAGAACGATGGTGTAACCCTTGGCCTTGAGCGAGACGATCACCTCGGCCAGCTTCTGCACGATGACAGGTGCCAGGCCTTCGGATATTTCGTCCAGCAGCAGCAGGCGCGCGCCCGTGCGCAGAATGCGCGCGACGGCCAGCATCTGCTGCTCGCCGCCCGACAGGCGGGTGCCCGGACTGGCCGCACGCTCCCGCAGGTTGGGGAACATCGCGTAGATCTCGTCCACACTCATGCCACCCGCCGCCACCGCGGGCGGGAGCAACAGGTTTTCCTCGGCAGACAGGCTAGCGAAAATGCCGCGCTCCTCGGGGCAATACCCGACGCCGAGCCGCGCAATCCGATGCGGCGCCATGCGGATTGTCTCTTGGCCGCCCACCTGGATCGATCCAGTGCGCGCACCCGTGAGACCAACGATGGCGCGCAGTGTAGTGGTGCGACCCGCTCCATTGCGCCCGAGCAGGGTTACCACCTCGCCCTCATTCACAGCGAAGTCCACCCCGTGCAGGATGTGCGACTCGCCGTACCAGGCGTGCAGATCGGAGATGCGCAGTAACTCGGCAGTCACGTCGCGGCACCCTCATATATTGCGCTCATGCGTGTGCGCCCTGCAGTTCGCTGCCGCTGGTGCCCATGTAGGCCTCGATCACCCCCGGATCCTTGGACACCTCGGCGTAAGGGCCATCGGCAATGATGGCGCCGTGCTGCAGCACGGTGATGCGGTCGGCGATCGAAGCCACCACGTTCATGTTGTGCTCCACCATCAGGATGGTCCGGTTCGCCGACACCTTGCGGATCAACTCCGTCACACGACTGACGTCCTCGTGGCCCATGCCCTGGGTGGGTTCGTCGAGCAGCATCAGTTCGGGCTCCAGCGCCAGGGTGGTGGCCAGCTCCAGTGCCCGCTTGCGGCCATAGGGAAGCTCCACGGTCATGGTATCGGCGAAGCTCTCCAGGTCGACCTCGGCCAGCAACTGGCGGGCCCGCGCGTGCAGTGGAAACAACGTCTTCTCGGGCTTCCAGAAGTGGTACGAGGTTCCCAGGTTGCGCTGCAAGGCCGCACGCACGTTTTCCAGAACCGTCATGTGGGCAAAGACCGCGGAGATCTGGAAGGAACGCACGATGCCGCGACGCGCGGTCTGCGCCGGCTGCTCGCCGGTGATGTCGATCCCGTTGAAGACGATGCGTCCCGACGTGGGGTTGAGAAACTTGGTCAGCAGGTTGAAGAAGGTGGTCTTGCCTGCGCCATTGGGGCCGATCAGTGCATGGATCTGGCCTCGACGGACCTTGAGATCGACATGATCGACGGCAACGAAACCCTTGAATTCCTTGGTCAGACCCTGCGTCTCGAGAATGATCTCCGTTGCCAAAAGCTCCTCCTGCTACTGCTGAAACCGGCCAAGTGGGTTTCAGAGTGCTCATAAAAACGGCCCGTCCATCACTGTAATCATGCTAGTCCTGCGCGTCGCAGAGTGGAATAGGGGGAAACGCTTAAGGTGCGACTGTGGTAGCAGGGTCGCGTGCGCCCATGGGGCAGGCAGCGCCGTGGACCAAACGATCAATCTCGACCTACGCGGTGCGTGGATCATAGCGGACAAGCACAACAACCCGTGGTGCCATCGAAAGAAACGTTTGGCTACGCACGAAGGAAAAAAGGGGTTGACCATGACGGCCAACCCCTTGTCGTTTCTGGTAGGACGTGGCGGGCTCGAACCGCCGACCAACGGATTAAAAGTCCGCTGCTCTACCAACTGAGCTAACGTCCCACACTCTCTTGCGTTACGGCGTGTGCCGAGCTGCAAAGCCTGAAATTATAACCAGAAAAAAACGCGATTTCGGCTCTGGATCAGAGTCGATTTGCGATCTGGTTCAGCACCCATCCGGCCGCACATTGGCCGAACGTTGCAGTCACACTGACCATCGATCCATACCCATGGCAATTGAGCGATCCGTCCGATTCCATCGCGCAGGACGGGTCTACAGCCTGCACCGGTTCGCGACTGAACACACAGGCGATATCCATCGTCCGACCGGCAGCAGGAGCACCGTGTTGCTTGCGCAACAAGGTGCGCATCCGGGCCAGCAGCGGGTCGTGCGTACTCTGCGACAGATCATCGATATCGACCTTGTGTGCGTGGCGTTTTCCGCCGGCTGCACCGACCGTTATGAACACCGCCTTGGTGCGACGTGCCCAGTCCGCCATGGCAACCTTGGCACGCACCTGGTCACAGGCATCGATGACAGCGTCAACCGACAACGGCAATAGGGCCGGCCAGTTGTCGGCATCGACAAACTCTTCCACGCCATGCACGACACACTGCGGATTGATCAATGCGATCCGTGATCGCATCGCCTGCACCTTGGCCTGGCCCAGCGTCGTATCAAGCGCATGCACCTGCCGGTTGATGTTCGATTCGGCCACATGGTCCAGATCGACGAGAGTCAATGCGCCGACACCACTGCGCGCCAGCGCTTCGGCGCACCAGGAGCCCACACCGCCCACACCGATGACAGCCACGTGCGATTGACGAATCCGCGCGGCGGCGGCCATGCCAAACAGCCGCTCGATACCACCAAAGCGGCGCGCCAGATCTGCATCCACGGCGGACGATGGAGCAAGGTTCATGGGTGGGGCTGCATGCAGGCGCCACGCACTGGCGCCGCGCGTGCCGAACGCGCCTCAGCGCAGGCGCGCGAGGCGTTCCTTGCCGGCCTTGTCGGCATCGGACTGCGGGTAGCTGCGCGAGAGTTCATCCAGCGTCTTGCGCGCCCCGGCAATGTCCTTGAGTTCGATCTGGCAATTGGCAATCGACAACAGGGCCTCGGGCGCACGGACATGATTCGGCGCAGCCTTGAGCATGATGCGGAAGTTGGTGATGGCCTCCTTGTAGTCGCGGGTCGCGTATTGTGCGTTGCCGAGCCAGAACAAGGCCGAAGGCAGGTAACCGCTCTTCGGGTAACGGCCGATCATTCCGACAAAGGCTGTCTGCGCAGCCGCAAAATCGCCGCTGCGAAACAGCGTCAGCGCCGCGTCATAGGCCTTGCGTTCGGCCGGCTCGACGAGGATGTCGCGCCCGTCCACCGTGACCTTGGTGGGTTCAAGCTGGCTCACGCGCTCTTCGACGCCGCGCGCCAGATCCTGCTGGCGCTGTGTCATGTCCTTTTGCTCGCGCTGCAACTCCGACAACTCGCGGTTGAATTGCTCGCGTTGTCCGGTGTTGCGCGCCAGCTCACCGCGCAAGGATTCAATCTCGTTCTGCAGTTCGAGCAATGCGCGACGCAGCTGGTTGTTGTCCTCTGTCGTACGACGCAACAACTCGTTGTTCGATTCGACCAGTCGCTGAATGGCAGCATCGGACTCCTGGCGGTTGGTCTCCACGCGCTGACGCACATCCAGGATCGCCTTGCGCGCCTCTCCGTCCTCGAACAATGCCGCCTGACCCTGCTGGGCCCACAACAGGCCACCCATCAGCACGACCAGCGCAACGCGGCCACGCATGGCAAGTACCCTCGTGCAGTTCATCGGTAGACGATCTCGG
>CAJDVP010000044.1_pt1 | contig 19296 bp, 19 predicted proteins | sample 7391311 | NCBI WGS metagenome assembly CAJDVP01 (sample SAMEA7055711, study PRJEB34461) | soil metagenome | biome: terrestrial ecosystem; feature: Peninsula; material: soil | place: Antarctica | collected 2016
ACCCCATTGCGCCAGCGCGGCATCCACCGCGCGTTGGCAGTCAGCTGCATCGGTGACGTCGGTTGGCAGCGCCAGCACCTGCGCGCCGGTGGCGCGCAAGGTGTGCAGCAGAACATCAAGCCGCTCGGCACTGTTGTCCAATGCCGCGATGCAGGCGCCCGCCGCCGCAAACCGCGCACACAAGGCGGCGCCCAGGCCACCTGCCGCGCCACTGACCAGCACGACGCGGGAGCGGAAGTCGCGCCGCGTCATCGGCCTGGCCTGGCATCGCGCCAGCGCTCGAACACCGCAGCCGAATCGAGCCGGGGCCGGTAGCCGAACACTTCCTTGAGGCGCCGGTTGTCGAGCACCGGGCGGTAACGCAGAAAGTCGACTTGTTCCGGCCCGTACTGCGTCAGACGCAGCAGCTTGAGCAGCGCCAGGCCAGCGCGCAACACCCAGGCCGGCAGCACCAGGCAGGGTTTGCCCAGCCGCGCCGCGATCTCGTGGATCCCCAATGCACCGTCACCGGCCAGGTTGTACACGCCTGCCGGCCCGTGCAGCGCATGCAGCATCGCGCCCACCACGTCCTGATCCCAGACGAACACGAAGGGACTGTCTGAACCTGCCACGGCCAACAGGCGTTTGCGTTCGAACAGAGCGCTGATCTGGTTGTGCACTGTCTCGCCCAGAATGGTTCCGATGCGCAACACAACCTGCTCGAGCGCCGGATGTTGCAGGCGGTAGTCGGCCAGCATCTCTTCGACCAGCCGCTTGTGCCAGGCATAAGCGAAGGCTTCGTTGCCGCGCAAGGCGTCGTCTTCGTCCAGCCAGGGTGGGTTGTCGGCGTGATAACCATACGCCGCGCCGCTGGAGGACACGACGATACGCCGCACGGCATGGCGCACGCAAGCCTCCAGCAGGTTGCGACTGCCATCGACGTCAACGCTGTATTCGAAGGCTCGGTCGCTGCGTGGGCCCGGCGTGACGATGCAGGCCAGGTGTATGACGACCGACGGCGCATGGCGTGCGACGATGGCATCGACTGCGGCATCGCGGATGTCGGCCGTCTCGTAAACCACCCCGCTCACGCGCTGTGCCGGGGTCCGCAGGTCTAGCGCCACCGTGGTCGTCCCCGGCGTTGCGGCGAGCGCAGCGACGACCTGAGTGCCCAGATAACCCGAGCCGCCAGTGACCAGCACGGTGCGTGTGGCATCGACCATCACACAACGCGCATTCAACTGCCGCGCGCTTGCGCTGGCGCCGGCACACGCAGGCGCCACAGGCTGGCAACGGTCAGGCCGGAGATGATGTGCCAGATACCCCACCAGGCGGTCACGATGGCCATGCCGCCCAGACCGTCGAAAAAGTTGAAGATCAGAATCAGGCCAAGCGCCGAATTCTGGATGCCGACTTCGATCGACACCGCGCGCCGATCGGCCTCCGCAAGACCGGCAAAGCGCGCCGCCCAGTAACCCGTCAGCAATGCAAGCGCGTTGTGCAGGAACACCGCGAACACGACGAAACCGACAAATTCGATGAAGTAGCGCCAATTCGCAGCCAACGCGCCGACCACGAACAGGCCGAACACCACCAGCGAGAAGATCTGCATCGGTTTATGCATGCGCTGCGCCAGGCGGGGCAGGCGATGCGCGGTCCACATGCCGGCCACCAGCGGCAGGCCCAGCAGCAGGAACACGGCCAACAGCATGTCCAGCGGGTCGAGTGCAACCGACTTGAGGATGGCATTGGTCGGAGGGTAGAGGTGGCCCCAAAAGGACAGGTTCAGCGGCGTCATGATGATCGCCACGGCCGTGGAGACGGCGGTCATCGTGATCGACAAGGCGGCATTGCCCCGCGCATGGTGGGCCAGAAAGTTGGAGATGTTGCCGCCCGGACAAGCCGCCACCAGCATCATGCCCAGCGCGATGCTCGGCGCCGGGCGGATCGCCAGCACCAGCAGGTAGGTGAAGGCCGGCAAAAGCAAAAACTGACCGGCCAGGCCGATCAGCACCGGCTTGGGCGAGCGCGCGACGACGGTGAAGTCCGAAACCTTCAGATCAAGCGCAACACCAAACATCACCAGGCCGATGATGACGTTGAGCGCCCATAACGATTGCGGATTGAAGTTGAGATGGACCTGATCGATGGCGTTCATGGCGTTGCCTTGGCGGGTTCACAGGCGCACGAGGAAACGCCGGGCCGTTCCCAAGTTTCCTCGCACCCCCTTGGGGGGCCTGGCGAAGCCAGGGTTGGGGGCGCCTTCAAGGTGCGGGTTCCTCATGCATCTTCTTGAAATGGATCAGACCCGGTGCCCACATGTGTTTCACCGGATCCACGTCGACGTGGACCACCGCGCAGCCGCCCGTGGCCAGGGCACGCTCCAGCGCCGGCTTCAACTCCCGCGGATCGGACACCCGCTCACCATGGGCGCCCATGCTCTGAGCCAGCTTGTCAAATGCGATCTCGCCCAGGTCGGCGTTGATCGTCTCATGGGGATCGAGGTGCTTGAACAGCATGGTCTTGAACGGACGCAGCATGAATTGCTGATTCATCTTGACCATGCCCCATTGCTTGTCGCACAGCACGATGTAAATCACCTGAGCACGGTTGCGCACTGCGGTCTCGATCTCCTGGGGATGAAAACCCATCGCACCATCGCCAGTGATGCAACACACCGGCACGCCCGGACGCGCCAGCGCGGCGGCGATGGCCTGGGAGGTACCCGCGCCCAGCATGCCGAACTTGAAGGTGGACACCACGGTATTGGGCACGGTGACCTGGTGGTAGAACATGGCCCAGATGGTCGCGTTGCCGCCATCGGCCACCAGCACTGACTCGGGGGGAAACACAGCCTGGCAAGCGGCGCCGATATGGGCCGGATGCATCGGCACCGCCATGTCGGCGAGCGCCTTGTCCCAGCCCGAGCGCTCGCGCTGCATCGTGCGGCCGTAGTCGGCGACACGGGTCCGTCGAGGCTCGAGCGCGATTTCGGTGCTCCGCGCTTGCAGTGCATCGGCGAGTAACGTGAGGAAACTCTGCGCGTCGGCCAGGATGGCGAGGTCGGCCGGCTTGTTCAGACCCAGCATGTCGGCATCCACATCGACCTGGATCGTCGTCTGCTCGGATGGCTTGCGCCAATACGGCGGACGACCCCACCAGTCGGTCTCGCCCAGGCGGGTGCCGATCACCAGCACCACCATGCGGCATCGTGATCGCCAGGGGCGAGCGTTCGTCGACCAGTCCCCGCGCGGCCCAACTGGTGGTCACCGGTGCGTGCAGCAACTCGGCCACTCGGCGCAAAGCCTCGAACGCGCCGGCATGGATGATGCCGCTGCCGGCGTGGATCATCGGTGCCTGAGCGGCGATCAGCAGATCCGCCGCGCGTGTCACCTGGGCTGCGGTCGGCGTCACCGGATCGGTGCGGCGGTATTGGTGCGGCGCCCAGAAAGCGACCTCGGCCTTGACCTTGCCATTCATGATGGTCTCGGGCACGTCCAGATGCACCACGCCGGGCCGGCCCTCGTGGCTCTTGCGCAGTGCCTTGCGTAGCAGTTCGGGCACCCGATCAAACGATGACACGGCCGCACTCCACTTGGCAATCTTGCCGATCACGCCACTCTGATCGAAACACTGGTAGGCGCCGCCGCGATCCGGGTACATGATGCTGGGCCGGCGCGCGCTGGTGATTGCCAGCACCCGGTTTCCCTCTGCCTGCTCGACCACCAGGCCCGGCAACAGGTTGGCCACGCCCGGCCCGTTGCTGGCCATGCACACACCGAGTTTGCCGGTCAGCCGCGCGTAGGTCCCCGCCATGTGCGCGGCGCAAGTCTCGTGGCGCGGCGTGACGATCTCGATGCCGAGCCGATGCAGAGCTTCGTAGAAGCCGAAATAGGTGCCGTCGATGATGCCGAAAACCTTGTCGACACCCTCGCCTTGCAACATCCGCGCAATCACTTCACCGCCACTGATGCCTGCCATGGTGTTCCTTCCTGTTGCATGTTCACACGCCGGCCCTGCGCCGCACAGACGGCCAGATCGCTGCGCCGTCCAAGCGGCCCGGATCGCTGGCAAGGGGTATGCTAACGGCCCTATCGTCGGCGCGGTGTGATCCTGCTCCGAATCACCACGCCACGGAAATGACCCAAGCCAAGATATCAACCGAAACTGCCGCATCCGAGGTGCGCCTGACCCAATTGAGCCACGGCGGCGGCTGCGGCTGCAAGATCGCGCCCGGCGTGTTGTCCGAGTTGTTGAGCGGCATGCCGGGCCTGCCAGTGCCACCCGAACTGATGGTGGGCATCGAGACCAGCGACGACGCGGCAGTGTACCGCTTGAACGACCAGCAGGCGCTCGTGGCCACGACCGATTTCTTCCTGCCCATCGTCGACGATCCCCACGACTTCGGGCGCATCGCCGCGACCAATGCGATCAGCGACGTCTACGCCATGGGCGCCACGCCGATTCTGGCGCTGGCCCTGGCCGGCATGCCGCTGGACCGACTTGCGCCGGAGGTGATCGGCAAGATCCTCGCCGGTGGCGCCAGTGTCTGCAGCTCCATCGGCATCCCGATCGCCGGTGGCCACACCATCGATACGGTCGAGCCGATCTATGGCCTGGTCGTACTCGGGCTGGTGCACCCGGACAAGGTCAAGACGAATGCCGGCGCGCGCGCCGGTGATGTACTGATATTGGGCAAACCGCTGGGCATCGGTGTGTTGTCGGCAGCGCTGCGCCGGGAAGTGCTCGATGCGACGGGTTATGCCGCCTTGCTCGATTGCGCGACCCGGCTCAACACGCCCGGGCGCCCGTTGGCCGACATCGATGAGGTCCATGCGATGACCGATGTCACCGGTTTCGGCCTGCTCGGGCACCTGCTCGAATTGTGCCGGGGCGCCGGTGTCTCGGCCACGTTGCAGATGGCGTCGATCCCGCTGTTGCCCGGAGTGACCGCACTGGTCGGCGCGGGGCATGTCACCGGCGCGTCGACGCGCAACTGGCAGGCCTGCGCCGACATGGTCACGCTGGACGCGGCCATCGGCCAGCAAGAACGCGACATCCTGACCGACCCGCAGACCAGCGGCGGCCTGCTCGTGGCGTGCGCGCCCGCGGCGGTGCAGGCGGTGCTGGCGATCTTCCATGCCGCCGGCCATGCCGAGGCGGCCGTGATCGGCTCACTGGCGCCCGGTCCGGTCCGTGTGTCTGTGTGTCCGTGAGGTCGTGAACCCGCAGCGACAACAGCGCGCAGTCAGGTATGCATAACCCGGTTTGGCCCGGCAAACACCGGCGCGCAACGGCGCCAGCCTGGCATGGCGCTCTCAGCCGCCCGGCTGGCGTGCTACCAGCTGCAACATGGTTGCCAGCGTGATCGAGCTGAAGGTTGCGCGCGTGTTCTCGTCGATCTCGTGCAAGACGGTATCGAGCGCCCGATCGACCGCCGTCACCGACGCGCCATCGCGGCGCTGCCGCCCTGCCGCGCCAAGATCCTCGAACAGCGCAATGACGTCCATCAGTGTGATACGTCGTACGTTTCCGGCAAACCGGTAGCCCCCTCCAACGCCCCGCACCGATTCGACGATGCCGGCATGTGCGAGTTCGGCCAGCACCTTGGCCAGGTGGTGTGGCGAGACGCCGTATTTTTCAGCGATCACCACCGCCGGTATATGGCGTTGCGGTTCGGCTGCGAACTCGATCACGCTGTACAGTGCGAGCATGGTATTGACCTGCAGTTTCACGGCGCATGCCCTCCCGCCAACGCTGACGGACCGCCAAGATCCATCTCGAGCGGGATCAGGGGGCCGGCCATCATGCCCTGGCTGCGGAAAAACGACAGGATCACGGTGTTGTCGCGCGACAGCAGCGTGCGCAACTTGCGCACCCCTGCGCGCCGAAACGCGACCACCACCGCATCGAGCAGCAGCGTGCCGACGCCAGCCTGGCGCGCCTCGGGCGCCACGTCAATGGCGAACACCCAGCCACAGGGCGGGGAGCCGAACTCCCAATCGCGGACCTCACCGATCAGGAATCCGACCACCCGGTCGGCGTCCACCGCCACCAGGAAATGGCGCACCTCGCCCTTGCTCGGGATACCATAGCGGCGGTAGATGCGTTGCCAATACTGACGCTTCTCCTGCCCGGTGACGGCGGCATCGATATTAATGACCTGGTCGAGATCGGCGCGAAGTACCGGCCGCACCTGGACCAGCACGGCATGGTTGGCGGCCACGCGTGCAGGCGCCTTGCGAGATTTCGCCAAACGCCGAGGGGATGAAGAAGTTTTAACCAAAAAGCTGACCTAGATTAAGTCAATACCTGCATTACGGTACCAGAATGAACTACGCAACCGGAATTCTAGCCGCGCCGGAGCGTGATGAGCCGTCCCGGCCAAAAAGCGGCGCCCTGTAGGAGACAAAGACATGCAACATATCCGACCGACCCTGCGCTGGGCAGGCCGCCTCGCAGCAGCCCTGACCCTGACCGTGGGCTTTTCATCCACTACCGCACTGGCGCAGGAGCCGATCCGGATCGGCGCCTTCCTGTCGTCCACCGGGCCCGCCGCATTCCTCGGCGACCCTGAACTCAAGACCCTTGAGTTGTATGTCGACAAACTCAACGCCGCCGGCGGCGTGATCGGGCGCAAACTGCAACTGGTGGCCTACGACTCCGCCGGCGACGCCGAAAAGGCACGCACCTTCGTCAAACGCCTGCTGGAGCAGGACAAGGTCGACATCATCATCGGCGGCTCAACGACTGGCGCCACCATGGCCGCGGTGCCGATGGTGGAGGCCGCGGGCATGCCCTTCATATCGCTGGCCGGTGCCGTGGTGATCGTCGAGCCGGTCAAGAAGTGGGTGTTCAAGACGCCCCACACCGACCGCATGGCCTGCGAGAAGATTTTCGCCGACATGCAAACGCGCAAGATGACCCGGGTGGCGCTGATCTCCGGCACCGGCGGATTCGACAAGTCGATGCGCGCCGAATGCCTGAAGGTGGTCGGCAAATACGGTGTTGAGGTCGTTGCCGATGAGACTTACGGCGCAAGCGACACCGACATGACGACCCAGCTGACCAAGATCAAGGGCAGCAACGCGCAAGCGGTGCTCAACGCCGGCTTTGGCCAGGGTCCGGCCATCGTCACGCGCAACTACCGCCAGGTCGGCCTGACGTTGCCGCTGTACCAGTCGCACGGGGTTGCGTCACGCGAATACATCAAGCTCTCCGGCGCCGCCGCCGAAGGTGTCCGCCTGCCGGCGGCCGGGTTGCTGGTGGCCAACCTGCTCGCCGACAACGACCCGCAAAAGCCGATTGTGGTCGGCTACACCAAGGCTTACGAAGACAAATACAAATCCGACATCTCGGCTTTCGGTGGCCACGCCTATGACGGCCTGATGCTGGCGGTCAATGCCATCAAGGCAGCCGGCTCGACCGACAAGGCCAAGGTGCGCGATGCGCTGGAAGCGACCAAGGGTTACATCGGTACCGCCGGCGTCGTGAACATGTCACCTACCGACCATATGGGCCTGGATCTGAGCGCATTTCGCATGCTGGAAGTGCACAACGGCGACTGGTCCCTGGTCAAATAAGCCAGACGCGTAACCTGACACAGTCATCATCATGAGCAGCGCGTGGCTCCAGTTCATCGCCAGCGGCCTGACCGCTGGCGCCATCTATGCGCTGGTCGCATTGGGCTTTTCGATCATCTACAACGCCAGCGGCGCGATCAATTTCGCGCAGGGCGAATTCGTGATGATCGGCGGCATGAGCGCGGTCACGTTGCTGGCCGCCGGCCTGCCACTGCCGCTGGCGGCCATCCTGGCCATCGTGGTGGCGGTGCTGGTGGCGTTACTGGTGGAAAAGCTCGCTATTGAACCAGCGCGCGATGCCGACACGGTGACACTGATCATCATCACCATCGGCGTGTCGCTGTTCCTGCGCGGGCTGGCCCAACTGGTCTGGGACAAGGGTGTGCACCGGCTGCCTGCATTTTCCGGCGAGCAACCGTTGCAGATCCTGGGCGCCACCATATTGCCGCAGAGTCTGTGGGTATTGGGCGGCGCGGCGCTCGCAGTTGCCGCGCTCAGCCTCTTTTATGACCGCACCTTGCTGGGCAAGGCCATGCTGGCCACCTCGTACAACCGGGTCGCTGCACAGCTGGTCGGGATTCCGACGCGAGGCGTGCTGTTCGCCAGTTTCGGACTCGCGGCGGGTCTGGGCGCCCTGGGCGGCGTATTGATAGCGCCGATTGCATTCACCGCCTACGACGCCGGCATCATGCTCGGCCTCAAGGGCTTTGCAGCCGCCATGCTCGGCGGTATGGGAAGTTTTGGCGGCGCCGTAGTCGGGGGTTTGCTGCTGGGCCTGCTCGAAGGCCTGGGCGCCGGTTTCATCTCATCAGCCTACAAGGATGCAATTGCATTTGTCATCATCCTGTTGGTGTTGTTCTTTATGCCAGGAGGGTTATTTGGTGCGCGCCGCAGTGATCGGGTCTGAATTGGCCCCCCCCTCTCAACGACGCCGCATGGCAACGCCACGTATCGGTGGCAGCTTGCTGCTGGCGCTCATCATCGTGTCGGCGCCACTGTGGATGGCCAACAACTACGCCTATGACGTCGCCATCCAGGTCGCACTCAACGCCACGGTCTGCGTCGGCCTCAATCTCCTGATCGGGTATGCCGGGCAGATCAGCCTGGGCCATGCCGGCTTCTTTGCGCTGGGCGCATACGGCAGCGCCATTCTCGCCTCGCGGTATGGTGTGCCGGTCTGGTTGTCGCTGCCGGTCGCCTGCGCCGTCGTGGGACTGCTGGCCTATGTGGTCGGTCGGCCCACGTTGCGCTTGAAGGGCCATACGCTGGCCATGGCCACGCTGGGCCTGGGCGTCATCATTTCCATTGTGCTGACGACTGAAGACCGCTGGACCGGCGGGCCCGACGGCATGACGGTACCGCCATTGGTGTTGTTCGGTTTTGCCGTGCAGGGAGAGCGCCTGTGGTACTGGATCGCCGGCGCGGTGCTGATGCTCACCGTGTGGCTGGCACTCAATCTGATCGAATCGCCCACCGGACGCGCCTTGAGGGCATTGCACGGATCGCCGGTGGCCGCCGAGACGCTGGGTATTGCCAGCGAACGCTTCAAATTGCAGGTGTTTGTGTTGTCGGCGGTGTTGGCCGCGCTGGCCGGCGCCTTGACGGCGCACTATGCGGGGTTCCTGACACCGGCCAAGTCCTCGTTCATGCATTCGGTCGAACTCGTGATCATGGTCGTGTTCGGCGGCATGGCATCGGTCTTTGGCGCGGTGGTGGGCGCAGCAGCGATGACGATCTTGCCGCAGTTCCTGACCGTGCTCAAGGAATACGAAATGATGGTGTTCGGCGCGGTGCTGGTTGCCACCATGATATTTTTTCCCCAGGGCGTGGTGCCGACAGTACAAGGGTGGTGGCGCCAGCGCTACCCCGCCAACAAGCGGGGTGCGCCATGACACTGCTGGCGGTCACTCAATTGTCCAAATCGTTTGGTGGCGTGCATGCGATCGCCGAGCTGGACCTGCAGATCCGCGAAGGCGCGGTGCACTCCATCATCGGCCCCAATGGCGCCGGCAAGACCAGCCTGATCAACCTGCTCAGCGGCGTCTACGCGCCAGGTGCCGGAAGCATCAAGCTCGATGGACAGGAACTCGCCGGGAAAGCGACCCACCTTTTCGCCCGGGCCGGCATCGGCCGCACGTTCCAGAACCTGCAGGTGTTCTTCAACATGACCGCGCTCGAAAACGTCATGACCGGACGTCATCTGCGCCAACCCTGTTCGTTGCTGGCCTCAATGCTGCACACGCCGGCGCTGCGGCGCGGCGAGGCCGCGTGCCGTGTTTCGGCGCGGCAACTGCTGGGCCGGGTCGGGCTCGAAGCCTACGAAGATGCGCCGGCCGACAGCATGCCGTATGGCGCGCTCAAGCGGCTCGAGATTGCGCGTGCGCTCGCGGCCGAACCCCGCCTGTTGCTGCTCGACGAACCGGCTGCAGGGTTGAACCAGACCGAGGCGCGCGAGATCGACGGCCTGATCAAGCGGTTGGCGCAGGCAGGTACGACGGTGATCCTGGTGGAGCACAACATGCGCCTGGTGATGGAGGTGTCCGACCATGTGTTCGTGCTCGACCACGGCCGCAAACTGGCTGAAGGCACACCCGAACAGGTCAGCAGCAACCCACATGTAATCGAGGCTTACCTGGGAGTCGCCGACACCGCGCCAGCAACCCCCAATGAGAGCGCCCATGCTTGAAGTAGACCAGCTGGAAAGCCGTTACGGCCGGATTCCCGCACTCTCGGGTGTGAGCCTGCGGGTGAAAGCCGGCGAACTCGTGGCCCTGGTGGGCGCCAATGGTGCAGGCAAGACCACGCTGCTGCGCACCTTGTCCGGCATCCAGCCCAGTTGCGGCGGAACCATCCGCTTTGACGGGCAGGACATCGCACGGCTGAACGCGCGCCAACGACTACGCCTGGGGATCGTGCAAGTTCCGGAAGGACGCCAGGTATTTGGTCCCCTGAGCGTGCTGGACAACCTGCGCCTCGGCGCCTTTGCCCGTGGCTCGCAAGATGCATTGCCAGGTGTGCTGGAGATGTTTCCGGCGCTGGCGGAAAAGCGCGATGCACTCGCAGGCAACCTGTCGGGCGGCCAGCAGCAGATGCTGGCCATCGGTCGCGCTCTGATGTCCAACCCGCGGTTGTTGTTGCTTGACGAACCGAGCATGGGCCTGGCCCCACGCCTGGTCAGCGAGATTTTCGCGCGGGTTGCCGCATTGCGGCAGCTCGGCACCACGATCCTGCTGGTGGACCAGAACGCGCGCGCCGCGTTGAATGTAGCCAGTCGCGGCTATGTGATGGAAACCGGACGTATCGAACTGCAGGGCAATGCCCACGAACTACTGCATGACCCACAGGTGCAGCAAGCCTACCTCGGACTGTGAGAGGAACACCAAAATGAAAGCCACACTGAAAACCGGACTCGAGAGCACTGTCAGCTTTGACGTCACGCGCGAGCAAACCATCGACTTCATGGGCGAAGCCGCCCGTGTCTACGCCACGCCGATGCTGGTGCGCGACATCGAGATCGCTTGCCGCGACCTGCTGCTGCAGCATCTCGACCCGGGCGAAGACTCGGTGGGAACCCGGGTTGCGATCGACCATATCGCCGCCTCGCTGATGGGCATGGCCGTCACGCTCACCGTGCGTATCCAGTCGCTGGAAGGCCGGGCCGTCGTGTTCGAGATCGAAGGCCGGGACACAGTCGAACCCATCGTGCGCGGCCAGCATGCCCGTTTCATCGTCGACGTCGCCAAGACGGCACAACGCCTGGCCGCCAAAGCACAGAAGGCGGCACCAAAATGAGCGCCGCCGGAGGTACTCCATGACTTTCGAGGCCACCAAGACCCGGACCGTATCGACCTACTGCTACCAGTGCGTCGCAGGCCCCGACCTGCTCACGGTAAAGGTGCAGGATGGCGTGGCCACCGAGATCGAACCGAATTTCGCCGCCGCCAAGATCCACCCCGGTGGCGGCAAGGTCTGCGTAAAGGCCTTTGGCCTGGTACAAAAGACCTACAACCCGAACCGGATACTGGCGCCGATGAAGCGCACCAACCCGCGCAAGGGTCGCAACGAAGACCCGCAATTCGTCGAGATCTCGTGGGATGAAGCGTATGGTCTGATCGCCGACAAGCTCAACCAGATCCGCGCCGAAGGCCTGCTCGATGGATCCGGTTATCCGCGCGTGGCCGCCAGCTTCGGCGGCGGCGGCACGCCGCAATCCTATATGGGCACGTTTCCGGCCTTCCTGGCGGCCTGGGGCCCGGTGGACATGGGGTTCGGCTCCGGCCAGGGTGTCAAGTGTTACCACTCCGAACACCTGTATGGCGAGTTGTGGCACCGCGCTTTCATCGTCGCGGCCGACACACCCCTGTGCAACTACCTGATCTCCTGCGGCTCCAACATCGAGGCCTCGGGCGGCGTGGTCGGCATCTGGCGCCACTCCAAAGCGCGGGTGCGTGGCATGAAGCGGGTTCAGGTCGAGCCGCATCTGTCGGTCACCGGCGCCTGCTCGGCCCAATGGGTGCCGATCAAGCCAAAGACCGACCCGGCCTTTTTGTATGCGCTGATCCACGTCATGCTGCACGAGGTCGCGCGCGAACGGCTGGACCTGCCTTTTCTCTGCAAACGCACCGCCTCACCGTATCTCATTGGCGCCGGTGGCTATTACCTGCGCGATCGCAGCACCCGCAAACCGCTGGTCTGGGACCTGCGCGCCGGTGGCGCATGCGTCCATGACCAGGCCGACATCGACGAAGCACTCGAAGGCCGGTATGAGGTCGACGCGATCGAAGTCGGCCCGGACGGCGACATCCTCGGCGAAGGCATGCTCGTAGGCGAGACCGCATTCACGCGGTTGATGCAGCACATGCAGCCCTATTCGCCCGAATGGGCGCAGGCCATCTGCGATGTGTCGGCAGCGTCGATGCGGCAGATCGCGCTCGACTACATCGACCATGCCTGCGTTGGCGAGACCATCGAGATTGAAGGCAAGGTCATGCCGTTTCGCCCGGTCGCGGTGACGCTGGGCAAGACAGTGAACAACGGCTGGGGCGGTTTCGAGTGCTGCTGGGCACGTACGCTGCTGGCCACGCTGGTCGGCGCGCTGGAGGTGCCGGGCGGCACCATCGGCACCACGGTGCGGCTGACGCGGCCGATGTCGCAACGCCACGAAAGTGTGCAACCCGGCGCGGATGGCTTCATGCACTATCCGATGAACCCGACCGACAAGGCCCGCTGGTCGCCCAAACCCAATATCCGCAACGCCTACCGCACCATGATTCCGCTGGCCGCCGACGGGCCCTGGAGCCAGGCGCTGGGGCCGACCCATTTCTCGTGGATGTTCATGGACGAGACGCCCAAGGGGCTGCCCCGCGTGACAGCGCCCGATGTCTGGATCCTGTACCGCACCAACCCGGCGATTTCCTTTTGGGATACCGAGGCGCTGGGCGAAAAGATGGCGCGCTTCCCGTTTGTCGTCGCATTCTCCTACACACGCGACGAGACCAACCATTTCGCCGACGTGTTGTTGCCGGACGCAACCGATCTGGAGAGCCTGCAGCTGATCCGCATCGGCAGCACCAAATACGTCGAGCAGTTCTGGGACCATGAAGGTTTCGCCTTGCGCCAGCCAGCCGTCGCTCCACAAGGGCAGGCGCGCGACTTCACCGACATCGCGACCGAGCTGGCGCACCGCACCGGCCTGACCAGCCGCTACAACGCATCGATCAACAAGGGCGCTGCCGGCGTGCCGCTGCGTGGCGAACACACCGACCACTCGCTGGCGCTCGAACAGAGCCACAGCAGCGAGGCAATCTGGGACGCGGTGTGCCGCGCCGCCAGCGCCGAATTGTCCGACGGCGCCACATCGCACGGGCTCGACTGGTGGAAGGAACACGGCCTGGCGACCAATCCCTACCCGCGCAATCGCTGGTACCTGTTGCCGACCATGATCGAAAAGGGCCTGCGTTTTGAGTTGCCGTACCAGGAGCAGTTGCTGCGCGTGGGCACGGAACTCGGGCGTCGGCTGCATGAAAACGACATGCACTGGTGGGACCTGCAGCTGGCCGAATACCAGGGATTGCCGAAATGGAAGAACTTCCCGGCCATGTGGGAAGCCATCGTCACCGAAGGCGGCGCGCAACTGGGCGACTATCCGTTCTGGCTGCTGACCGCGCGATCCATGCAATACGCCTGGGGCGGCAACGTCGGCATGCAGATGATCAAGGAGGTGGCCGACAACATCAAAGGACACCGTGGCGTCATCATCAACAGCCAGACTGCCGAACGACTGGGTATTGCCGAAGGCGACACGATCGAGGTCTCGACACCCAAACGCAGCGTGCACGGACACGCCGTGTTGCGCCAGGGCATTCGCCCCGACACGCTGCTGATGATCGGCCAGTTCGGCCACTGGGAAACACCGCTGGCCAAGGACTTCGACGTGCCCAGCCTCAATTCGCTGGCCAGCATGTCAATGGCCCAGACCGATGCCACCGGATCGGGCGCCGACATCGTGCGCGTGGCGCTTAAAAAGGGGAAATCCAAATGACCCGATGGGCAATGGTTGCTGATTTGCGCCGCTGTGTCGGTTGCCAGACCTGTACCGCCGCGTGCCGGCATGCGAATGCCACACCACCGGGTGTGCAATGGCGGCGGGTGCTGGACATGGAATTCGGCACTTACCCGGACGTGCAGCGCGCTTTTGTACCGGTTGGCTGCCAGCATTGCGAAGACCCGCCGTGCATGACCGTCTGCCCTACCACCGCCACGAAAAAGCGCGCCGACGGCATCGTGACGATCGATTACGACCTGTGCATCGGATGCTCCTATTGCGCGGTCGCGTGTCCCTACCAGGCGCGCTACAAGACTGAACGGGCAACGTTCGCCTATGGCGCCGACCCGATCACCAGCGAGGCCTTGCGCCATGACGACGCACGGCTGGCAGTGGCGACCAAATGCACGTTCTGCGTCGACCGTATCGACTACGGCCTGGCCAACGGCCTGACCCCGGGCGTGGATGCCGAAGCAACGCCGGCCTGCGTGAATGCCTGCATCGCCGAGGCGCTGGCCTTCGGCGACCAGGACGACCCGAACAGCAACGTGTCGCAGTTGCTGGAAAACAACCAGCACTTCCGCATGCACGAAGAGTTGGGCACCGGACCCGGCTTTCACTACCTCTGGGACTCGAATCACGAGGAAACGAAATGAGACGCCGAGCCGCCCCAAATCAAATGGCGCAGTGCGCAGCACGGAGGGTGAATCAGTGAGCCATCCGGACCGTCCCAAAGACCCTGGCCGCAAGCGCAAGTCGCCGGCGGCAGCACCAGCGTTCGGACCCAATCCATGGCAGCAAACCAGTTGGGACTGGCGCGCGGCGGGCAACTTCATCTGTGGCGGTGTCGGCAGCGGGCTGATCGTCGTGACCGCGTTGTCCCCCGTCCAGGGAATGCTGGCCGCGTTGCTGCTGCTCGTCGGCATGGCCTTGATGGGCCTGGGCCTGTTCTGTGTCTGGCTCGAGATCGGGCGACCCTTGCGCGCCTTGCATGTGTTCTTCAACCCCTACACCTCGTGGATGACGCGTGAGGCCTTCGTGGCGCCGCTGGTGTTCGCCTCTGCCTTTGCCGCGGTGCTTGGATGGATGGCGCTGACGCCACTGGCCGGCCTGAAGGCGCCGGCATCACTGGCCGGCCTGACTGCACTGACGCCATTGGCCGGGCTGACGGCGCTGGTTTTTGCGTATTGCCAGGGGCGCATTCTGCATGCGGCGCGTGGCATACCCGCCTGGCGCGACGCGCGTATGCCTGCGCTGATCGTGGCCTGTGCGCTGGCCGAAGGCGCTGGCCTGTTCTGGCTGCTGGCCGGCTGGTCGGCCGGCACGCTCTGGCTGGCCGGACTCTTTGCCGTGTTTATCGTTATCCGCTTGGTGTTGTGGCGCGCCTGGCGCCGCGCGATCGGACCCTTTGCCGCACCCCGCGCGCTGGTCGCGCTGGATCTGCCGGGCCGCTGGTTGTTGTGGGCCGGCAGCGTCGCACCGCTGGTATTGGTGCTGATTGCACAGAGCGTGCTCGCCGGCACCCTAGCGGCAACCGTCTCGATGGCGTTGGCCGGGTTGCTGGTCGTCGCCACGGGCGCCTGGTTCAAGTTTGCATTGATCACACGCGGAGCGTTCAACCAGGGTTTCGCCCTCAACCGCTTGCCGGTACGGGGGGTGGCACGCGCCCGACCCGGCCATCCAACCTGACAGGAGATCCCATGGGAGCATCGACTAGCGCAGAAATGAGACTGGCACAAGGCAGCGGGTACCTGCACCCGCAACAGGAGACCATGCCCCGCGAATTGCTCGCGCAATTACAGTTGGAGCGGCTGCAGACCACGGTGCGCAACGCCTATGACAACGTGCCGCTACATCGAAAGCGACTGGATGCTCTGGGCATCGCCCCGCAGGACATCCGCAAGCTGGACGATCTGACCCAGTTGCCGTTCACCGTCAAGACTGACCTGCGCGACCACTACCCATTCGGCATGTTCACCCGGCCGGTCGAGCAGCTGGCGCGGCTGCATGCGTCGTCGGGCACGACCGGTAAACCGACCGTGGTCGGATACACCGCGGACGACCTCAACACATGGGCCGACCTGATGGCGCGGTCAATGTATTCGGCCGGGGCGCGCCGCGGCGACGTGTTGCACAACGCCTATGGCTACGGTCTGTTCACCGGCGGCCTGGGCGCACATTACGGCGCGGAACGCCTGGGCGCGGTCGTGGTGCCGATGTCCGGTGGATCGACCGAACGCCAGGTCGCGTTGATCACCGACTTCCGGGCGCGGGTTCTGTGCTCCACACCCTCGTATGCGCTGGCGATCGCCGAAGTCGCCGAACAGCAAGGTGTGCCACTGAACACCGGCGCATTACGCGTGGGCCTGTTCGGCGCCGAGCCATGGACCGACGGCATGCGCCGCGAGGTTGAACGCCGGCTCGGTCTCAAGGCGGTGGACGTGTATGGACTGTCCGAGATCATGGGTCCGGGTGTTGCCTGCGAATGCGAATGCCAGAACGGTCTGCACGGCTGGGAGGATCACTTCATCTTCGAGGTGATCGACCCCGAGACCGGCCGACGTTTGCCCGAAGGAGAAGTTGGCGAACTGGTCATCACGACGCTGACCAAGCAGGCCCTGCCGATGCTGCGCTATCGCACCCGCGACATCACGCGGCTGACGACTGTTCCGTGCGACTGCGGTCGCACCCACGTGCGTATCCTGCGTATCACCGGGCGCAATGACGACATGATGATCATCCGCGGCGTCAATGTGTATCCGTCCCAGGTCGAAGCGGTTCTGGTCGGATTGCCGGATCTGGCGCCGCATTACCTGTTGGTGGTCGAGCGGCACGGCACACTCGATCGCATGCGCGTCGAAGTTGAGGCCCAGCCGGGCGTGGATGCCAGTCGGCACGCACAGCTGGCCCAAACTGCCGTACACCATATCAAGTCACTGATCGGCATCACGACCGAGGTGGTGATACAAGCCGCGGGCAGCATCGCCCGCTCGCAAGGCAAGGCGGTCCGCCTGCTTGACCTGCGCCCGAAGGAGACAGTATGAACACGTCAGACAGCGCCATGGAACGACTGTGCCGGGTGGATGACGGTGGCACCTCGATACTTCAGCAGGACCGCGCCAATGACGAAGCTCCTGCCCTGACCACCCGGTTGCTCACGCTGCAGGTGAATGGCCGCGCGCATGCGGTTGCAACACGCGACAACGCGTTGCTGCTCGACGTGTTGCGCGATCAGCTGGGCTTGCCCGGCACCAAGCAGGGCTGCGACGGTGGCGAATGCGGCGCCTGCACGGTGCTGGTCGACGGTGCGCCGCGTCTGGCCTGCATCACGCTGGCCGCCAGCGTGCAGGACCGCACCATCGAAACCATTGAGGGCCTCGCCGAGGGCGGACGCATGAGTCGCCTGCAGCAAGCCTTCCATGAAAACCTGGGCGCCCAATGCGGCTACTGCACACCCGGCATGGTGATGGCGGCAGAGGCCCTGCTGCGGCGCGAGCCCCATCCCGACGAGGCGCAGATCCGCGAAGCGCTGGCCGGCAACCTGTGCCGCTGCACCGGCTACGTGAAGATCATCGAGTCGGTCAAGGCAGCGGCGGGAGACATGTCATGAAGCCCGACCACGCACCGCCCCGACCACGCACCGCGGCACCCAGCCGCGCCCGCCACCCATTCGATCGGCCAACGCACACCGCTGGTCGACGGCATCGAAAAGGTCACCGGCCGCGCGAAATACACGGCCGACCTGCCGTTTGTCCACCCCCTGGTCGGTCTGATAGGCCGCAGCATGGTCGCTCATGGCCTGATCCGCTCAATCGATACGACCAGAGCCCGCGCCATTCCTGGCGTCCTTGCGGTCATCACCGGTGAGGATTTCTCGGCGCCTTACGGCGTGATTCCGATCGCGCAAAACGAGTGGCCATTGGCCCGGGGCAAGGTGCGTTACCGCGGGGAGCCACTGTTCGCGGTGGCGGCCGTCGATGAGGCGACGGCGCGCACAGCGTTGGCCGCCGTAGTGGTGGACATCGAAGCCTTGCCGGCCCTTTTCAGCGCAGAAGACGCGCGCGCCGACGGCGCAGTGCTGCTGCACGACAACAAGCCCGGCAACCTCGAGCGCACGGTCGAGCAGGATTTCGGTGACGTGCAGGCCGGTTTTGACGCCGCCGACCTGATTCTCGAACGCAGCTACACATGCGCCGAGATCGCGCATGGGCAGATCGAGCTCAACGCCACGGTCGCGCAGTGGGAGCCCGAGCGCGAACGCCTCACGGTGCATTCGGTGACCCAGGTGCCCTACTACCTGCACCTGATGCTGGCCCAGACCCTGGGCCTGGACAGCGCGCAGATACGCGTCATCAAGCCCTTTGTCGGCGGCGGCTTCGGACACCGCGTCGAGCCGCTGAACTTCGAGATGGTCACGGCAGCATTGGCGCGTGCCGCCCCGCGAGGAGGTTTTCCTGACGCATCGGGGCCGTCCGTCAACCACCAGCAAGATCCGGATCGGACTCAAGCGCAACGGTGAAATCACCGCGCTGGACGCCGAGGTGGTGCAACGCGGCGGAGCCTATGCCGGCTACGGTCTGGTCACCATCCTGTATGCCGGAGCGCTCTTGCATGCGCTATATCGCGTCGGTGCAGTACGTTACCGCGGGTACAGGGTCTACACCAACCTGCCACCGTGCGGCGCGATGCGTGGCCACGGCGCCGTGAACGTGCGTTTCGCCATCGAATCGCTGCTCGACGAGATGGCGCAGCAGCTTGGCATCGACCCGTTTGCGCTGCGCCGCGCCAACTTGATCGAAGCACCTTACCGCACGCTCAACGATTTGCAGGTCAACTCCTATGGTCTGCCGCAATGCCTGGACGCGGTCGAGCAGGCCAGCGGCTGGAGCACCCGGCGCGGCAAGCTGGGCCCCGGCCGAGGCCTGGGGATGGCCTGTTGCACTGGAGCGGCGAGCCGCACGCGGTGATCAACCTGCGGCTGGACTTCGACGGCGCCATCACGATATTGACGGGTGCCGCCGACATCGGCCAGGGCTCCAACACCTTGCTGACACAGGTCGTGGCCGAAGTGCTGCTGCTGCCGATGGCCCGCATCCGGATCGTTTCCACCGACAGCGCGCTGACGCCCAAGGACAACGGCTCGTATTCCTCGCGCGTGTCCTTCATGGTCGGCAATGCCGCCCTGCGCGC
>CAJDVP010000026.1_pt1 | contig 19242 bp, 17 predicted proteins | sample 7391311 | NCBI WGS metagenome assembly CAJDVP01 (sample SAMEA7055711, study PRJEB34461) | soil metagenome | biome: terrestrial ecosystem; feature: Peninsula; material: soil | place: Antarctica | collected 2016
CTTAAGAACCACGCTTTTACCCTGGCCGCTACCGCCGACGATGACCGTGGTCTTACCGGCGGCGATCGTCAGGTTGATGTTCTTGAGGACCTTCTGCCGGCCGAAGCTCTTTTCGACCCCAATCAATTCGATGGCCGCTTCGATAGAATTATCGCTTGTCACAGATGCCCCCTAAAGCATGATCGCGCTGATCAGGTAATCCCAGACCAGAATCGAAACCGATGAAAGCACCACCGCGTCGGTCGTCGTACGGCTGACCCCTTCGGCACCGAATCCTCCTGATTTTTCCAGATGCAGAAAGAAACCCTTGGCCGAAGCGATCCAGATGATCAGCAGACCGAAGACCAGCGATTTGACCAGTCCCATCTCGATATCCACCCATTCGACGCTGGCATACATGCCCTGAAAATAGGTTCCACCGTTGACGTCGATGGACTGCCCGGTGATGTAGTGGGCTTGCGGTGAACACAGGAAATGCGCGGCGTCGGCAATTTCCTCGGGCCGGCCTAGACGGCCCAGCGGAATGTGCGTTGCCAGCTCGGGCCAGCGTTCGCGCGGAATCATTTGACCCTCAATCGAACCGGGCACCACCGCGTTGACCCGCACTCCGCCGTCGGCCAGTTCGACGGCCAGAGACTTGACGAGAGAGAGCACGCCGGCCTTCGATGCGCAGTAGTGCGGCTTCGTCCCCTGTGCGGTCGGCACCAGCGCGGCCACGCCAGTGCGCGCGGCGCGAGATGAAATTATCACCAACGAGCCACGCGTGGCCAGCAGTGCCGGGATGGCCGACTGCGCCACCAGAAAAGCGCCAGTGAGGTTGACGTCGATGACGCGACGCCACTCATCGGCGGAGATCTGCTGCACTGGCCGGGCCGGCATGGTGATCGCGGCCGAATGCACCAGCGCAACGACAGGCCCCATTGCGCTGGCTCGAGTCATCATCGCGGCGCAGGCCTGCGCGTCGGTGATATCGGTTTGGAAGAATTCGACATCATCGCCAGTCGATTCTTGCGGCGCCTGCAGGTCGGCGATCAACACGCGGTGGTCAGTGCTGAACCTGCGCACGCAGGCCCAGCCGATGTTGCTGGATCCACCTGTGACTACGACGACCGGACGTTGGCTCATCGGCGTGCCTCCCGGAGCTTGAAGGTGTCGATCGCCCGCGCCAAGCACTCCCCGCTTTCATCGCGCAGATCGGATTCGCAGAAGGCCGCGGCGTCGTCGAAGCGGTGCGTTAACGCCGGTCGGGCCTCGAGCGTCAACGTGGTGTGCCCACTTTCCCTGATCTGCGACTGCACGCCGGGCAGGTCAGGAAGTGATACCTCCGGGCCAAAGAATGTCTTCATGCTCAGTAGTCCGAAGCTGGCACGTGGCTCGCCGCAGGATCGATGCTGACGTCGATGACCGTGGTGCGAGGAGCGCCACGCGCCGCGGCGATGGCGAGGCCCAACTCCTCGAGTCTGTCGACGCGCACACCTTCACAGCCCATACCGCGAGCGATCATTGCGAAATCTATGGGAGAAAAATCGACCGCGATGCGACGCTGCTTCATGTTGTCGCGCACCATGCCCAGTCCCTGGTTGTTAGCCACGATCACGGTGATCGGCAAATTCTCTTGCACGCAGGTTGCCAGCGTGTGGATCGTCATGGCCGCACCGCCATCACCGATGAGACAGATGGTGTTGCGTTGCGGGTACACCAGCTTCGTCGCCGCCGCAGCGGGCAAAGCCCAGCCCATGCCACCGATGCCGCCTGGCGCTACCAATTGACCGGGGGTGCGCAGGCGCAACATGCTCGTCACCCAGATGCGGTTGTTGCCAGCGTCCAGCACCAACATGTCTTCTGGTGTCAGGGCCCGGTCAAGCACACGCACGATATCGGCGTAGTGCATCGTGCCGTCGGCCGCAACGGTGGCCGGCAGCACGCCGAAGCCGTGCTCGTGATTGTTGGCTTCGATGCGCGCCAGGCGTGTGTCGCGCTGCGCCTGGCCCAGCGGCAGGCTGCGAAGTGCTTCGAGCACGTCGGCAACATCGCCGGTGATCGCGAGATCGACCGGGTAGACCCAGCCGGCATGGCGCGGATCAATGTCGACCTGGACGATGGTCTGTCGCGCCGGGTCCTCGCACTCTTGCTGCCCCACGTGCCGAGCATACCCACCGCCACCGGAGCCGTTTCGTCGATAACGGCCTTGCCGTTGTAGCTGGTGGCCACGGCGATGCCGGCACATGCGGCGACCTCGGCGAGCAGCGCACGGCCGCGCTCAGTTTGCGCTCCCTGCCCGGCAATGATCACCGGCTGACTGGCGTTGGCGATCAGTGCAGCAAGCTGGGTTATCGCTGCGGCATCGGCACGCGGCGGGGTATAGCGCAAATAGCCGGCCGACGGATACAGCTTGACCCGCGTTTGTTCGGGCATTTCGCGGCGGATGATCGGCGTCTTCAGCACTAGCGCTGCTGGACCCATGCGCGGTAGCTGCGCGTGTTTGAAGGCCAGTTGCAGTCCATACACTGCTTCATGCGGTTCGGTCGCGTAGCCGCAGTACTTGGTCATCGTGCCGAGCACGGTGCGAACGTCGGCAGCTCCGTAGTCACCGGTCATCGTTTGGTACACGCCGTACATGCCGAAACCGTCGTAGCACGAGGTATCGGTCAATACCACCATCGGCGAACCCGCGAACTTTGCTTCGAGAATGCCGAAGGCCCCTGTTGTGCTGGCGAACGGCCCTTGGCCCATGAAGACCCCCGGGACGCCAGTGAGCTTGCCGTAGACCTGTGCCATCACCGAGGCCGTCTGCTCGCTACGCGTCAGCAGCACGCGAAACTGATCGCGCACTTCGTAGAACTCGTCGAGCATCCATGTGATGCCCAGCCCGGGCAGGGTGAACGCATGCGTTGCTCCGCATTCGAGCAAAGTGCGTACGAGCGCGTTCTTGGTCGTTGTCAAGTGAAGGCTCCTGGGTAGTCGAAATGCAAGCGATTGCACATACGGTATCAGGCTTCAAGCAAGTCGTCAATTTGGGGTTTATACCAAATCTGCGCATTGCAGTGCAGGCGATTGCAGCGGTGTTGCCATCGTCGTACCATAGGCCGTACCGACATGAGATCAACCGCCCCACAAACTCTTCAGCGCGATGCACCCGCGCAGGCAGCGCGCTCGGCATCACTTGCAGACGTGGCCTCGTTGGCGGGCGTGTCGACTGGCACTGTTTCACGCGCGTTGTCGCGCCCGGAGATGATCGGCCAGGCCACCCGCGAACGCGTGCTGGCCGCGGCTAATCGCCTGGGCTATGTGGCCAATGGTGCGGCGCGAGCACTGGCGATGCGGCGCACGATGACGGTGGGAGCTATCGTGCCCCGGTTCGGTAGTTCGTCGTTTCCAACGATGATTCAAGCGCTGGAGAGAACGCTTGCGGCAGAAGGCTACACCTTGCTGCTGGCCGCGCCGGCACACCACAGCGTGCACGAAACCCCCATCTTGCGAGCTCTGTTGGAACGCGGTGTCGATGCAGTGGCGCTGCTCGGCTCGCGACACCCGCAGGAAGTCTTCGGATTGCTAGCGGCGCACCATACGCCCTACGTGATGATGTGGTCGGCACCGGGCTCCGCCGGGCAGAGTGTCGGATTCGACGAAGCGGCCGCTGCTGGGTTGATCATCGAGCATCTCGGTAACTTGCAGCATCGGCACATTGGCTTCATTGGCGGACAAACCGCCGACAACGAGCGCGCACTGCGTCGGCTTCAAGGCCTGACGCAGGCGATCGCCAAACGCGGATTGGTGCTTTGCGAAGAAGCGCTTATCGAGGCCGAGTATGGCTTTCAGGAAGGCTTCGAAGCCATGAGCGAGATTCTGACTCGCCGCACCAAGGCAACGGCAGTGGTTTGCGGAAACGACTATCTGGCCGCAGGCGCTCTGTCAGCGCTGGATCGAGCGAATATCCCGGTGCCTGGGCAGATATCGATCGCCAGCTTCAATGACAATGACTTCGCTCCATTCCTCCACCCGCCTTTGAGTACGGTGCGCCTGCCTATACGGCAGATGGGTGAACGGGCAGGAGCCTATTTGCTCGCAAAATTGCAAAATAGCGAGCCGCCCGCCCCGGATTTGCTCGATGTGGAACTGGTCGTTCGCTGCAGCACCGGTCCGTGCCCGGACAAACCGTTGCAAGCACCGAGCCGCAGGGCCAAGCGATGACATGCCAGGGGTTCGTTGGCCCAGTTCGCCCGGGGCTTCACTACGGATGGCCGAGTCACACTGGTCTCCCGGCAACCAACAAAGGGTGGAATCCGCCATGCGGATCGTGAGTGTCAGCGTCTTACTTTTCTGCGTGAAAACCGGCGATTGTCAAACCGAATCCAGTCCCTCTATGCGCCAGTTCATGCAACCGCTTGCAAGATCGAAAAATTGCGGCGAAGCGGCAGCGACCCGTGGCACTTGCCCCGCAAGCGCGATTGCAGCCTTGTCCTCCTTGGGTAGGGGTTGGTCATTGCGCCATCCAGCACCGGCGACTGGCGGCTTTGGGAGATAGCAGATGAGCGGCGAAAGTGGCTGTGGAAAGTCAAGCAGAAACATGTCGTCCGGCATTTCCGAGAACAATGCAGCTCATGAGGCGACGGCGTCACATTCGACACTGACTGACACGTCGGTAGTCCGGCAAAGTCCAGCCACGTCTGACAACTAAAAATGAGTTGAGATATAGGTAGTTGGAATTTCATCTCCAGAAACCAAAAAACCCTAAGTAAATCAATTACTTAGGGCTATCCTTGGCGGAGAGGGTGGGATTCGAACCCACGGTACCTTGCGGTACGCCTGATTTCGAGTCAGGTACATTCGGCCACTCTGCCACCTCTCCTATGTCGAACGGGGGGGATTGTAGCAGTCACCTATGCCGGTAGCCCGGGTCGGATGGCGCGTCCTCGGGGCCGTTCGGCGACCCCGATGTCGCCAATCAGGGGGCGTCTGCGAGTTGCTTCAAGGCTGCCGCGATCTCTTCGTCCGACACGCCGTCGGCTGCGGCAAGCTGGTCTTGAAATGCCGGCAACGCGGCCGCGCCGAGTTGCTGCAAACGCGCGATGGCGCCTGCGGCATCCTTGGGCGAAACGAAACCCTGGCTTTGCAGCAGCAGTCGGCCTTTGGCGTCGACCAGCTTGAAGGCGAATTGACCGTCCTTCTCGCGGTATTGCTTGAAGCTTGGCAGCGCCGCCTTGTCCGCCTTGGTCGTTCTGGCCTGGCTGCTGGCACCCAGGTTGCGCAAACCCACGGCGTCGCGCAGCGTGGCCATGAAGGGGGTGGAGATGGCGCGGGCCTTGGCCGCGCCACGCAACAAGATGGCCTCGATCTTCGCGGGTTCGCGTATCAGGGCTTCATAACGTTCCCGCATCGGCGTGATTTCGGCATCCAGCCGCTCGAACACCATGGCCTTGGCGTCGCCCCAGGCAATGCCGTCGGCATAAGCCTGGCGCAACGAGGCGGTTTCGGCGTCGCTGGCAAATGCCTGGAAGATCTGGAACAAGGCCGAGCCGTCGACGTCCTTGGTCTCGCCAGGTGCGCGCGAATCGGTGACGATGCCGGCGATGAGCTTCTTCAACTGCGCGCGCGGCGCGAACAGCGGAATATGGTTGTCGTAACTCTTGCTCATCTTGCGGCCGTCCACGCCGGGCAGGGTGGCAACCGATTCCTCGATCACCACTTCGGGCAAGGTGAAATGCGGGCCGTAGCGGTGATTGAAACTGTTCGCCATGTCGCGGGCCATCTCCAGGTGTTGCACCTGGTCACGCCCGACTGGCACTTTGTGCGCGTTGAACATCAGGATATCGGCGCCCATCAATACCGGGTACATGAACAGGCCGGCGGTCACGTCGGCGTCGGTGTCGGCACCTGCGGCGGTGTTCTTGTCGACCGCTGCCTTGTAGGCATGGGCCCGGTTCAATATGCCTTTGCCGGTGACGCAGGTCAGGAACCAGGTGAGTTCGGGAATTTCGGGGATGTCCGACTGGCGGTAGAAGACAACCCGTTCCGGGTCGAGTCCGGCGGCCAGCCAGCTGACTGCGATCTCCAGTGTCGAGCGTTGGATACGTGCTGGCTCCTCGACTTTGATCAGCGCGTGGTAGTCGGCCAGAAAATAGAAACTCTCGACATCGCCCTGCAGGCTCGCGCGCACCGAGGGTCGGATTGATCCGACGTAGTTGCCCAGATGGGGCGTACCGGTGGTGGTGATGCCGGTCAGAAAACGCGTGATGCTCATGGTGCAGAAAAAAAAAGGGATCAACCGAATAACCAGGCGACCGGGGACAGGATGATGTCAAGCAGACCGAACGTCAACGTCATCAAGGGTTGCATCCAGAAGGTGCTGACGACGCCCATCAGCAGCAGCGCCATGACGATGAAGAAACCCCAGGGTTCGATCCGGGCCACCAGCGCTGCCTGCCGGTGAGGGAGCAGGCCCACCAGCACGCGGCCACCGTCCAGCGGCGGTAGCGGGAACAGGTTGAGCACGAACATCACCACGTTGACCAACACACCGCCCTGGCACATCTTGAGGAAAAACATTTCGCGCACGCCCAGGCCGTGCAACACGATCAGCAACACGCCCCACATGAACGCCTGGATCAGGTTCGACATCGGTCCGGCCAGTGCGACCCACACCATGTCGCGCTTGGGGTTGCGCAGTTGGCCGAAATGCACCGGCACTGGCTTGGCGTAACCGAACAAGAATGCGCCCTTGGTGGCAAACAGCAGCATCAGCGGAATCAGGATCGTGCCTACCGGGTCGATGTGCTTGAGCGGGTTGAGCGTGATGCGCCCGAGCCTGTGGGCGGTATCGTCGCCGAAATGCCGCGCCGCATAACCATGGGCGGCCTCATGCACCGTGATCGCAAACAGCACGGGCAGCGCGTAGATCAGGATCGATTGAATCAGGCTGGCAGCGTCCACGCGGTGATTGTCTCCGAAGTAGATGCTGGGCCGCCCCAAGTCGCCTCGCACTCCCTCGCCGGGTCTAGCGCAAGGCAGGGCTGCGGGCGCGACAAGTGCATGCGCGTGGCGCTGCGGGTCACAGACCCAACGCGGCGACATCGCCACGTCCACGGCGCAGCAAGACCACTTCTCCGCCAGTCAGGTCGACGACGGTAGTGGCCTGGTTCGGGCAAGCGCCGGCATCGATCACGCCGTCAATCAGTCGCTCGAATCTCTCCCGGATCTCCTGCGCATCGTTCAGGGGTTCGGTCTCGCCAGCCGGTATCAAGGTGGTGGACAACAAGGCGCCGTCGTCGTGCAGCGCCAGCAATGCCTGCAGCACACGGTGATCAGGCACCCGCATACCGATGGTCTTGCGCTGCGGATGGCTGACACGGCGGGGGACTTCCTTGCTCGCATCCAGAATGAAGGCATACGGACCGGGCGTGACGGACTTGAGCAAGCGGTATTGCCGGTTGTCGACACGTGCGTAATTGCCCAGCTCGCCCAGGTCGCGGCATAACAACGTGAGGTGGTGCTTGTCGTCGATGCCACGGATCCGCCGCAAGCGGTCCACGGCGGCCTTGTCGTCGAGCTGGCATACCAGCGCATAACTGGAATCGGTTGGCACCGCCAGCACGCCACCACCGTCGAGCAAGGCGACTGCCTGCTTGAGCAAGCGCTGTTGCGGGTTCTCGGGATGCAGTTCGAAGTATTGCGCCATGTCAGTACCGCCCGGCCGTTGCGAAGGTACCGACTGCCCCTGAGGGGCTGAGTCTTGCGGCTCCGACTCTGCCTGCGCAGAGTTGGACAGGACGAAGAGCCGTGGTCTCTGACCGAGGCACGTACAGCGAACGTAGGGAGCGTGGGGGCAGTTTCATCCTGGCCGGCCGTTTCACTGAATGCGGGAGTCCAGCAATTCCCACACCGGCTTCAGGTTGCCGGGCAGCAGCGGCAAGGTGCCCAGGTCGGTGTGCGACTCATTCGGACTATGAAAGTCGCTGCCACGCGAGGCTGCCAGTCCGAATTCGCGCGCGGTCTCGGCGTAGGTCACATATTCGGCACTGGTGTGGCTTCCGGTGACCACCTCGACAGCCTGGCCACCATGGTCCTTGAACTCGCTGAAAAATGCGTATTCTTCGTTCGCACTGAACTTGTAACGTGCCGGATGTGCGATCACCGCGATGCCACCGGCCTGCGTGATCCAGCCTACGGCGTCTTTCAGCGCAGCCCACCGGTGTTCGACGTACCCGGGTTTGCCTTCTGTGAGGTATTTGCGGAACACTTCGCTGGTGTCCTTGCACACGCCGTGCTCGATCAGGAAGCGCGCGAAATGGGTGCGCGAGACCAGATCATGGTTGCCGGCATACTTGAGCGCGCCTTCATATGCGTCAGGTATGCCCACCTTGGCCAACCCTTCTGCCATGTCCAGGGCGCGTTGGCGACGTCCTCCACGGGTACGCAGCAGACCCTGCACCAAATGTGGATCGGCGACGTCGAATCCCAGACCGACGATATGCACGGTCTTGTCGATGAAGGTGACCGAAATCTCGGTACCGGTGAGGTACGACATTCCTTGGTCTCTTGCCGCAGCAGCGGCACGGACCTGACCACCAATCTCGTCGTGGTCGGTCAGAGACCATAACTCGACGCGGTTGGATTTGGCCCGTTCTGCCAGGGCCTCGGGTGTCAGGGTGCCGTCAGAGACGACGGAATGGCAATGCAGGTCGGCGTTGAGAATTGTTTTCACCCGAGCATTTTAAGTCCCGGGTCTGCCGATGTATTTTCAGCCGTCGGCATTGATGCGGGTGATCAGTTCCTGCAACACCGCATCGGCCTTGTCGTTGGCGATCTGGCAAGTGCCGGCATTTTCATGGCCACCACCGTCGTAACTGAGCATCAGCCCGCCGATATTGGTTTTCGAACTGCGGTTGGTGATCGATTTGCCAGTGGCGAACACGGTGTTCTGCTTTTGCACACCCCACATGGCGTGGATCGAAATGTTGGTCTGCGGGAACAAGGCGTAGACCATGAAGCGGTTGACCGCGTAAATGATGTCTTCGTTGCGCAGATCGAGCACAGCCAGGTTGCCATGCACGGTGGTGCAGCGCCGGATCTGCTCCTTGGCCTTGTCCGCATGTTCGAGGTACAGGTTGACCCGCTCGACCATGTCGGGCAGGGCCAGCACCTCGTCGATGGTGTGGTTGCGCACATAGTTGATCAGATCGAGCATGAGCTGGTAGTTGCTGATGCGGAAGTCGCGGAAGCGTCCCAGCCCGGTGCGCGAGTCCATGATGTAGTTCAGCAGGACCCAGCCCTTGGGGTTGAGGATCTCGTCGATCGTGAACTCTGCCGCATCGCTCTTGTCGACCGCGATCATCATGTCGTCAAACGAATCGGTAAAGCGGGTTTTGCCACCGTAACATTCGTAGACCACCCGGGCTGCGGACGGCGCGCCGGGATAGATGATGTAGTTCTTGGGTCGCTCGCCGGTGTTGCGCACGATTTCTGACGCATGGTGGTCAAACACCAGATGTGCACCGGGAACATAAGGCAGGTTGGTCGTGATGTCCTTGTCGGTGATGGCAACTTTGCCGTCCTGCATGTCCTTGGGGTGCACGAATTTGATGTCATCGATCAGTCCGATCTCGTTGAGCAAGATCGCACACACGAGACCATCAAAATCGCTGCGCGTCACAAGTCGGTATTTCTGGTCTGGCATCGGGTTTCTCCACTGCAGCGGTTGCGAAAGGTCGATTCTATTCGTGCCGGTGCGGCACCCCGATCGCATGCGGCCTTGTTCTGTGGCATGGCATGCGGCATTTTTGACACCCAGCAGCCGCTTGATGGCTGGAGAATGACTCGTCAACGGGTCGGTGATGCGAGGCCTTCGATCAGGAATTTGAGCTTGCGTGAACCGTTCCATTCATCGGCATCGAGGCGAAAAGCGATGTGGGCGCGTGTCGGCAGGCTCTCGGTATGGTTGAACCAGATGCCGTCGATCGGTGTGCCCTGGTGCCTGAGCTTGAGCGCCAGGTGCTTCTCGCCAACCAGTCGCTGCGACAACACCTCGACCTCTTCGCTGAATACCGGCGGCGCGAAGCCCTGGCCCCAGACTTCCTTGTGCAGGGTATCGACCAGATCGACGCGGCGGTATTCGGGTGCCAGCGGGCCGTCGGTCTCAAGCCGGCGTTGCAGCGTGGCGGTGTCGAGCCTTTGCAAGGCGACCTCGGCCAAGGCTTGTTCAAAGGTATCGAAGTGCTCTTCGGCGATGGTGCAACCAGCGGCCATCGCATGGCCACCAAAACGCAGCAACACGCCCGGATGGCGTTTGGCGACCAGATCCAGCGCGTCGCGCAGATGGAAGCCCGCGATGGAGCGGCCCGACCCCTTGAGCTCGTGTTCCTTGCCGGGCGCCTGGCTGGCGGCAAAGACGAAGGTCGGGCGGTGCAGCTTGTCCTTGATGCGTGAGGCCACGATGCCGACCACACCTTCATGGAAATCGGGGTCGAACACACAGATCGCCGGCGGTGGTTCCTCCCCTTCTTCAAACAGCGACTCGGCGATCTCCATCGCGTGTTCGCGCATGTCGCCCTCGATCTCGCGCCGCTCGCGGTTGATCGCATCGAGTTGCCGCGCCAGTTCGGCTGCCTGTTGCGGGTCGTCGGTCAACAGGCACTCAATGCCCAGCGTCATGTCGCTCAAGCGCCCGGCTGCGTTGATCCGCGGTCCGAGTGCGAAGCCGAAATCGAAGGTGGTGGCGACTTTGGCAGAACGGCCGGCCGCACTGAACAGGCCGGCCATGCCGCAGGGCATGGTGCCAGCGCGAACCCGTTTGAGCCCTTGCGCCACCAGGCGGCGGTTGTTGGCGTCCAGCCGCACCACGTCGGCCACCGTGCCCAGGGCCACCAGTGGCAACAAGGCGTCGAGTTTGGGCTGGTTCTGCGGCGTGAACACGCCCCGCGTGCGCAGTTCGGAGCGCAGCGCCAGCAATACGTAGAACATCACCCCGACGCCGGCGATGGACTTGCTCTCGAAGTGGCAACCGGGCTGGTTCGGATTGACGATCACGTCGGCTTGTGGCAGCGTGTCGGCCGGCAGGTGGTGGTCGGTCACCAGCACCTGCAGGCCGAGCGCACGCGCGTGGGCGACGCCCTCGATGCTGGCGATGCCGTTGTCCACCGTGATCAGCACATCGGCCCCGCTGTCCTTGACCCGCTGCGCGATCGGTGCGGTCAGCCCATAACCGTCGCGTACCCGATCCGGCACGATGTAGCTGACATGGCGCGCGCCGAGCTGGCGCAGCCCGCGCAGGCCGACGGCGCAGGCGGTGGCTCCGTCACAGTCGTAGTCGGCCACGATACACAGGCGTTTGCCCTGTGCGATCGCATCAGCCAGCAAACGGGCCGCTTCAGCGCTGCCCAGCAAGCCGTCCGGTGGCAGAAGCCGGTTCAGTCCTTCGTCGAGTTCGTCCATCGCGCTGACGCCGCGGGCGGCAAACAGGCGCGCCAGCAGCGGGTGGACGCCGGCCTGTTCCAGTGCCCAGACGGCGCGCGGTGGGATGTCGCGGGTGGTGATTTTCATAAGTAGTGGATGAAATCCTTCAGGCTGGTGGTCTTGAAGCGGCGTTGCAGGCGCGCGCGCCAACCCAGCCTGGCCGGTATCAGATGCAGCGCGTTGCGTTCGGAGCACAACACCAGTTCGCTGGCTTCGCCTCGGTCGACTGCGGTGGCCAACTGCTTGCAAAGACCCTGATCGATTTGCCGCCAGGCTTGTGCCCAGGTGTCCCAATCACCGCACAGGGCGGGCAGGCGCAGCGCGTCGGCAACCTGGAGCTCGGTTGTGATCGGTGTGCCAGGCGGCAAGGCGCCGCTGCCGCTGATCCAGAACGAGTTGACGGTTTGCAGGCCCTGCGCGCTTCGCGCATCGTTGATCGGATGGGTGTAGAGCAGCATCTGCATTTCATTTTGCAACCGGCGCATGGCCGCCGTGGCCGGCATCCAGGGGCTGAGGTCGGTGTCGAAGACGCGGTCCAGCGAGGCGCTGGCCAGTGTGGCCAGGGGTTCGCCCCTGGCTAGCCAGCTCCCGGGCGTATCGAACAGCAATTCCAGGCCGTCCTGGGAAAAGTAGGGCGCCATGGCCTGCAGCAGGGCTTCCGATGCATCCTGCGGCAATTGCAACGCGGCCGGGTCCGGCATCCGGACGCGGTCGCTGCCGATCTCCCAATGGGCCGGCGTGATCCAGGCCCAACCGGTGGTGCCAGGATCGCGGCCACTGCGCGCAACTGCCCATGCCGCCCACGGTATCTGACCGTCGGCCGCCGGGATGCCGATCGCCTGTGCCAGGGCATGTTCGTGTGGTGGCGTGAGTGTGCCGGGTGTGCCCGTATCCGTCCGGGACACGGTCAATCGGCCCAAAAGTGGGTCGAGTGTCGGCAATTGCAGGCCGGACAAGGCCTGGGCGCAGCCCGGGTCGTCGACAACCGCGTATGGAATCAGCAACTGCATGCGGCTATTGTCCGCGCAAGTGAACCTGCCTCCGCCGGGGTCAGTGGCGGGATGCCACAATCGCCGCTGTGTCGTCCTACCCGCAAAACTGAACATGCGCTTGTCGTCTCGCCGCTGATGCCAGTGCCATTCGAGCTGGTCCTGGGCTGGCGTTATACCCGTGCCGGTCGCGCAACCCGGCGCAACGGTTTCATCTCCTTCATCTCCGGCGTCTCGATGCTGGGGATTGCCTTGGGCGTGGCAGCGCTGATCATCGTGCTCAGCGTCATGAACGGTTTCCAGAAGGAGGTGCGCGATCGCATGCTCAGTGTGGTCTCGCATATCGAGATCATGGGCGCGGGTGGCGCGGCGTTACCCGATCTGGCGCGCACGATGGAAGAAGCCAAGCGCAACCCGCAGGTGATCGGTGCCGCACCGTTCATATTTGCCCAGGGGCTGCTGGCCCGGGGCGAAGATATGAAAGCGACTCTGGTGCGCGGCATTGACCCGCAACTTGAACCCGAAGTGACCGATGTGGGACAGTCCATGGGCCCAAGCGGCCTGACCCGTCTGGTGCCGGGTTCGTTCGGTATCGTTCTCGGCGTCGAGTTGGCGCGCGAGCTGGGTGTGCGCGAGGGCGACCGCGTCACGCTGGTCACGCCGAGCGGGCAGGTCACGCCGGCAGGTGTGGTGCCGCGTCTCAAGCAGATGACCGTTGTTGGTACCTTCGAGTCGGGCCATTTCGAGTACGACTCGGCGCTGGCGCTGATGCATATCGACGACGCGGCGCGACTCTACCGCCTGGAAGGGCCGACCGGCATTCGCTTGAAGCTGCGCGATTTGCACCAGGCCAGGGAGGTGGCAGCTGAACTGTCCCAAACCTTGACCGGCGACCTGGTGATCCGTGATTGGACGCGACAGAATCGCACCTGGTTTGCGGCGGTACAGGTCGAAAAACGCATGATGTCCATCATCCTGACGCTGATCGTGGCGGTCGCCGCTTTCAACCTGGTGAGCACCCTGGTGATGACCGTGACCGACAAACGCGCCGATATCGCGATCCTGCGTACCCTGGGCGCGAGCCCGGGCTCGATCATGAGCATCTTCGTCGTGCAGGGCGCCATGGTCGGCGTCATCGGCACGCTGGCGGGCCTGGTGCTCGGTCTGGCGGTCGCATTCAATATCGACGTCATCGTGCCGGCGCTGGAGCATCTGCTGGGTGCCACCTTCCTGCCCAAGGACATCTACCTGATCAGCCGCATGCCCAGCGACCCGCAACAAGGAGACATCCTCCCGATCGCGATCATTTCGCTGGTGCTGTCCTTCCTGGCTACGATCTATCCGAGCTGGCGCGCCAGCCGCGTGAACCCGGCCGAGGCCTTGCGTTATGAGTGATGTGGTCGTTCAGGCCCAAGGCCTGACCAAGCGGTTCAGCGAAGGCCGGCTCGATGTGACGGTACTGAACGGAGTCGATCTCCAGGTGTGTGCCGGCGAAACCGTGGCCATCGTGGGTGCCTCGGGTTCGGGCAAGAGCACCTTGTTGCATCTGCTTGGCGCGCTGGACGCGCCCACCAGTGGCAGTGTGCAGCTGATGGGCACCGATCTGTCGACCTGCAGCGCTGCCGAACAGGGCCGGTTGCGCAACCGGCACCTGGGTTTCATCTACCAGTTCCACCATCTGTTACCGGAGTTCAGCGCACTGGACAACGTGGCGATGCCACTGTGGATTCGCCGCATGCCACCGGCGCAGGCCGAGCGCAAGGCCAGCGCCACCCTGGCCAGCGTCGGCTTGCAGGAGCGTTTGCAGCACCGTCCGTCGGAACTCTCCGGCGGCGAACGCCAGCGGGTTGCGATTGCGCGGGCGCTGGTCACGCAGCCGGCCTGTGTGTTGGCCGACGAGCCAACCGGCAACCTGGACCGCAATACAGCCGATGGTGTGTTCGAACTGATGCTGGGGCTGGCGCGCGAACAAGGTACGGCTTTTATCGTTGTCACCCACGACGACAGCCTGGCGCAACGCTGTGCGCGGCGCTACCGGCTGGAGCGCGGCACGCTGTTGCAAGGCTCGGCCTGATGCAACGTCAGGCTGGTCTCACAGGATCCGGTTGAACCACAACAGCGACAACGCCGCCGATCCAATCGCCAGTATCGAGGCGACCAGCGCCAGCAGGCCGGAGATCTCGGTTTCCTTTTTCTCGACCGTCAGGCGCGAGCTGAGTTTCTCGTATACCTTCTTGAGGTTCTCTGCCGTTCCGGCGTAGAAATATTCGCCCTGGGTCTGCAAGGCCACGGCCTTGAGGGTGGGTTCGTCGAGCCGCACCCGCATCGACCAGCCGTCAAAACCGATGGTTTCACCTTCGACCGTGCCCACCCCGACGGTATAGACCCGCACGCCGCGGTCGGCCGCCATCTTGGTGGCCTCCATGGTGTCGATGCCAGTGGTGCGTTGACCGTCGGTGAGCAAGATGATGGCTGCGGTGTTGTACGATCCCGGCGCCACCGGCACGAACTCCTTCTTCGGATTCTTGGGTTTGACCTGGTCGATGGAAATGCCGCGCTGGCGTAGATTGCCGTAAGTCAGTGCCGACAGGTCGATGCCTTCTTCCGGGAAGATCTCGGCCAAGGCGACCACGATGGCGCTGCCGATCGCGGTGGCGCGTTGCAGCTGGAATTTGTCGATTGCGGCGACCAGGTCTTCACGGTTGAGCGTGGCCGGTTGCACTACTGACGCACTGCCGGCAAAGGCGACGATGCCGACCTTCACACTGCGCGGCAACTCCTTGAGGAAGGCCTTGGCTGCGTCCTGCGCTGCCACCAGCCGATTGGGTTTGACGTCGGTGGCGCGCATGCTGCCCGAGACGTCCATGGCCAGGATGATGGTTTCCTGCGTCGAAGGTAACGCAATCACGGCAAACGGGCGTGCGGCGGCGAGCAACATCGCGCTGATGGCAAGCAGGAACAAGACGGGCGGTACATGGCGGCGCCAATGCATGCCCGCACCCATCGCCTCCTTGACGATGGACAGGCTGGCATAACGCAGCGCCAGTTTTTTCTTGCGCCGCAGCAGCCACAGATACACCAGTACCAGCAGCGGAACGGCCAGCAGCAGCCACAGCAACTGGGGCCACATGAAGGTCACGGGAATCGTCATGGTGCAGTCTCCTCGTCAACCCGCAGCTTGCGCGCGTGTGGCCACCGTGCTGGCGCCCGAGAGCCGACTGCGGCGTTTGCGCAGATCGGCAAAACGCATCACCGCCTGCACCAGATCGTCGTCGGTGGACAGCTCCAGCGTGTCCACACCGGCCTTGGCAAAAGACTGGCGCAACTCGGCTTCGCGTTGCGCCGCGATACGCGCGAACCGCTTGCGAAAGCCGGCATCATGGGTGTCGACCAGCAATTGCTCGCCGGTTTCGGCGTCACGGATCGGCAGCAAACCCAGGTCAGGCAAGTCCAGCTCCATTGGATCGAGCAGGCGGATTGCCAGCACGTCATGGCGCTGCGCGAGTTGGCCCAGGGGTTTCTCCCAGCCCGGCGCGCTGATGAAGTCCGACACCACAAAGACCGTCGAGCGCCGGCGTATCGCGCCCAGTGCCGATTGCAGCAACTCGTCGAGTCGGGTTCCGCCCGACTCCTGGTCCAGCGGGCGGCTCTGCATGGTGTGCAGCAGTTCCAGCACATGCATGCGGCCACCCCGCGCGGGCAGTACGGTGTCAACGCCCGAGCCATACAGGAGCGCACCGACCCGGTTGCCGTGGCGCGTCAGCAAGCGCGCCAGTACCGCGACAAACTCGGCCGACACATGACGCTTGCGTTGGTCGCTGGAGCCGAAATCAACGGACGGACTCAGGTCAAGCAGGAACCAGGCTGCCATTTCACGGTCTTCGGTGAAGACCCGCACGTGGGGGACCTGCAAGCGCGCGGTGACGTTCCAGTCGATGTGGCGCACGTCGTCGTGGTGCTGGTATTCGCGCAGATCGGCCAGGTCCAGCCCGGTGCCGCGCAGCAAGGTGCGGTAGTCGCCCTGCAACATGCCGTCGAGCCGGCGGATCACCGTCCACTCGAGCCGGCGCAGCAGTTGCTCGGCACCGGGGGTGCTGGGCATCGGCAACTTTGCCGGTTGGGTCAGCTGCGTCTTCTTGTGCGGTGTGAACAGACCAAACATGGCAATCTGGCTCAGGCGACCTTCGCCTCGTGTTCCAGCGGCTTGGGTGGCGCCGGGATGCGGGCCATGATCTTGCCGATGACGTCGTCGGCGCTCAGGCCTTCGGACAAGGCTTCATACGACAACACCAGCCGGTGCCGGAACACATCGGGCACCAGGTCGGTCATGTCTTCGGGTAACACGTAGCTGCGTCCGCGCAGCATGGCCAGCGCACGCGCGGCCTCGGTCAGGTTGATTGTGGCGCGCGGGCTGGCGCCGAAGGTGATGAAGCGGCGCAGTTCCTTGAGGCCGTGTTTGTCGGGGTTGCGGGTCGCCGACACCAGCTTGACTGCATAGGTGATTAACGACGGGTCCACGTAGACCTTGCGGCAGGCACTTTGCAATTGGGCCAGTTGTGCCGTGCTGGCCACCGGGTTGGCGGATACCGAGGGCCCGGTCACCCGCTGAACGATGACGAATTCTTCTTCTTCGCTCGGGTAGTCGACCAGCACCTTCATCATGAAACGGTCGACCTGCGCTTCAGGCAGCGGGTAGGTGCCTTCGGTCTCGATCGGGTTTTGCGTGGCCATGACCAGGAAGGGCTCGGGTACTTTGTGGGTAACGCCTGCGATCGTGACCTGGCGCTCCTGCATCACTTCAAGCAAGGCGCTTTGTACCTTGGCCGGCGCCCGGTTGATCTCGTCGGCCAGCAACAGGTTGGTGAAAACCGGGCCCAGCGCAGTGCCGAACTCGCCGGTCTTCTGGTTGTAGATACGGGTCCCTACCAAGTCAGCCGGCACCAGGTCGGGCGTGAACTGGATACGCTTGAAGTCGCCGCGGATGGTCTTGGCCAGCGTGTTGATGGTCAGTGTCTTGGCCAGGCCGGGTACACCCTCGACCAGCAGATGGCCTTGCGCCAGCATCGCCACCATGACCCGTTCCAGAAAGCGGTCCTGGCCGACCACGATGCGCTTGACTTCGTACAGGATCTGTTCCATCAGCTCGGCAGTTTCGAAATTGCCTGTGGGTTGCGCGTCCATGTCGGCTCCTGGTGAATCGATGAATGGTTGGTGAAAGCGGTCGGGTTGGCGTCCGCTGTCAGAACGGATGCTGGCCTACAGCAGATGCTGCGTTTTCGATCGGCACCGCAAACCCGATACCGATGAAAGTGCGCTGCTCGCTCGGATTGAGGATCGCGGTGACGATGCCGACCACCTGGCCGTCCATCGTGACCAGCGCGCCGCCGGAATTACCCGGGTTGGCCGCGGCGTCGAACTGGATCAGGTTGGTCATTTCCTGCTTGCCTTCGGGCGAGCGGAACGCCCGCTTGAGGCCCGAGATCACACCGGCCGAGGTCGAGGGCCCGATGCCGAACGGAAAACCGACCGCTACCACCTGGTCACCGGGCACCAGGTCACCGGTGGAGCGCATGGTCGCCGCCTGCAAGTCGTCCGGAATCGTGTGCGCCTGCAACACAGCCAGATCGTCTTTGGCCTGAATGCCCTTGATCGAGGCCTCCGACTCCAGGCCATCGGCAAACACCACCTTGATCGTGTCGGCGCCCGCGACCACATGCAGGTTGGTCAGAATGACGCCTTTGTCAATGATGACCACGCCGGTACCAACGCCCCGTTCGATGTCTTCCCGGCCATTTTTGCCGTTTTCGTAACTTGTCACCCGCACGATCGAGGGGGCGATGGCGTTGGCTGCTCGCGCCGCAGCCGAAGGCAGCGAGGTGGTCTCCAGGGTCTTGAGCACGGCATGGTCGATGTCTTCCTGGGTCAACACACGCGCCGCTGGGCGAGCCAGGGTGACGGCCACGAATACCAGTGCAACCAGCAACAACCCGATCGCGCCCCACAACCAGCGGGGATCGGCGGCGAGCGCCCTGGTTTTGCGCGTGCGCTCTGCCTTGCGCTCTGCCTTGGCGGCCGCATCGGAGGTGGCGTCGTCAGCACGTGCGTCGGGCGAACGGGAGCGGCTGTAAAGGGCGGGCCTGCGCATCGGGTCACCTGCGGCGGTTCGTTATAAATGAAAATGACAGTATCACGGTTCCCGCGCACGTGCACGTGTCGCGCCACAGGGTGACCATATTGAGGGGTGTTTGGCGATGCCTGCGCCGGCACTGCCGTGGTGCCATCGCCAAGGCACGGGTGAACCCGTCACGTCCTCTCAAGACGGCGCTGTCCGTGCTCCACGCATCAGCATCAGCGCGACAGCCGCCGAGACGATCATCAGGAACAGGCTGACCGCATTGAGCACAGGGGTTGCACCCTCGCGCATGCGGCCGTACATCATGACCGTCAGCGGCGGGTCGGAGCCCACCAGCATCAAGGTGGTGTTGAAGTTCTCGAACGACATCAGGAAAGCAATTGCCGCCGTACCGACCAGCGCCGGCGCCAGGAACGGCAGCGTGACGGTCCACAATACGGCGGCGCGGGATGCGCCGAGGTTGTAGGCCGCATCCTCCAGTGTGCGATCAAAACGCTTGAGCCTTGCACTGATCGTCAAGGTGGCGATGGACACGATATAGGAGAACTGCCCCAGCACGATCAACGGCAACCCAGGGCGTAAAAACTCCAGTTCCAGACCCCACGTATCGTCGGCGAAATTGGCCAGGCGGCTGGCAAAGGCCAGGATGGAGATGCCCAGGATCACCCCAGG
>CAJDVP010000019.1_pt1 | contig 18924 bp, 17 predicted proteins | sample 7391311 | NCBI WGS metagenome assembly CAJDVP01 (sample SAMEA7055711, study PRJEB34461) | soil metagenome | biome: terrestrial ecosystem; feature: Peninsula; material: soil | place: Antarctica | collected 2016
AGGCGGGTGTGCCGATGGCGATCGGGTCGGACAGCCAAGTCGTGCGCAACTGGTCCGAGGAACTGCGCTGGCTCGAATACGGCCAACGCCTGGTGCACCGCAAGCGCAACGTGGCCGCTTCGCCCGGCCAGCAGGACGCCACGGCAGCGCGCCTGTTCGATGCTGTATTGGCGGCCGGCGGCACGGCGGCCGGTCCGTCACCGTGGGGGCTGGTCGTCGGCGCCCGCGCCGACGCGCTGGTCATCGACAGCCGATCACCGGCGCAACTGGGTATCGTGCCCAGCCACCGGCTCGATGCGCTGGTTTTTTCCGGTGGAGAACCCGCGCTGCGCGAAGTGCTGGTGGCCGGCGAGGTGGTGCTGCAGGGCGGTCGCCATCGCAACCAGGAAGCCATCACCAATGATTTTGCCGAGGCGATGCGGGCCTTGTGGAGTGATGCAACGCAATAGCCCTGGTCGCCTGCGCAGTCGTGGCTGCAGCCGGTCATGCGCTGCGGCGCAAAGTCACTGTCCCTCAGGGTTCAACGTCAGCTTGCTGGGGCTATTGGCGGGCAAACCAGAGTCTCGGGCGCATATCCGTTAGGCTTTCCTGTCCATGCAGCTGCAGACACCCCATCCCCGCTCCGCCGCAATAATGCACGCATTGCATGCGACTCGCCTGGTCGCTCTGGTCCTCCTGGCCGCCTTGGCCATGGTGTCAGTGGGCGCGACACAGACACTGACATGGTTCGACGCGAAAGGCCCGACGCTCCAGGCGATCGAGGCGACCACGCTGCTGCGCCAGGCATTCGTGCAGGGCCTCGATCCGGCTGATTACAACGCGCAGGCGTTGACCGATGCGATACAGAACGCCACGCAGGCCGACGACGTGCCAGAGTACGCGCGCGAGCGCCTGGACGCGGCCTTGACGACATCCATGCAACTTTTCCTGGCTGATTTGCAGACCGGTCGTGTCGCCCCCGATCAGGTCAATGTCATGTTCAAGGGGCCGCAGCGGCCACGGCAGGACGCCCCGGATCTGCTGCGCACGGCGCTGGCACCGCCGGGTCTCTCACGCGCGGTCCAGGCAATAGCACGGCAATTGCCAATGGCCCAACCGCTGCAGGACGCACTGCGCCAATACCGCGCACTCGCCATCGAACCCGGCTGGCAGACACCCTTGCCCCTGCCAGCCAAAGGCAAGCTGGTGACCGGTGAGCTTTATCCGGCGCTGGACGAACTGGTGCGGCGCCTGGTGGCGGTCGGCGACTTACAGCCACCTGCGACGGCACCAAACGAGTTTGACCAGGACATCACCGAGGCCGTGCGCCGATTCCAGTTGCGTCACGGACTGGAGCCAGACGGCATCATCGGGCGTCTGACATTGGCGCAGCTCAACGTGACGCCGGCACAACGGGTGCGCCAGATCGAGCTGACCATGGAACGGCTGCGCTGGACGCCGCTGACGCAGGCACGGCGGATGATCGTGGTCAACGTGCCAGAGTTCATGCTGCGTGCATACACCGTGCATCCACAAGGAGTGGAGATCGATCTGGAGATGAAGATCATCGTGGGCAAGGCACTGGACACCCGCACACCTTTGTCCGACGAGGAGATGCGTTACATCGAGTTCAGTCCTTACTGGAACGTGCCGCGCTCCATCGCGCTCAGGGAGACGCTGCCGCGCCTGCGCAAGGACCCCGGGTACTTCGACCGGCAAGGGTTCGAGTTCGTCAGCGCTGATGGCACCGTGGTGCGCACGCTGACCGACGCCCATATCGCTTCCGTGCAGCAAGGCAGCTGGCGGATCCGGCAGCGACCCGGCCCCAGCAATGCACTGGGCGCAATCAAGTTCATCTTGCCCAACAACGCCAGCATCTACCTGCACCACACGCCGACGCTGCACCTGTTCGAACGCACGCGTCGGGACTTCAGCCACGGCTGCATCCGTGTCGCAGAACCGGTCGCGTTGGCGCAGTTCGTATTGCAGGACGAACCCGAATGGACCCAGGAGCGTATCGAAGAAGCCATGGCGTCGGGCACATCGCGCACGATTCGCCTGCGCGATCCGCTCCCGGTGCTGATCGCCTACAGCACGGTCGTCATCAAACAGGGCGTCGTGTATTTCCTGGACGATCTGTACGGACACGACCGCATTCTGGATGCGGCGCTGAAGGCACGTTCAGAGGCGTTGCAGCGAGCCTCGCTGCCCGCTCTCGGCCTGTGACAGTGTCCGTGTTACCCTCTGGCCCATGCCGATTTCCGAGATACAGCGTGAGCGCCGCTGGTTTCTACGCCGCTCGACCCTGATCGCATGTGCAGGTACTGCCCTCACGATGATGGCCCCGACAGCCTGGGGCGCTGTCGTTGGGCCACGCACACTGCGCTTGAACCATACCCATACCGGCGAGTCACTGGACCTGACCTACACCCAGGGCAGCAGCTACCTCCCACAAGCCCTGGACAAGGTCAACCACTTCTTGCGCGACCATTATTCCGGCGACGTCGGAACCATCGACCCACAACTGCTGGACCTGCTGCACGCGGTGCGTCTGACGCTGAACACACAGTTGCCTTTCCACGTGATCTCGGGATACCGCTGCCCGACCACCAACAACCGGCTGCGAACCACACGCGGCGGCGGTGTCGCCAAGCGCAGTCTGCACATGGATGGCAAGGCCATTGACGTGCGTCTGCCCGGAGTGCCCCTGACCGAACTGCGTGATGCAGCGCTGTCGCTCAACGCCGGTGGCGTGGGTACCTACCTGCGGGACCAGTTCGTCCACATCGACACCGGGCGTCCGCGCAGCTGGTAACGGTTCGCCGGGTGGAGATCACCCGCGCGGATGGTGCTTCGCATGCAGCTGGCGCAAACGCTCGCGTGCCACATGGGTGTAGATCGTCGTGGTCGAGATGTCGGCGTGGCCCAGCAGCATCTGCACCGCACGCAGATCGGCGCCATGGTTGAGCAAATGCGTGGCGAATGCATGGCGCAAGGTATGCGGCGACGGTGCGTTGTGCAAACCCGCACGCAGCGCATATTTCTTCACGATGGTCCAGAACATCACGCGTGACATCGCGCTGCCGGCGTTGATGCCGCTGCTGGTCAAAAACAAGACCACAGACTGGCGAGGCCCGAGCAGCTCGGGTCGGGCCTGTTCCAGGTAACGACGCAACCACAGGCCCGCCTCCTCGCCGAACGGCACCAGCCGTTCCTTGTTGCCCTTGCCGAACACCCGCAGCACGTTGTCCTGCATGCTCACGTTGAGCGTGCGCATGCCTACCAGTTCGCTCACGCGCAAGCCGCTGGCATACATCAGCTCGAGCATGGTGCGGTCCCGCACTCCGAGCGTGGTGGCCACATCGGGCGCCGCCAGCAGCGCTTCCACCTGCGCTTCGCTCAAGGTCTTGGGCACCCGCATGGCCTGGCGCGCCGACAGCAGTTTCAAGGTGGGGTCGGCAGGCACCCGGTGTTCACGCAAGGCCCAGCGGTAAAAGCGCTTGAACACCGTAAGGCGCCGGTTCGCGGTGGTGGCCTTGGTCTCTTCATGGCGTGCCGCGAAATACGCGTTCAGATCGTGTTCGCCGGCGCCGCGTAGTTCACGCTGGTGTGACCGCAACCACGTCGCAAACAAGGTGAGATCCTGACGGTAAGCCGCCAGGGTATTGCGCGACAGTCCGTGCTCCAGCCACAGGCCGTCGATGAAGGCATCGATGTCGGATTCGCTCGTATCGATCATGCGCGGGTGGAAAAAATTTCATGGTAACCCGCCTTGTGGGCGATCGGCGGTGGGCGCACTGCTATGCTCGCCCGCGTGAATTACGCACAACTGCTGTTCCCCGATTTTTCCCTGATATTGCTCGGTTACCTGGTCTGCCGCTTCACCGCGCTGGACCGCACGGTTTGGTCGGCCGTCGAGCGCCTGGTGTATTACCTGTTGTTCCCGGTACTGCTGTTCCATTCCATTGTGAAGCGGCCTCTCGACATGTCCGCGGCATCGGAACTGGTGTTCGCCGGTTGGGCCGTGTGCCTCGCGGGCATCGCGATGGCCTATGTCCTGCCCTACCTGCCCTGGCTGGGCAAGCGGGTGGATCGGCGTGAACATGCTGCCAGTGCCCAGATCGCTTTCCGCTTCAACACCTACATCGCGCTGGCGCTGGCGGAACGGGTGGCCGGCACCCAGGGCCTGGTCCTGATCGCGGTGTTGATCGGGGTCAGTGTCCCGCTGATCAATGTCGCAGCGGTGTGGCCGATGGCGCGCCATGCCCAGCGCGGACTGTTGGGCGAAGTGGCACGCAATCCGCTGATCATTGGCGCCGTGTCCGGCCTCGTCGCAAACATGCTTGGCTTCGCCATGCCGACCTGGCTGGTGCCCACCGCCGACCGTATTGGCGCCGCGGCACTGGGCATGGGGCTGATGGCAGCCGGTGCCGGTTTGCAACCCGGCCGACTACGTGGTGACAAGGCCTTGTCAGTGGCGCTGTTGTCGATTCGCCACCTCTGGTTGCCGCTGCTGGCATGGTTGCTGGCGCGGCTGCTCGGTCTGGACACCACACAGACCACCGTACTGTTGATCTTTTCCGCCCTGCCCACGGCGTCCAGTTGTTACGTGCTGGCGGTGCGCATGGGTTACGACGGCGGTTACACCGCCGCCCTGGTCACGTTGTCGACCTTGCTGGGCATGGTCAGCCTGCCGTTCGTGCTCGGCGTCTTGCGGCCGGGGTGAGTCGGCGCAGTCGTGCGTAAACAGGTCACGAGACAGGCTGCAGTTCGCTGTGCTGCGGATACCGGGCCTGCAACGCGGGCGGCATCGGCGTGTCGATCAGGATGCACAAGGTCCGCAGTGCGTCAGCAACGACAAGCGGCATCGGCGAACGATCGTCCAGAACCAGCACACACCAGGCCTTCATCAAACGCGGACGCAGCATCCACGACAGACGCGCCAACTGCCCGACCGCGTGCACGACTGCAGACCACGACGCCAGCGCCGGCGCATCGGTGCAAGCCGGCAGACCAAGATCAGTACACAGGGCCACGCGCCATGCGGCGCGGATCGGGGCCGCGTCGGCATGGCCTCGGTAGCGCTGCGCCGCAAGGATGTCGGTGACACCGGCGATGGCTGCGGCGCATGTTTCCAGCGACAGGTAATCTGCCTCACGCACGATGCTGATCCGGCGCGGGGCCAATACATGGTCCAGCAGCAAACAGTGCCACAACTCTGCGGCATCGAGCCGACCATCCGCACGCACGATCTGGTGCGCCTGGTGTCGCAATTTCGAACGGTCCGCCGGCGGCAAGGAGGCGCACCGCGTAAGCAGACGCTCAAAACCATCCTGGCGCATATTGGCCGGCAGGGACCAGGCCTGGCGCAACACGAACTCCGGACTTGTTGCATCCGGCCGTGCACACAAGGATAGCCACACGGCGTATGCGGAATCGGTGTCGGACGGAACCAGGAATGCCAGCGTTGCCGCTACCAGATCATGGGGCCAGGCAATCGCCAGCATGTCGTCCAGCCAGGCAACCTGCTGCGGTTGCGGTTGCTGCTGTGATTGCGACGGCGATATCGCCTCGTTGCGCATGCCAACGGTATGCGTCAACGCATCCGGCGCATCGGTGGCGCCCGGCGCAGCCCCCTGCAGATCCCCGGCATCAAACGCCATCGCCAAGCCGATGTCCGGCGACTGCGGCGATGCCGATGCCGGTACGTCAACCACATTCGCACGCAGCGGCGCCACGGTATGACCATAGATGCGCCGGATCCGTTCGGCCAGCGGCGGATGGGTCGCCAACGCACCAGCACCAGCGAAGATGTCGGATGACAACAACATGTGTGAAATCACCTCGGCCCGCGCACTGCGCACCGACGCCTGACCGTCACGGACCTGCCCCGCAATCTTGCGCAGCGCCCGGCCGATGCCGTCACTCTGGCGCGTGAATTGCACGGCGGCCGCGTCGGCCAGGAACTCGCGTTGGCGCGAAACGGCTGCCTTGAGCAGCCGCCCAGCCAGCCAGCCGAGGCTGCCCACCGCCATCAAGCCCAGGCCCATCAGGACCAACACCGTGCGCCGACCACGTGCATCGGTCGCGTCGAACATGTCACGCCCGAGCAGGAACAGCAGTTGCAGACCCCAGACATAGCCGATCAGGCGCATGTTGAGCCGCGCATCGCCGTTCAGGATATGACTGAACTCATGCGCCACCACACCTTGCAATTCATCACGATCGAGCCGCTGCAGCGCACCACGGGTGACAGCAATCACGCTGTCGTTCTGTTCCCAGCCAGCGGCAAACGCATTGATGGCATCGTCACGCTCGAGCAGGAAGATCCGCGGCGCTTTCAAGCCGGTGGCGATCGCCATCTCCTCGACCACGTTGCGCAGGCGCCGCTGGTACCCGTCACTGGGCACCAGCATTTCGCGCGCGCCAACCCTCTCGGCCACATGCGCCCCGCCACCGCGCAGCTGCAGCGTCTCCAGCCAGCTGCCGCCCAGGATGAAACCGGCGCACAACACACTGTTGGTCTCGAAGAACCAGCGTGGATACCCCACCAGGTTGCCGGTCTGCAAGGACCAGAAGGCTGCCAATATCGCGTTGGCTGCAATCACCGTCAGAGCGACGGTCAGCAGGAACAGCAGTAGCAGACGACGGGTTGCCGCCTTGGCCTGGACCTGGTGTTGGCGAAATCGCATGGCAGGCATGCTGGCTCAGTCGATGTGAAGAGATGGAACGTGCCCGCGCCGGGGCTGCCAAGGTCCCTGGCGCAAAGTCAGAAACGCACGGTGGGCACGTTGCGTTCGGCCGCGGACTGGGTCGACTGCAAGGGGGTGGCCGCTGCGAAGGCAAACAGCCGGGCCACGATATTGGCCGGAAACTGCAGCGCCGCGTCGTTGAAGTCCAGCACGTCGTCGTTGTAAGCCTGGCGCGCGAAGCCGACCCGGTTTTCGGTGGAGGTCAATTCCTCGGCAAACTCGCGCATGTTCTGGTCGGCCTTGAGCTCCGGGTACGCTTCGACCACCACCATGAGTTTGCTCAAGGCGCCTCCCAGCGCGGCCTCGGCAGCACCCAGCGCTGCGACATGGCCGGCACCACCCAGATCGGCACGGGCCTTGCCGGCAGCTGCCTGTGCCTGGCTGCGAGCCTGGATCACCGCTTCGAGCGTGTCGCGTTCATGCTGCAGGTATTTGCGGGCGGTCTCGACCAGGTTCGGGATCAGGTCATAACGGCGCTTGAGTTGCACATCGATCTGCGCAAAGGCATTGGCGACGGCATTGCGCAGCCGCGTGAGTTTGTTGAAGATCACGATGCCCAGTAGCAACACGGCCACCAACACCGCCAGCAAGATCATGGTCAAAGACCCCATCGACGGATATCCTCCTGTACAAACATCGGGTTGTGCAAGCTCCCATGTCACGCGCCGCCATCGACAGCCGGCGCACTGAAGCCACGCGGCGCCGAGTATCGCATCACACACCCGCGATGCACCATGCCGGAACGGCAAGGTACGGACAGGTCGTGCATTAATGCCTGCGCAGGCGCTGCGTGAACCACCGCACGACCGCCACCAACAGCAGCACCACGGTCGGCAACTGGTAGGCCGGGCCGATGTAGACGGTCTTCACATGGGTGAAGAACGAAGCCCAGGCCACCTGTGTCTCGCCCACTGCCGGATACATCAGCATCATCGCGGTGATCTGCGCGTTTTCGCATAGATCCCAGATGCCGGCGAACACCGGGATCCAGGCCAGCCATGTCCACGCATCCGATGGCCGCAAGCGGGTCAACAGACCACTGAACAAGGTTACATACAGCACCGGAAAAGCCGTGTCGACGGTTGGACTCGCCCAGGCATAAACGCGCCGACCGGCGGCGCCGTACGACTGCATCGCCGCCACCAGTTCGGCGTAGCTGTACCCTGCCGTCACATCGAGCAGCGGCCCTCCGATCGGCAACGACGGGAACACCAGCAGCACCCAGACCAGTACGCCGGCCATCGAACCCAGCAACACCGGTGTACGGCTGGCAAACTGGAAATAACGATTGGGAGTCACGCAGACCCATCGCCCATTCAGGGCACGGGACGCGTTGTGCCCCCGACCAACCGAATGCGGCGCTCGATCCGCTCCAGTGCAGCTGTATCGCCCGCCTGTTCGGCGCGACGCGCCTGCACACCGAGCCAGGCCAGCAAGGGCCGGCGCCAGCCCTGGCCAGACGCAGCCTCGATCGCCAGCGCAATAGTCTGCGGATCAGCGCGGTTGCTGCGCAGCAGCACACCTGCGGCAACCAGGCGCGACAAGGGGTCCTCGATGGCGGCCAATGCTGCTCCGGTTGCCGTCGGCGCTGTCATCGGCCGGTGTTGCGGAGGCAACAGAGCGGCGTCCTGGGGCGTCGCCTGGCCCTGCAGATAACGTGCATACGCCTGCTCCGGCGCCGCAGCGTCGCTTTGCCATGCGTCGAAACCGGCACAGGGCTCAAACACCAGGCTGGCCACCCGGGTTGCACACCGCACCAGTTCAGCACGTGCCAGCAAATCGACACGCCCGGTGCGTGCAATTTCGCCGCGTGCCCGCGCAAACTCCGCTTCCTCTATCCGACCCTGCCCCGACAGATAGGCGTCCTGCGCACGTTCGATCGCACCCTTGGCATTCATTTGCCAGTCAGGTGGTGGTGGCCCACCGGCACATCCGGCCAACAGCATGACCCATAGCGCCAGGATCGGAATACGCGCCACTGTCATGGCAATTTGATCTGCGCGTCGCGCGCAAACGGCCACTTGCGGTTGATCTCGTTCACCAGATGCTCAACCTTGCGCAGGCTGGCTTCGACTTCGGCGCGCAAGGCACCCAGATCGGTGGTGGCTTCGCGCGTATTGGCACCAATCGCCTGGGCCTCGACCAGCACCGCATCGACCTTCTTCAGGCTGCTGCGCGCATCGGCCAGCAGGCCATTCAACTGCACTACGGTGGCACGTGTCTCGGAGACCACCCCATCCTGGCCAAACACCTGCTGGTCGGCGCGCGCGATCATGCCGTCGGTGCGCTGCGCGATGCCGTCGGCCCGCAGCACCAGACCGTCCACCCGCGCCAGCAAGCTATTCGTGCGCTGCAGCGCTAGTGACAGCTGCCGCGCGTCGGCATCGTTGCCGAGCAAAACACCGATCGCGCCGCGCGGACCATTGAGCCGCTCGGCTGCGATCTGCAGGTTGCGCAGGCTGGCATTGAGCGGCGCATCCTGGCTTGTCAAGCTGCCCAGGTTGTTGACCAGCTCGCGCACGCTGGCCACCATGCGGGGAATCTCGGCTTGCGCGTCGCCGCGCAAGACCTTGCGCTCCGCGCCATCGGGCAGCGGTGGGTCTTCCAGCATGCCGGTGAAGGCACGGATCTTGGTGGTTCCGACGAGGCTACTCTCGATCGTGAACACACTCGAGGTGCGCAACCAGTGCGCATCCTTGGCGGCCACATCGACCAGGATGCGGGCGTCGCCCTCGGGCGAGAGTTCAATACGCCCGACCCGTCCAATCGGAAAGCCGGAAAACGTCATGTTCATCCCGACCACGATGCCTTCGGAATCATCGGCGATCAGCACCACCTGCTGGGTGCGTTCGAAAGCGCCGCGCGCATACATCAGATAAAGGATGGCACCCGACACCAGCAGCACCATAGCCAGCAGCAGCAGCCGGGCCTTGAGTTCGAGGTGGGGTACCGGCGGCGGCGGCTGGTCGATGGGCTCGGGCATGGATGAGGGACGGTTTGGGCTCACGAGTAGTTACCCACCAGCGACAGGACCTCGATCAGCAGGATCAGCGCAAACACGCGTCCGAGCTGGCCGATTTCGTCCCGGCGCCGCAGCAGCGTGTCATTGTGGCGCGAGTTTGGCGCCAGCGGCAGCACGGCCACCAACAGGCTGAAGAAAAAAGCCTTCATGCACAGGATCAGGGTCACGGCCGGCGTGAACACATGGCCGACAGCCCGCGTGTAGGCGGCAAAACCCCAGGTCGTGAAGCCGTACAACGAAACATAGGTCAACAACAATGACAACGCGGCGCTCCATGCAGCCAGCAGCACCACCGAAAATATGCCGGCCAGCACTCCCGGCAACAGCAGGTCGCGGGCCGGATCACCGCCGGATCGCCACATCGCGTGCAGCACGCCCTGCTGACGCATCTCGGCCACGACCGCACCGTTGGGCATGGTGAAGCGCACGGCGACATACAAGGCCACGAACAACGGCAGCAACTCCAATACCAAGGTACGAACCAGCACGTTGAGTGCGTATTGCGACAAGCCGTACGAAAACGCGGTTGCGATCACGATACGAATGATGACCAGGCTGAGCAGGGCCGACAAGGCGGTAAATCCAGCCAGCAGCGGCGCGGTCGCGGCATACAGCTGCTGGTAAATCACCGGCCGCTGACTACGCCGGTAACTCGAGGGCGACAACATCAGCACCAACATTTGCGCAACGAACTGCGCCACGCCCCACCAACTGATGACCCATCGTACCGGCCTTCGGCCCCAGCTTGCCGGATCAACCGCAGCCAAGGCGGTGTCACCGGGCGCGAGGCGCCCGGGCAACGACTTCATGCGACGGATGCGGCCAACGTGGCCGCCTCTTCGCAGCGCACACCCGCGCTGTGCAACTGTCGCAGGAAATCGCCCGCCGCTACCTCGAAGCCGGCAACCGGGCTCATGCAGTCGGTCAGGAACACCGTGTTGTGCAGGCGATCAGCGCCCCATTGCGCCAACATGTCCTGGCCCGACGCCGCCACACAATGGCTCGCGGCCTCGCCGGCCACCAGCAACAAGGCATCACCTTCGCCCAGGCGCTGTAGCAGCGGCGTGTTGAGCTGGGTGCTCGGATCGTCGACACGCGGCACTTCGGCGCGAAACGCGCTGTATTGCTCGGTCATCGGGTTGAGCCCCTTGATCACCTTGTCGCACGGACGGGCCCGCGCCAGTTCCCAGCGTGCAATGCTGTCGGCCAGACCAGACTCGATGTTGTGGCCCCAGGTCCCCAGTACACAGTGCACCGGCCAGACGATCAGGGTCCGCTCTGCACCGGCTTCCAGCGCCTGCAGATAGGCCAGCACCTCGGCTGCGCGTTGCGCAGCGCGTGGGCGGTACCGCCCGGCCTGCATGTCGGCCACGGTGATGGTGGTGAAAGGTGCCACCGGTGCACCGGCTTCGTCGACCCAGAACGGTGTGCGTTCGATAGCGAAGCCGGCATGCGAATCGAGCGTGACAACGATTTCGTCGATGCGATCGGCCAAGGTGTCGATCAGCGACGCCAGACGCTGCATGTCGGCCACCGCGCCTGGCACCGGCAACGCTGCATGGGGCAAGTCCATGAAGTCGTTCTGGGGGTCGATGATCAACAGTCGCATCCGGGTCATTGCAAGAGTGGCGGCCGAGGCAATCGGTCATCCGTTGGAGTCGGTGGGCCGATGGTAGCCCAAGGCCCAGGCCACGTGTTCGCGCACCAGCGCACTTGGATCGTCGGCCCGCGCGCGCAACGCCTGTTCGATCCGCAGGTCAGGGGCTTTCGCCAAGGCATTGCCCATTGCCACCGCGATATTGCGCAACCAGCGTTCGTGGCCGATGCGCCGGATCGGGCTGCCTTCCAGTCGCTGCAGAAACTCTGTTTCGCTCCAGCCGAACAGATCAACCAGGTCTGCGCCGACCAGACCCGCACGGGGCGCAAAATCGGAGACCGGACTGACCTGGGCGAACTTGTTCCAGGGGCATGCCAGCTGGCAGTCATCGCAGCCATAGATCCGGTTGCCGATCAACGGGCGCAACTCCAGCGGGATGGCACCGTGATGCTCGATCGTCAGGTAGGAAATGCAGCGCCGTGCGTCCAGACGGTACGGGGCCACGATTGCACCGGTCGGACACACCTCGATACAAGCCTTGCAATTGCCACAATGGTCGCTGACGGGCGCACTCGACGGCAATGCCATGTCGAGATAAATCTCGCCCAGAAAAAACATCGATCCGCCTTCCCGGTTGAGCACCAGCGTGTGTTTGCCGCGCCAACCCTGCCCACTGCGCTCGGCCAATGCAACTTCGAGCACCGGGGCCGAGTCGGTGAACACCCGGTAACCCATTTCACCTACCTCCAGTGCGATACGCTCGGCCAGCCGGGCCAGCCGCTGGCGTAACACTTTGTGGTAATCCCTGCCCCGTGCATAGAGCGAGATCACACCTTCTGTTGCGCGATGGAGACGTTCGAACTCGACAGCCTGCCAGGATGGGTCATCATTGCAATTGGCTGTGGTCAAATAGTCAAGGCGGGCGGTCAGCACAGTCACGGTACCAGGCACGAGTTCAGCCGGTCTGGCCCGTTTCAGACCATGCGCCTCCATGTATGCCATGTCGCCGTGAAAACCCTGCTTGAGCCACGCCAGCAAACCCGGCTCCGCGTCCTTCAGGTCGATGCCACTGAAACCGATGTGCGCGAAGCCGAGCTCCTGCCCCCAGCATTCAATGCGGGATACCAATTGACCTTGATCGATCGATGCACGGGTGTTGTCCACCCTCCTATTGTAAAAAGCCTGAGCTGGCAGGATGAAGCCGCGACCCGGCTGTTTGCAGCATCCCTGGCGCCGCAACCGGAATTGGCGAACTGCATCATTGAACTGCATGGTGAACTGGGCGCCGGAAAGACCAGTTTCGTACGCCACCTGCTGCAAGCCCTGGGCGTGCAAGGGAGCATCAAGAGCCCGACCTATGCGGTGGTCGAGCCGTATACGATCGCTCACGCGCCCTCCGGCAACCCGGCGCTGTCGATCTGGCACTTCGACTTCTACCGTTTCAACGACCCTGCCGAGTGGGAAGACGCCGGGTTTCGCGAGATTTTCGCCAGCGTCGGACTCAAGCTCGTCGAGTGGCCGCAAAAGGCCCACGGCATGTTGCCCCAATCTGACCTGACGCTCTACATCGAAGTGCAAGACGATGCAAGCCGCGCCGTGCGGTTGGTGGCCCAGACGCCTGCCGGCGCCACCCTGTTATCCGCCGTTTGCCCATGAAACGGCGCGACCTGCTCCAATCCGGCGCTCTGGTGCTGCTGCTGGGTACGGCACAGATCGCCCGTGGCGCCACCATCCTGGCGGTACGGGTATGGCCGGCGCCGGACTACTCGCGCGTCACGATCGAATCCGATGGCGTGCTGCAGACCAGCCAGTTGTTCGTGGCCAACCCGCCACGTCTGGCCGTGGACATCGAAGGTATCGACCTCAATGCGGCACTGCGCGAAGTGGTGGCCAAGGTGCGGGCCGATGACCCGAACATCCTGGGCATCCGTGTCGGGCAGTTTGCACCCGGCGTGGTGCGCCTGGTGCTCGATCTCAAGCAACAGGCCCGGCCCCAGGTGTTCAGCCTGCTGCCAGTGGCCCCGTACCACAATCGGCTCGTGCTCGACCTGTATCCGAGCGTGGTGGCCGATCCGCTGGAGATGCTGATCACCGAACGGATGCGGGGCGAGACATCTGCGGCAACCGTGGCCGCTGCACCAATTACACCAACGTTCGAAATACAGGCCACCGATCCATTGGGCGAACTGATCGCACAACGCGGTGCCGGCGGCGCGATGAGTGTGGCCAACGGTGCTGGCGGCGCGAGCACAGTGATCGCTGGCCCGCCCACAACGCTGCCGGCGCCGGCCGCAGCGCGCAAGGCCGCCGCGGTGGAACCATCACGCACCGACCGCCTGATCATCATTGCACTGGACCCCGGCCATGGCGGCGAAGACCCCGGTGCGATCGGGCCGAGCGGCACCCGGGAAAAAGACGTGGTGCTGCGATTGGCTCACAAATTGCGTGATCGCATCAACGGCATGACCGTGGGCGGCAATGCGATGCGCGCCTACCTGACGCGTGACGCCGACTTCTTCGTGCCGCTGCATGTACGCGTGCAAAAGGCGCGCCGGGTCCAGGCCGACCTGTTCGTCAGCCTGCACGCGGACGCCTTCTACACCCCACGGCCGCAAGGGGCGAGCGTGTTTGCACTGAGCCAGGGCGGCGCGTCCAGCAGCGCGGCGCGCTGGATGGCAGACAAGGAAAACAAGGCGGACCTGATCGGCGGGCTCAACGTCGCCTCGCGCGACGAGACGGTGCAACGCGCCATGTTCGACATGAGCACCACCGCCCAGATCAACGACAGCCTCAAGCTGGGCAGCGCGATGCTCGGCGAGATCGGGCGTATCGGCAAATTGCACAAGCCGCGGGTGGAGCAGGCGGGTTTTGCGGTGCTCAAGGCACCCGACATTCCCAGTGTGCTGGTGGAGGCCGCGTTCATCAGCAACCCGGAGGAAGAGGCCAGGCTCAACGACGAGCAATACCTGCAGACCTTGGCCGATGCACTGGTGCGCGGAATCGAGGGTTATTTTTCGCGCAACCCGCCACTGGCGCGCAACCGGTCGGTGTAGCGGGTCTTCGGCGCTGTTGCGCCAGTCAACTCATGCGCGGTATTCATTGCGCAGCAATAGTACCGAACAGCCGCGTTTGACTATTGCGATCCTGTTTCGAAGCGCATGCGACGGAGTGTTGGGCGCCTTCTGCCTACGCATGGAGAACTTGAGCGCAGCGCTGGAAGCGACCGTCGAGACCGTGGATCGTCGGTCCCGCCTGGCGCGGTCGAGTTAGCGCGCTTGCTGGCCCTGCGCCTGTCGACAGGGGTCAACTGCGGCGACATGTGCCAATGCCCTAGCATGTGGGTCATGGCCGCCACACGACACCAGCACACCGGGAAGCCCAGCGTAGCCCATTCCGCGCTTGAACTGCGCTCTTTGCTCGAGATGGCCGCGCTACCCTGGGCGCTACCGGTGCTGTCGACCTCGCCGCGCGGCGATGGCCACCCGGTGCTGCTGCTGCCGGGCTTCATGGGCAGCGAGGCGACGCTGGTCGCGCTCAAGCTGTTTCTGCGCAACCGCGGCTATGCGGCGGAGACCTGGGGACTGGGGCGCAACGTGGGTTTCCACGTGAAGCATGCCGCTGCGCTCGAGCAGAAGATCCGCCACCTGCACGGCAAGACCGGGCGCAAGGTCAGCCTGGTCGGCTGGAGTCTGGGTGGCGTGTTCGCGGTCTACGGCGCCGACCGCGTGTCCGAGTGCGTGCGCAACGTCATCACGCTGGGAAGCCCGATCAGTGTCGACGCCGAGGGCAGCGCCTCACCGCCCTTGGTGAAGGCGATGTACCGGCTGATCGCGCACCCGATGGGCACGCAGGCCCATACCCATCAGCCCAGCGCCAAGAAGATGCGCCAGACCATGGCACTGCCGATGCCGCTGAGCTGCCTTTACTCGCTGGGCGACGGTGTTGTGCCACCGCAGGAGGCCACCGTCGACGGTGACCCGGCGTTGCACGAGAACATCCGGGTGCCGGGCAGCCATGTCGGGCTGGGCTTCAACGCGGTGGCGATGTGGATCCTCGCCGACCGGCTTTCGCAGCCCGATGGGGCCTGGCGCCCGTTCACGCCTTCGGGGACGATGGGCGTCGCCTACCGCTGGCTGACGCAGGTGGGCGGGAAGGGATAGGCTTCTTTACTGCCTTTTGCGTCGCCTTCTTCGTCGTCGCCTTCTTCGCCGCTCTCTCCATCGCCATCTTCACCGCGGGCGCAGCGTCGGCCAGCGCCAGGAATTCCTGGAAGCTGTCGCGCAGGCACTGCGTGAACGCCAGCGGATCGGGCATCAACTCACGGCAGGAGGTCGGCGAGATGACGATCAGGTCGTCGTAGCTGCTGACGGCGAACACCAGCCCCATCCCGTCGCTGATCGGCAGGATCGCGGAAAAGTAGGTCATGCGCGCGCCGCGCAGGAACACCGGCACGGTCGGACCGGGCACATGGGTGATCGTGCAGCAGGCGGGCGGCTGCGCAATCACCTTGTCGGTCGCCTGCGCCGCCGAGGTCTGCATGCGTACCGCGGCGAGCCGTTCGACCGGGTCCTCGATGTTCGTGCCGATCGTTATCTGCACCGACACCGCTTCGGGCGGGCGCCGGGCGCCGACGTCGAGCGGGACGATCGCCGACAGGTCGGCGTGCGGCAACTCGGCATGGCCGGCAAGGTAGCGCCGAAGGCCACCGGCGCAGACCGCGATCACAGCATCATTGATCGTCGCACCGGGCACCAGCGCGCGGATGCGTTCGAACTCATCGCGACTGAAGCGCCGCGTGTCGAACACGCGGTGCGGCGACACGACGGTGTTGAAGCGCGTGGCCGTCGGATGAACGTCAGGCCGCAACAGGTCGCGCACGAAGTGCATCGCCGCCGGCGCGGCGCGGCGCAGCGGATTGATCAGCCGGGTGGGGTCGAACAGCAGGTGGATCCCGGCGCGCGCGAGCAGAGGGATCGCGCCGGGCGCATGTTCGGGGAACCAGGGCTCGGGCGTCTCGGGTGGCGGCGGCTGGTGCGTGACATCATGCAGCACCTCGATGAATGCGTTGCGGGTCTGGACGCCGATCGCCGAATGGTGGACCTTGGTCAGCAGCGCGAAGCTGCCCGGCGGCAGATCGGTGATGCTGTCCAACCCCCCGATGACGTAGATCTCCCACAGCGGCCGATGCAGGTCGAGCGCGCGCGCGTGGATGCGAGAGGCCTGGATGCAAAACTGGCGCCAGTCGCCCGGCTCGGGCAGCGCGATGTGTCGCACGTGGTACTCAAGGTCGAACTGCTCGTCCTCGACCCAGTAGGGCTTGTCGAGCTCGAGCGGCACGCGAAGCAATTTGCTGCGAAAGATCGGCGAGCGGTGTAGCCGGCCCTGGATATGGGCCAGGATCTCCTTGAGCCTGAGTTTGCCGCCCGGCACCGTGCTCTGGTCATAAATCTGGACGAAGGTGACGTTCGAGTTGGCGTGAATCGTGTCCAAGTCGAGGAAGCGCGCGTCATGTCCACTCAGCTGGCGCATGGATGAGGTCATGTCAGTTCGGGCCGACCAACGGATCGACGCGGGATAGGTGTCGTGGTTCGACACGCATTGTGCACAAGCGTCTCATCGCCGGACAGCGCCACGGCGTGCGTGCGGCTCTGACGCGCTGCGCTCAACCAGTTCGTCCAGCGCCTGCTGCAACGCGGCGGTGAGCTTGCGCGCGTCGGGCACCGCGGCACGCGCGGTGATGAAGCCGAAGCCCATTGCCCCGGCGTAGCTCATCACGGTGAGGTTGACGCCCAGGCCATGTTCGGGGATGGACAACGGCCAATAGGTCGCCATGCGCGCTCCGGCGACGTACAGCGGCTGCCGCGGTCCGGGGACGTTGGAAACCACCAGGTTCGCGATCGGCGGCATCGCGCCGGCCAGGCCGCCGCGCCCATATAGCGCGGCAAAGGCCTGCAGCAACCAAGGCAGGCCAATCGTGGGGAAGTCGGTCGGAATCAGGCTCCTGGCGCGACGTGCGGTGCTCTTGACCGACGTGGACGCGTCGCGGATCGCGTGCAGGCGGTCGATGGGATCGGCGATATGCGTTGCCAGGCTCACCAGACTCATCGTGGCCTTGGTCGTGTACTCGGCATTGCCGGCCTCACGCAGCGAGATCGGCATCGCCGCCATCAGCGGCGCCTTCGGCACCCCGCCGCGGTGCGCCAGGTAGCGGCGCATCGTGCCGGCGCACAGCGCGAGCACGATGTCGTTCAACGTCGCCCCGTGAGCCGTCGCGAGCCGCTTGAGCTTGTCCAGCGGCACCGACATGGCGGCGAAGCCGCGCTCGGCGGTGATCGGCACGTTCAGCCGCGTGCGCGGCGCGAAGTGCAGGCCCTGCGCGGGCGCGCCGCCGGCCTGCCCGGTCGGTGCGTCGCGACGCCACAGACCGGCGAGCGTCCTGACCACATCGGGCAGATGCCGTACCAGCTTGATGACCTGTTCGGCGTCGTGCTTGAGTGCGGCGGCGGCGAGTTCGACCGCGCCGGGATGCTCGCCCGGGGCCCTGGCGGTCTGCGGCACAGTGCGTGGCTTGCGCGTCAGGTCGAACAGCACCTGCGCCAGCAGCACGCTGGCCTGGCCGTCGAGCACCGCGTGGTGAACCTTGAAGTAGTAGGCGACCTGCCCGGACGCGAGCCCGTTTATCACCGTCAGCCGCCACAGCGGGCGGCTACGGTCCAGCAACTGCGCGTGCAGGCCGGCGGCGCAGTCCTCGAGTTGCGCCAGCGTGCCGGGTTTGGGCAGGGTCAGCTGTTGCACATGGTGGTCGAGGTCGACGTCGTCATCCTCGACCCACACCGGGTTGGCGAACTGCAGCACCATGGGCGCGAGCTTGCGCGTGAAGACCGGGGCCAGGTGCATGCGCTCGCGCACCTGCGCCCTGACGTCGACGGCGAAATCGCGCCTGTAGCCGCGCGGCAGATCAAACAGGTGCAGCGACGCCACATGCATCGGCGTCTCGGCCGTCTCCAGGTGCAGAAAGGCCCCATCGATGCCGCTCAAGGCCTTCATTCGCAACCCCCTTCCGTTGTTGGTCCCGGTTTCCTCGGTTGCCCACCCGCGATGGCCTACACGCCGAGGTTTGGCAGAGATGCTTTCGGACCGTCACTTGGAACAGCGTGCCGTGATCATTACCGCTGGAATTCCTGTTCCCGTCGACGGTCATGGCTCCCATAGTCAGTTCAATTTCTGTTACCACCGGAGCTCCTGACACGTTGCTCGTTCCATCCTGCATTGTGTGCGATCACCAACCTCTTTAAAAACTCTGAGCAGTGATGCCGACGAGTTGCCTTGGTGTCCAAGTAAATGCGCGATCCGATTGTGCAAATGCCACTATCCGCCGGGCTTGCTTATAACGTTGACTGGCAGCAATGGATCGGACGAGCACGCGCGCTGGTCTGTGCAGCAGATATTCGATTGACCTACGACAGAGGTGGCTCGGTTTGTTTGAACAGCTGAATCCGAGTTTTAGGTGGATTGCCTGCGGTTGATAACGGTGGCGAGTTGTCCACGGCGGCGGGCGGCGCTTGCGACGAACG
>CAJDVP010000093.1_pt1 | contig 18896 bp, 20 predicted proteins | sample 7391311 | NCBI WGS metagenome assembly CAJDVP01 (sample SAMEA7055711, study PRJEB34461) | soil metagenome | biome: terrestrial ecosystem; feature: Peninsula; material: soil | place: Antarctica | collected 2016
GCTCCGATCGCTGCGGCGCAGACCTTAGCTTCGTTGCTAGCGATCGTGGCGGATTTCGGCAGGCCGGTCGATGCAGAGTCGCCGATCACATGGATATTTTTCTGTCCGCGCGCGAGCAACGAGACCGGATCAGTAGGGCACCAACCGGTATCGTCTGTCAGCCCGGCTATTTGCGCGACGGTACCGGCCTTTTGCGGTGGGATGAGATTGACGACATTGCCGCGGTGCTTGCTGCCATCCGCGAGGATTAGCGCGAGTTCACCAACATCAACGCCCGTCACGCGTCCGGCATCCGCGCCGTGGATGCGCTCTATCATGCCGGGATAGAGGCGCGCCCAACCTTCTTCAAATAAGGGCTGTTTTGCGAAACGGTCGTTGGCGTCGAGGATCAACACCTTGGAACGAGGCTTGGACAGCTTGAGGTAATGCGCGATCAGACTGACACGTTCGTACGGACCGGGCGGGCACCGAAAAGGCAACGGCGGAATGGCGACTATCACTGTGCCACCATCTTTCATCGATACGAGCTGATTGCGCAAGAGTGCGGTTTGCGATCCGGTGGTTTTCCAAGCATGAGGCATGGCCTCGGTGGCTGCTTCGTTGTAACCATCGATCGTATCAAAACGAATTTCGATGCCGGGTGACAGAACCAGTCGGTCGTAACTCAGGCCGCCGCCTTTCGCGAGGCTGATGGACGACTTGCCCGCATCGATCCCGATTGCCTTGTCGGCGACGACATTAATCTTGTAGCGGTCTCGCAAGCCGGCATAGTCCACTGTCGTGGCCGATAGCGGGTTTATGCCTGCTATCACCGTATTGCTGAAGGGCCCACTGACATAGCGGGGATTTTGCTCGACCAAGGTGATATCGAGATTGGGATTGGCACGGCGAAGATACTTGGCACATGTCGCACCGCCAAATCCGCCGCCAACGATGACGACACGCCCGTGTGCTCCTGCCTGCTGAGCAAATAGTTGAGCCGGAACAGCCAGACCGCCAAGAGTTCCCGCAAAAACTGCCGAGTTGAATGACCTACGAGAAAATTTCATGATGATTTTCCTTAGCGGTTAATGGCCTGGAAATAGTCGGCCAGAGCCTGGATCTGATCGTCCGAGATGCCTCGGACGATCGGTCCCATGATGCGGCCCTTGCCCTCTTCATACTTGTACCTTTTCATCTTCGCGAGAAACTTGTCGGCTTTCATGTTGGCAAGTTTGCCGATGGCTCCCGGGCTGTTTCCATCGGTGCCGTGGCAGACCGCGCAGCTGTTGGCGAGCAACTGAGTGGTCGGATTAATCGTCCCAATGGTCGACTCGGCCGACGCACTAGTTGCCACCAATGCCACAGCCAGTGCGATCGGTGTCACATATATCAAAACTTTTTGCATATTCATTTCTCCGTACCTTTTTTCCATAAGAGGGCGAATTGAAAAGTGAAGCGCAACACCCAGGATTTCGATGAATGAGATTAGAGTACTGCATGCTGTTAATCAGCATCGCACGGCATACACAAGCGGTGATAAATATCAACTCTGGTATACATAACTTTTTTTACCATCTGGAATCAATCATCCCGTCCTACCGTACCAAGTCAAGGTTCGTGGAATCCGTCAACCAGGAGAATGACGGATAGGAAGAGAAGCAGATTTACCGAAGAGCAGATCATCGGGTTCATCAAAGAGGCCGAGGCCGGGATGCCGGTCAAGGGGCTGTGCCGCAAGGGCGCTTCAGCGACGCGGTGGAGTGAATGCTAAAGTCAACGATTGCATACGCAAATCCGTGGGACCGTTCAAAGCGTCCGTCTTCCATCGCTTTCAAATTTCGAGCGCCGTTCTATCTATACCGGTGACTTGCCCGCTGATGAAACCTGATATTCGCGACGTCTTTGTCGCGCTGTACGCGTCCAGCCACTACCGGATGGGGAGTGCCGCGAGCATGGGACCGGGCTACTTCCCCACCATGCTAGGTTGGATCCTGGCCTTCTTCGGTCTTGTCGTTGCATTGCTCTCGTTCCGAGCAGTTGTGCACATTCTTACTCCCCCACCGTTCACGCCGCGACCATTCATCGCCGTAATCGTCGCGGTGGGGCTGTTCGCCGTGTTGATCACGCGCATTGGCCTGATCCCCACGACCATCATCAGCGTCATCGTCACTGCAGCCGGAAGCAACAGCTTCAAGTCTGGTCGAGCTTTGCTGCTCGGTGTGTCTTTGTCGGTCATTGCCTGGCTGGTCTTTTCTTTCGGTCTGCAAATGACCCTGCCAGCCTTTGCGTGGGAGTTCTGAGCCATGGACTTCTTTTCCCTCTTTGCTGCCAATCTCTCCATCGGCATTCACGAGGCAGTGACGCTCAGCAACCTCTGGTACTGTTTTGTCGGTGTCTTCCTGGGGACCTTGGTCGGAGTGTTACCGGGCCTGGGTTCGCTGATCGCGATCTCGCTGCTACTGCCCATTACCTACCACCTGCCAGCGACCGGCGCGATCATCATGCTGGCGGGGGTGTACTTCGGCGCCGACTACGGTGGCGGCACCTGCTCGATCTTGCTGGGCGTGCCGGGGCACGCCGCGGCGGCGGTCGACGTGCTCGATGGCTTCCCGATGGCCAAGCAAGGACGAGGGGGCATCGCCCTGTTCATGAAGTGTGTGGCCTCGTTCTGGGGCTCGCTCGTGGGCATCACACTGCTGATGTTGTTCGCCCCGATTCTTTCGAACTGGGCGTTGAATTTCGGGCCTTCGGAATACTGCGCGCTGATGCTGCTGGGCTTGATCGCGGCTTCGACCGTGGGACAAGGCTCACCCATCAAGGGCGTAGCCATGGTGTTCTTCGGTCTCATCCTCGGCGTGATCGGCACCGACGTCAACAGCGGCGTCGCGCGCTTTGCGTTCGATATTCCGGAACTAGCCGACGGCATCAGCCTGGTGGCCATGGCCATGGGTCTGTTTGCCATCGTTGAGGTGATCAAGAGTGCCAACACTTCGCGCGTGACGCCGGAAGAACAAAGCTTTTCTCTGCGCGACCAGATGCCAACGCGCGAGGACTGGCGCCGCTCCTTCGGGCCGATGTTGCGCGGTTCGGGTCTGGGCGCTTTCTTTGGAGCGCTGCCAGGCACGAGTGGCGGCATGGCAACCTTTCTGTCTTACTCGATGGAGAAGCGCATTTCCAAGCACCCGGAACAGTTCGGCACGGGTGCAATCGAAGGCATTGCAGGGCCCGAGGCCTGCAACAACGCGGGCGTGGGTACCGCGTTCATTCCGACCCTGACGCTCGGCATCCCCGGCGATGCCATCATGGCGCTGATGCTAGGCGCGTTGACGATCCAGGGTATCCAGCCTGGACCACAGGTGCTTACCAGCCATCCAGAACTGTTCTGGGGCTTGATCGTCAGCTTCTTCATCGGCAACGTCTTCCTGGTGATCCTGAACATCCCGCTGATTGGCATGTGGGTCAAGTTGCTCTCCATTCCCTACCACCTTATGTTCCCGACCATCGTGCTGTTCACCTGCATCGGCGTCTACAGCACCAACAACAACACGTTCGATGTGTGGATCCTGCTGGCCTTTGGTATCGTGGGCTACCTGATGGCTTTGCTGCGGCTTGAAGTGGTGCCGGTGCTCCTGGGTCTGATCCTCGGCCCGATGCTCGAAGAGAACTTCCGCCGCACGCTGCTGCTTTCACGCGGTAGCTTCAGCGTGTTCGTCGAGCGGCCCATCACCGCCGTGGCGCTCGCCGTATGCGCGGGCCTGATGATCTGGACGATCTGGGGTAGCCTGCAGAAAAAAGCCGTGGCCTGAGAACTCGTGCGTGCTGGGGGGCATTTCCTGCGGCAATGTACCTCTGCATTGGTGCCCAAACGCATGAGATTGGGGGACGCGGCCACGGCACTGTTCTCACTCACGAAGATTAGAATACAAAGCCTCGATCTTCTCCGCCTTTTTGGCGTTGTCAGCACTGGGGTTGACCCAATTCAGTGGATAGTTATCGGTTTGATTCTCAAACCGTTTCTGGGGCTGACTCGATGCCCTTGGCAGGGTATTCGAGTGCATCGAACAGGGGTTCCGATTTCTTTTCAAGTTAAGGGGTGGGTGCCGGGCACGGACTGACGCCGTGGCGCCGCCCAGGGTAAGGCCACCTTCTGCGGAAGCCAGCATTCTCGGCTTCCGCAGACGGCTTGCCCGGCTCAGAACTTGACCGTCACGCCCGCGTAGAGCGAACGGCCCATGCCGGGCACCCGGGTACCCCATGGAACGGCCATACCCATGGTCGCACCCTGACCGACGTAGGCGCCGCCGAGCGGGTGGTGATAGAACTTGTCCAGCAAGTTGTCGACGCCGATGTCGAGTCGCACCTGCTTCCACTCGTAACTGCCGCGCAGATTGATGAGGCCGTAGCCGGCGGTCTTCATCTCGTTGCGGACAGCCGAAACGTTTCTCTTCTCCGCCACCATGTGCCACTCGACGGTCCCCGTCCAGCCACCACGCTGTTGCACCACGGCCAGTTTGGCGTTGAGCGGCATGATGTTGTAGAGGTTGTCGCCACTGGTCTTGCCGCGGACATAGCTCAGCATGCCGCTGAGACTGAAGTCGCCGAGACCATCGGTCTTTGCCAGCGGCATGAAGCCGGACACGTCCACGCCATACAGGTGGGCATTCTGGTTCGCGAACTGGAGATAGACGAACTGGTTCGTCACCGTCTGGTTCACTGTGCCGCAAGTAGCGCTGCCAGGCACGGTAGAGCAGCGCCGGGCGTTGATGAAGTTGTCAACGTAGGTCAGATAGGGTGTGACTTGCAGACCCCATTGCTTCCCGGTCGGGTCGTGCCAGTCGGCAGTGGCAGATTCCCCACATAGCCATTGGCCTCGCCAGTGAAGTTGATCATGCGCATCGCCATGCCCCCGGTTGACCAGGTGTAGCGCTCATAGAGGTTCGGCGAGCGGGTCTTGCGCGAATAGCCAAACTCGTAGCTACTGGCCTCGTCCGGGGTGTATCGCGCCAGCGCGGTCAGGTCCAGGTTGTTGTCGTCACGCTGGCGGTCGCGGGCGTTGAACGCCGCCGCTTCGGGGCGGTAGCTGGCGTTGTAGCCTTGCACCGCTCCGGTGTCCATCTTGACGTTCCCGCTGCGCACGCCGAACTGGCTGAGCCACTGCGGATTCCATTGCGCCTCCCACTCGGCGAACAGGTCAAAACGGTCGCGCCGGCCGTTGTTGATGTTCCAGAACGTGTCGGGCTGCTCATGCGGTAGCGCTGCAACTCAGTGCCGACGCGTAGCGTGTCCCGCGATGACAACGCGATGTCTGCCTTGACCATCGCACCGATGTTCTTGCCCTTGGTGTCCATCGGCATGCCGGGCACCAGGCCTGAGGTGTGGTACCAGTAGACCTTGTCCTCGCCGAACTGCATCCAGTGCCGGGTTTTCTCCTGATACAGGCGCGCCTCCAGGGTGCCCCACGCCAGTTCGCCTTTGTAGCGCAGGTTGACCTGGGTGCTGTCGTTGCCGGTCATGTCCATGCGCTGGTTCGGATAGTTTTGAAATGGAATGTCCTGCAAGCCCAGCTTCAACTCGACCAGGTGGTTGTCCTGGCGCAGGGCAAAGCCGAGCGATTGGTTTCTTGTCTCATAGCTGGACGAACCGACTTCGTCGCCGCTCAGCCAGCGCCCGTCGCGATCCTTGTTGGCGGTCAGCGTAGTGCCTGCCTTGAAGCTGCGTGCCGCCTTGTAGTTGTCCGACATGGCGGTCGAGCCGCTGTAACTCACGACCAGGTTCTCGCCGGCCGCGCTTGCCGACACATGGCCGCTCTTGCCCTTGCCGTTGCTCCGGTAGACGAAGCCGGCCTCGCCCTTGACGAGCGTGCCCTGCCCGGGTGCGGCAAACTGAGGTGCAAGTGACTCCACCTGGATGGCCGCGCCAATGCTGTCGCCACCAACGCTCACTGGCACGATCCCGGAAAACACCTTGATGCTGCCCACGTTGCTGGGGTCAATGTAGGACAGGGGCGGGTTCATGTGATTGCCGCAGGCCGAAATCAGGTCCATGCCATCGACCTTGATGCGCAGGCGATCGTCTGCCAGGCCACGAATCACCGGCAGGCTCGACACACCACCTGCGCCATACAGGCTGAGGCCAGGCACATCGCCCAACAGGCACGCGGTGTCGGCGCTGGCCGGACGCAGGCGCAGCAGGCTGTCCTGGTCAACCAGGGTTGCACCGACCGGCACGCTGGCGTCGACTCTGGGTTCGGTGACAGTGACCAGTGGTAGCCAGTCTGTTTGTTTGTCAGCTGCCAGCGCCGCGCCGCAGAGCAAGGAGAGTGCAGGCAAGGCCAGGGTCATCGACCAGGGGAGAACATGGATCTTGAAATGAGACATGGAATGATTCTTTGGGTTTGATTTTTTGGCGCCGGACAGGCGCAGCCGACTGACGGGAAGTCACTCGGAAAGACACGAATACACGGATCACGCAGCCACCTAGCGGTGGCGATGAAATGGCATGACGAGATCTGCCACTGGCCATGACAAGCTCTGCGCGCAGAGCTTCACTTGCCGTGACAGGAAATCAGAGAAGCGAAGGGGGGCCGCGTGGCGGCAGGGGCGCGCCGGCCCTGGCGGCAATGCGAGCCGTCGGCAGATGGCCGGCGATAAAGACCGGCTGCAAAGACACGCTGACCGCCGCCATTGATGGCGGTGGCGGCGCAATGGCCACGCACAGTGAACAATCGAGCAGGTGCAGCGTCGGTACTTCGGAGCCGTCAGCGCCGCTGACAACCAGCTTGACCGCACCGCTTCCCGCGCAAACCAGCTGCATCGACTGAGGCAACACGATGGGCGAAGCCACCGCCACTCCCAGCGACAGCACAAACCACGCCAGTACCAGACGGGCAAGGAGGCGGGCGCGGCGCAGCGATTGCATGGCCGCCATTATGAATTGGCGACGCGCTGGTCTCCTTGATCTTGGTTAACGGATCTGGTGGCTTTGCAGCAGCCGTGGAGGCCGCAGCTAGCAGCTTGGGGTTGCGAAGGCCCTGTGACCCAGCGTCGACTGGCCGGCGCAAGTACCATGCACTGGTCCGTGGCGGCGCGTGCCCATCCATTACCCAAGTTCCAGGAGCCTCATTCCCATGTCCCTGCGTGAGCAGCAAAGATCCGACTACCGCCACTTTCAGGTCATCCCCACACGGTGGATGGACAACGACATCTACGGGCACGTCAACAACGTGCATTACTACAGCTACTTCGACACCGCGGTGAACCAGTTCCTTATCGAGCGGGGTGTATTGGACATCCATCGTGGGGATGTCGTCGGGTTCGTCGTCGACACTGCATGCAGCTATTTCAGTCCGATCGCGTTTCCCGATCAGGTGCACGCCGGCATTCGCGTCGACCATATCGGCAACAGTAGCGTGCGTTATGGAATCGGGCTGTTCCGCAATCACGATACCCGGTTGGCGGCTGCCGGCAATTTCACCCATGTGTACGTCAACCGCAGCACCGGCAAGTCGGTGCCGGTACCGGTTGCGGTGCGCGGGGTGCTCGAAGCGCTGCGCGTGCCAGATCCAGGTCAGCGCTGACGTGCGCTGGCGGGTCACCGCGTGTTGCTGCGTGCTGACGCCCAGTCATCCTGAACTGCACCGCACATTGCCCTTGCTTACCCGAATTTTTCCCTTAGATCCCGCAATTGTGTGAAACTTGCAGGCATGCGGTGGGCCCCTGTGACAGGAGCCCGGAGCTGACCGACACCAACGGTGCCGATGATGGACCCACAGGGAAGCAGAAAATGACAGGCATAGCTAACAAACCCAAATCCTCCGGACGCAATGTCTCCGGTCTGACCCGGCCGGGTGACTTGTATCTTCCAGGCGATGCCTTGCCGCTGCCGGACGTGGTCGAAAAGGATACCGATTCCGTCTGGGCCTTGTGGTCGGACACGGTCGAGCAAGAGTCGCAGACAGTTGCGAAACCCGACGAGGACTTCAAGGAGACGTTGCCGTTGGACTTCGATGAAATGGTCCCAACCCAGTCGATGGATTTGCCGGAACTGCCGGATCAGCTGAACGAGCCCGAAAAAAGACGCTGAACCAACGGATACGGCCTGTTGCCCGCTGTAGCCTCAGTTGACCATCACCAGTTTGCCCATCACGCCGCGTGAACCCATGTGGGCGTAAGCCGCCTTGAGTTCGGACATGGGCATCGTCCGGTCGATTACCGGCTTGATCTTTCCGGCGCCGTACCAGCGGGCGAGTACTTCGAGCATGGAAGCGCTGGCCTGCGGTTCGTGGTGTACGAAGGAACCCCAGAATACCCCGACGATCGATGCGCCCTTGAGCAGCGGCAGGTTCAGTGGCAACGAAGGGATCGGGCCGGCCGCAAATCCGATCACGAGGTACCGGCCGCGCCAGGCGATCGATCGGAATGCCGGTTCGGTCAACTCGCCGCCGACCGGGTCGTAGATCACATTGGGGCCCTTGCCGTTCGTCAAAGTCTTGATGGCCTCACGCAGGTTGTCACGCTGGTAGTTGATCGTGGCGTCAGCGCCCAATTGGGTGCACAACGCGCACTTGTCGTCGGTGGACGCCGCTGCGATCACGCGCGCACCGGCAGCCTTGGCGATCTGGATCGCAGCCGTGCCGACGCCACCGGCCGCTCCGAGCACCAGCACCGTCTCGCCGGATTGCAACGCGCCGCGGTCGATCAGCGCGTGATACGAGGTCGCGTAGGTCAAGATGAACGCCGCAGCATCGACGAAGGGGAATCCCGTGGGCAGCGGCATGCACAGATTGGCCTTGGCGATGGTGTGGGTTGCGAAGCCGCCGGTGCCTGCCAGGCAGGCAACCGCTTGTCCGACCTGCAATTGCCGCACGCCATCGCCGACGGCCAACACCGTGCCGGCATACTCGGCGCCTGGCACGAACGGCAATTCGGGTTTCGTCTGATACTTGTTCTGGACAATCAGCAGGTCCGGGAAATTCAGGCTGGCGGCCTTGATCTCCACCAGCACCTCGCCGGGTCCCGGCTGGGGGGTGGGCAGTTCTTTCCAATTCAGCGCGTCAATACCGGTCGGGTTTTCACACAGCCATGCATGCATCGGAGGTCTCCAGTCAGATTCCAAGGATCATAGAGCGTGCTGCGGGTGCATGACGTCGCTGCCGAGCCCCGATCGCCGGCTGGCGACCTAGAATCAGCGGCCAACTCAGAACTCCATGAAAATTCTCATCTCCAACGACGACGGCTACCAGGCGCCTGGCATAGTGGCCTTGTACGACGCACTCAAGGACATTGCCGATGTCGAAGTTGTGGCCCCCGAACTCAACAACAGCGCCAAATCGAACGCGTTGACCTTGAATAGTCCGTTGACCGTGACGACCGCATTGAATGGTTTTCGGTATGTCAATGGAACGCCGGCCGACTGTGTCCACATTGCATTGACCGGCCTCTTGGGTTACCGGCCGGATCTGGTCGTGTCGGGCATCAACAACGGTGCGAATATGGGCGATGACACTATTTATTCCGGCACTGTCGGTGCTGCGATGGAAGGGTACCTGTTCGGCATCCCGGCCATTGCGTTTTCCCAGGTCGAGAAGGGCTGGGGACACCTGGACGCGGCAACTGCCAAGGTGCGTGAACTGGTGGGCCAGATGCTGCAGCAGCAACTGGTAGGCACCAATCGTTGGCTGCTCAACGTCAATATTCCCAATCTTCCGCTGGAACAGATTCAGCCAATGAAGGTCTGCCGGTTGGGGCGCCGCCATGCCGCGGAATCGGTCATCGTGCAGGACAGCCCTCGGGGCGAGAAGATGTACTGGATCGGCAGTGCCGGCGCCGTCATGGACGACGCGGAAGGCACCGACTTTCATGCCACGGTGCAAGGGCATGTGGCGTTGACACCGCTCAAGACCGATCTCACGGACCACGAATTGTTGCGATATTGGTCGCAGACGGCCGCTGCGATGGGCCGTGCTTCGGTGCCCGCTGAGCCATGAAGCCGCGCCCGTCGTTTCCGGCGCGACTCACGCCTATCGACCGAACCGTCGATGCGCACGCGACGCGATCAGGTCCACAACCGGACGCGCGGTTTGACGCAGGGCATCCGACTGCTGGTGGCGCGGCCTTACACAAGGCGCATGCGTACGTGCCATCAGCCCAGGATTTCAGCGCAGTGCGCCGCGACATGGTCAACCGTCTGGCGCGTGGTGGCGTTCACAACGCGGCGGTATTGGCGGCCATGGGCACGGTGGAGCGCCATCGTTTCGTCGACAGTGCGTTGCAAGGGCAGGCATACCAGGAAACCAGTTTGCCAATCGGATTGGGTCAAACCATATCCAAACCGGCGGTGGTGGCCCGGATGATCGCGTTGCTACTGCAAGGAGCGTCCGGCAGACTCGGCCGGGTCCTTGAGATCGGCACCGGTTGTGGCTATCAGGCGGCTGTATTGAGCCTGGTGGCCAGCGAAGTCTACAGTGTGGAGCGCTTGCGGGGTCTGCATGAACGTGCCCGGGAGAACCTGCGCACATTGCGTCTGCCCAATGTGCATCTGCTGTTTGGCGATGGTATGGTTGGCTACTCCAAAGGCGCGCCGTATGCGGGCATCATCGCAGCGGCCGGCGGTGCCGAGGTGCCTTTGGCATGGACCGAGCAACTCGCGATGGGCGGACGCCTGGTGGCTCCGGTCGCTGGGCTGGCGGGCACACAGTCGGGGCAGGCTATCGTGGTCATTGAGCGTACCCGGCAGGGGCTGCAACAGAGTCTGCACGAGGCGGTGCATTTTGTGCCTCTAAAATCAGGCGTTGCGTGAAGGGAAAGCGAATGATGGGATTTTTTGGCCGTGGCATGCGGTTGCTGGTCGCTCTGGGTTTGCTGGCGCTGTTGTCTGCCTGCGGCTCACGCGTGATCAACAAGGCTCCGATCGAAGAGCGAGTACCTATGACCAATGTCGAGTCGGGTGCCACCGTGCTGCCGGCTGCGCAGCAGCCACCTGGTTTCGAGAATGCAGGCAAGCCCGGCTTCTATACCGTCAAGCCGGGTGACACGATGATCCGGATCGGCATGGAGACCGGCCAGAGTTGGCGGGACATCACCCGCTGGAACAATCTGACAAATCCCAATCTGATCGAAGTCGGTCAGGTGTTGCGGGTCGTCCCGCCTGTGGCAGGAGCGGTGCCGCCGGTCACCGTGCTTGCCAACACCAAACCTGCTGGCACCAATGGCGTGGTGCCGACACCTGTGCCAATGCAGGGGACCAATGCCCCGGGAGTGGCGACCGTCTCCCCGGTTGCGCCTTCCGGTGTCACGACGACGGCAGTTGCGCCGGCGGCCGTCACCACGACAGCCGTGCCACCCGCCCAGACAGGTGGCTCCGCAGCAGTGGGGGACGACGACGTGGCCTTTATCTGGCCGGCATCCGGCGCGGTGCTCGTTGGATTTGACGAAACCAAGAACAAAGGCCTGGATATCGGTGGGTCCGCTGGTGATCCGGTACTGGCCGCCGCCGATGGTCGGGTCGTGTATGTCGGCTCAAGCCTGCGTGGTTATGGCAACCTGATCATCCTCAAACACAACAACACCTATCTGACCGCCTACGCCCACAACCAGACCTTGCTGGTGAAGGAAGATCAGACCGTGCGCAAAGGCCAGAAGATTGCCGAGATGGGCAACAGCGACGCGGACCGGGTCAAACTGCATTTCGAAGTGCGTCGCCAGGGCAAACCGGTCGACCCGGCGAAGTACCTGCCGCCGCGCTGAACCGGACTGCCGCCATGGCCTGGCCGGTTCTCGTATTCGACATCGAGTCGATTCCTGACATTGCGGGCCTGCGGGTATTGCGCTCTGCGGGCCCGGAACTGAGCGACGCTCAGGTCTATGACGCCTGGGTCGCTGAGCGAAAGGAAAAAGGGCAAAGTGATTTCATGCCCTTGCACCTGCAGCGGATCCTGGTGATCAGTGCGGTGTTCCGCAACGCCGACGGCTTGCGCATCCATTCCTTTGTCGACAAGGATGGCCAATCCGAAGGCAAAGTCATCCAGACCTTCTTCAACACCATTGAGAAACACAGGCCCCAGCTGGTGAGCTGGAATGGCGGTGGTTTCGATTTGCCGGTGTTGCATTACCGCGGCTTGCAGCACGGGGTAGTGGCTGACACCTACTGGGACCTGGGTGAGAACGATCGTGACTTCAAGTGGAACAACTACATCAGCCGCTACCACATGCGCCATCTGGACCTGATGGACCTGCTGGCGATGTACCAGCCCAAGAACAACGCGCCGCTGGACGCGATGGCCAAGTTGTGTGGTTTCCCAGGAAAACTCGGCATGGACGGCTCGGCCGTCTATCCCGCGTACCTGGAGGGCAAGCTCGACGAGATCCGTCGGTATTGCGAGACCGATGTGATGAATACCTACCTGGTGTATTGCCGGTTCCAGAAGATGCGCGCAGGTTTGCTCGACAAGGAATACGAGCAGGAGATCGCCTTGGTCAAGGACAGTCTGGCAGCCCTGGCGCCAAACGAGCCCCATTGGGACGAGTATCTGCGGGCCTGGACCTGAGACGTGGGTAGGAAAAGGCGGGACGTTGCCCCGGTTGTGCAACTCGATGAGCCGCTGTACATCGAGTCGCTCGACACGGAGGCCAATGGCATCGCCCATCGACTTGATGGGAAGGTGGTATTTGTCGAGGGCGCCTTGCCGTTCGAGACGGTCAGTGTCCAGGTCACGCGCAGCAAAGCCAGCTTCGACAAGGCGACGGTCACCACCATTCACCAGGCATCGTCACAACGTGTGGAGCCGGCGTGCCCGCATTTCGGATTGCATGTCGGGGCCTGTGGCGGTTGCAAGATGCAGCACATGCATTCAGCTGCGCAGGTGGCGGTCAAGCAGCGGGTGCTGGAGGACACCCTGTGGCATCTGGGCAGGGTCAAGCCGGATCTGATCCTGCGGCCCATGCATGGACCCACCTGGGGCTATCGGTACCGGGGGCGATTGTCAGTGCGTTATGTGCGCAAGAAGAGCACCGTGCTGGTGGGTTTCCACGAGCGCAAGAGCGGCTATGTGGCCGATATGCGGGAATGCCGGGTCTTGCCGGCGGCCGTCAGTGCATTGTTGTTGCCGCTGCGAGACCTGATCGTCGGCATGGAGGCCCGCGACGCCGTGCCGCAGATCGAACTGGCGGTGGGCGACAACGGGCCGGTGCAGGTAATCGCGCTGGTATTGCGCCACATGGTGGCCCTGACCGACCACGATACGGCCTTGCTGCGCGCATTTGCAAAAGATTTTTCCTGCGACCACGGCGTTCGGCGGCTAGTGATCCAGTGGTGGCTGCAATCTGGCGGACCGGACACGGTTGCGTTGTTGGACGGTTCCGGCCCCGAGTTGGCGTACCGGTTGGCCGAGTTCGACATCCAGATGCCGTTCCGACCGACCGACTTCACGCAGGTCAACCCGTATGTCAACGATGTGCTGGTCGGTTTTGCGGTGCGCCAGCTGGCGGTGCAACCGGGTGAGCGGGTGATCGACTGGTTCTGCGGGCTTGGCAATTTCACCTTGCCGCTGGCCACAGTCGCGGGCTCGGTGCTGGGCGTCGAAGGCAGCGCCATGCTGGTGCAGCGGGCACAGGAAAATGCGCGCCAGAACAACCGACAGCGCGGCTTGAGCAGGGCGCTCGCGCCTGTGCAGTTTGTCACCCGCAATTTGTTCGAGATGACAGCCGATGCGCTGTTGGCAGATGGCACGGCCGACAAATGGTTGCTCGATCCGCCGCGTGAGGGCGCCTTTGCGCTGGTGCGGGCGTTGGCAGCGTTGCATGCTGGCCTGGGTGGAGTTGCAGTACCGACGCAGTTTGATGGGACGGAGGCTGCCATCGAACCGGTCATGCCCGCCCCCGATTGGGTCTTTCCGCGGAGCATCGTGTATGTCAGCTGCAATCCTGCAACGCTGGCGCGTGACGCTGCGGTATTGGTGCTGCAGGCCGGTTATCGGTGCGCCGCCGCCGGGGTCGTCAACATGTTTCCACATACGGCCCACGTAGAGAGCATCGCGCTGTTCGAGCGCGTCGTCGATTGACGCCTGCGGGTTGACCTGCGCAGCGTGGCTGGCTCAGCGCGAAGCTGCGCGGTTGCCCCTGTCGGATTGCTGGTCGCTGAGCATGATGTCGCTTGACGCATCAGCGTCGGCGATCGTCGAGGGCGTGCCTTCGATCTTGTTCTCACGCATGTATTGGTCCATGTCCTTCCAACCCTCGAAGATGGCGGTCTTGGGTGAGCGCTCGTTGAGCCGATAACAGTCTTCGATCCCACGCATCGCGTGACGACAACCTGCGCCAATGGCCTTGCCGTCGGCCTCGCGTTGGGCAAAGCGCGGTGTGGGCAACGATGGTCGTTTGACGGGATTATCGGCACATTGCGCAAGCTTCTTGAGCCACCTGCCTTTCAGCCAGGCGAAAAAAAAGGCCCCGTGAAGAGCCTTTGCATTGTGCTGCGTCCTTTTCAGTCGCTGCTGCCGCCACCGATGCCCAGCAGTATCAGCAGGCTCTGGAACACGTTGAACATGCTCAGGTACAAGCCAAGCGTGGCGCTGATGTAGTTTGTTTCACCACCATCCATGATGCGTTTGAGGTCATACAGCATGAAGGCGCTGAAGATGCCGATTGCGAGCACGGAGATCGCCATCATACCGGCCGAGGAGGCGACAAACACGTTGATGATGGCCGCGGCCATCAACACGACTGCGCCCACGGTCAGCCATTTGCCCATGGTTGTCAGGTCGCGCTTGATCACCGTGGCCAGACTGGCCATCACGAAAAACACGCCTGCGGTACCGCCGAACGCCATCATGATCAGGTCGGCGCCATTCTTGAAGCCCAGCACCATCGCGATCAGGCGCGACAACATCAGCCCCATGAAGAAAGTGAAGGCCAGAAGTACCGGCACACCGGTTGCCGAGTTCTTGGTTTTTTCGATGGCAAACATGAAACCGAATGCGCCACCCAGGAACACCATCAGTCCCAGTCCGCCGCTCAGTGATGTCGTGATGCCGGTGCTGACGCCAACCCAAGCCCCCAGTATCGTAGGCAGCATGCTCAATGCCAGCAGCCAATAGGTATTGCGCAACACCTTGTTACGTTGTTGCGTGGACAGGCCAGACCCGAAGGTCGTGCCGTTGTTGATTGTCCGTACGCGATCGTTCATGTATCAGTCTCCGGTTATTTCCACCCGTTGGTAGATTGGGTTCATTCTAGGTGAGTTCAAGTGCCCGAAGCCTCGGAATCGGATTTGCCTGATCGCCGGCCGGGTATCGGCATGCGTCCCGTGCGCGCAAGGGTGGATGCATCGCAGCGGGTTATGCTCGGAAGCTTTGGACGCGAGCCTGAATGCGCCTCCTTTCCTTCACCGATATATCACCATGAAATCCAAATCCGTACTTGAATTCTCCGATGTCCAGCGTATTGCTGCCGCTGCGCAGGCGTATGCGCACAGCAAGCAGTGGGCCGTGTGTATTGCCATCGTGGACGATGGCGGACACCTGCTGCATCTGCAGCGACTTGACGGCGCCGCCGCCATCGCCTCACATATCGCAACAGCCAAGGCCAACACCGCGGCGCTGGGTCGCCGCGACAGCAAGGTCTACGAGGACATGGTCAACGGCGGGCGCGCATCTTTCCTCAGCGCGCCGATGATCCAGGGATTGCTCGAAGGTGGTGTGCCGATCATGGTGGACGGCCAGTGCATTGGCGCCGTCGGGGTCAGTGGGGTGAAATCCTCAGAAGACGCCGAAATCGCCAAGGCCGGCATCGCGGCGTTGGCGGTTTGACGTTGCCGGCCCGCCTCATTCGGTCAGGATAAGCTTGCCTTGCTTGTGGCCTGCAGTGGGTAGGCCGCGCCCCGGTGGGTGATAACCACGGCATTGCGGGTAGTGGCGCCACCTTGTTGCCACAGGCTGACGCGTCCGAAACTGGATTCCACGAAAACGCCTGTTCCGCCGATCTGGCAGGGTCATTGAATCGAGAACGTGATAGGTACGATGAACCACATCGATTGCGCGACGCCGGCGCGTTTGCCTGGGACGAAGCGCCAGGTCAAAACGGTGGATACCGCAGCGTTGTCGAGTCGGAAGAAGCCACTGGATTTCTTGACCTTGGCTTCGCTGGCAAATCCCTGTTCGCTCACGAGAACCTCGACCAGAACCGTGCCTTGTTCACGCAAACGCAGGCTGATCGGTGGATAACTCGGCCGCGGATTCTTCAGGTACTGCGCGTTGCTCGACGGCAACTCGACTGCCGCCGGCGCCTGACGTGGGGCTTGCGGCGCTGGAACCACCGGGATCGACGTCTCGGCCGTGGCGGCGCTGGTGCCGACTGCTGCCGACTGGCTGGACGCTGACGGACGCACCATATCTGCGGGTGCGGGTGCGGGCGCCGCAGGCACTATGGGCATTGGCGTTGGCTCCGCAATGGCCACCGGCGTGGTCAACACGGGTGCCGGTGTGGTCAGCACGGGTGCCGGCGGGACCCGTTTGGGCGCTGCCTGGCTGGGTTGTTTCACCACCGCCACTGGATTCGACCGGACTGCAGGCGGTTTGGGTACCGGTGACGCCGGTTTTGGTACGACCGCCTCTTGCAACACCGCTGGCTGTGGCGCTAGCACGACGGCGGCTGGGGGTTCCACCATGCGGACCAGCAGATGCACCGGAACCACCACCGGGGGTTTGCGGCTGACCAGCCCGGCCTGGAGCGCCAACAAAGCTGCCGCATGCAGCACGAAAACGCACGTGGCCACGACAGTGAAGGTGTATGTCTGGCGCGTCATCGGCGCGTGAACTCTGGAAAATGCTGGTTGACTGGCAGCAAGTGACACGGATGGCGGTCCATCAGCAAGCGACTGGCCTCCTGCAATTCCAGAGGATCCAGCATATTGGTCGACGTGGCTGGCTAGATGAATATCGAAATAGTGAATTGCAATTAGTAAAAAATATTCTCATTTACGAAGCGATGATCTGCACCACCCGGACAGTCACCTGTCAATATCGCAGTCGCTCAGGGCGGATGTCCTGCAAGATGGTAGTGGCGATTTCTTCAATCGACTTTGTTGTAGTGGACAACCACCGGATGCCGCTGCGACGCATCATGGCTTCGCCTTGGGATACCTCCATGCGGCAGTTTGCCAGCGATGCGTACGTCGATTGGGGGCGGCGCTCGTTGCGAATTTCGCTCAGGCGCTCGGGGGAGATCGTCAGACCGAACAACTTGGTCCGATGTGCCAGCAGAGTCGATGGTAGTTGTTGGCGTTCGAAGTCTTCGGGTATCAGCGGGTAATTGGAGGCCTTGAGCCCGTATTGCATGGCCAGGTACAGCGCGGTGGGTGTCTTGCCGCTGCGGCTCACGCCCACCAGGATCACGTCGGAATGCTCCAGATCACGATTCGACTGACCGTCGTCATGCGCCAGCGAGAAGTTGATCGCCTCGATGCGGTCCTGGTATTCCTTGCTTTTGCTGGCATCGCTGAATCGTCCAACACGGTGACTCGATTTGAGTTTCAATTCGGATTCAAGCGGATGGACGAAGGTGCCGAACATGTCCAGCAACATGCCCTGGCAACCGTCCTGCAGTATCTTAAGGTTCTCCATGTTGACCAGTGTCGTGAAAACGATTGGTTTCTTGCCGTCGGTCTGTGCGGCATGGTTGATCTGGCGCACCGTCTGGTGGGCTTTGTCGGCGGTGTCGATGAACGGCAGGCGCACGTGCCGCGCCTTGAGCTCGAACTGGGCCAGGATGGCGTGACCAAAGGTTTCGGCGGTGATGGCGGTGCCATCGGAAATGAAGAATACGGTGCGGTTTGGCATGGGCGATGGTCCAGGTGCGTGATCCAGCCGATCGGCTGGGGGCTCGTGCATCCAGGTCGCACTCTACAATGTTTGCGACCCCCCGACGACATAACCTATGCCCTACTTGGCCCGCGCGCTCTCGTACTACGCCCGGCGTTGCTCCGGCCCTGGCACGGATGACGGCCACTGCGCCAGTGATGCTGCGGCAGGGCCGGCCCCGATTTTCACAACCTCCGGAGTTTTCCCATGTCTGCATTATTTGGACCGACCGACCTGGTCGTAGCGTTCGAGAACCTGAGGATGGGCGACGTCGAGTCGGTGGGTGGCAAGAATGCCAGCCTCGGCGAGATGATTGCCCACCTGCCCACCGGCGTAAATGTGCCCACTGGTTTTGCGACCACGGCCTACGCGTTTCGCAACTTCCTGGCCCACGATGGGCTCAGTGCCAGGATCAAGGCGCAGCTCGATGCGCTGGATGTCGACGACGTGCGTGCGTTGGCCGCTGCTGGTGCCCAGATTCGCGAGATGGTCGAATCGCAGCCGTTCCCGCAGGATCTCGAGCAGGCCATTTGCGAGGCCTACGCAAGCTTGAGCCAGGGAACGACAGACATGTCTTTTGCCGTTCGTTCGTCCGCCACTGCCGAAGACCTGCCCGATGCGTCATTTGCCGGCCAGCAGGAGACGCATGTTGCGCTGAGCGCTGGCATCCAGCGCATGGTGCGCTCGGACCTCGGCGCAGCGGGTGTCATGTTCACGATCGACACCGAGTCCGGCTTTGAAGATCTGGTTTTTATCACCTCCAGCTATGGCCTGGGCGAGACGGTGGTGCAAGGCGCCGTCAACCCGGACGAGTTTTACGTACACAAGCCGATGCTGCGTGCTGGCAAACGCGCGATCGTGCGGCGCAGCCTCGGCTCCAAGCTGATTCAGATGCAGTTCGCCAGTGCCGCCGAAAGGGCAGACGGCAACCAACTGGTCAACACCACCGATGTGCCGATTGAGTTGCGTAACCGATATTCGCTGACCGATGTGGACGTGGAGCAACTGGCGCGGTATGCGCTGGTGATCGAGGAACACTACGGTCGCCCGATGGACATCGAGT
>CAJDVP010000020.1_pt1 | contig 18487 bp, 12 predicted proteins | sample 7391311 | NCBI WGS metagenome assembly CAJDVP01 (sample SAMEA7055711, study PRJEB34461) | soil metagenome | biome: terrestrial ecosystem; feature: Peninsula; material: soil | place: Antarctica | collected 2016
CCGCGCCAGCGCCCGGCACGCCAGCAGTCAGCGCGGATGGCGTGAACAGTCCCACCGTCTTTTACGGCATCGTCGTCCTGGGCAAGGACGAGACCGCAGCGGGTGCCGCGAGCACCGCGATGGCGGTGAACAACAGCAAGGGGCTCACGCTGACAAATACAGTGCTCGTGGCCGGGAAGGGTGGCGACGGTGGTGCGTTCAGCCCAACTCCAGCGGGCACCGGTCAGATGGGCGGCGCAGGCGACTCGAGTTCACCCACTCCTGGAGGGCAGGGCCAGGGTGGGGGTTCTTGCGCCCCAGGCGGCACGGCAGGTGACGGCGGGGATGGTGCGGCACGCAGACAGAACGTTGTCAGCAAATGTAGCTTGACTTCGTGCGACTGCAATGATTCGGGCGGGCTGAATGGGAATATCGGTGCGGCCACCGGGTCGATCCTCGGCGGTACCGGCGGCGGTCCGGGCACGCAAGGCAAAGGGTGTTGGGAGGGTGTGATCCGCCAAGGGCTGGGCGGGCCTGGAGCCGCTGGCGGGCCTGGAGCCGCTGGCGCCTGCTCGGGGACAAACGCTATCGCTTCGGAAGACCTCTGGGGCAGCTTTCAGGGTACGACCTGGTTGCACGGCGCCGGCGGTCAAGGCGGCGGCAGCGGCGATGTCGGCAGCGGCGGCGGCGGTGGCGGTGCCGGCGGCATGTGCACACAGATTCAGCGGAGCGCCAATTGGATTCCTTACTGGGGTCAGCCCGGCGGTGGTGGGGGGGCCGGGGGCTGCGGCGGCTCGGGCGGCCCGGCGGGGCAGCAAGGCGGCGCGTCGATCACCCTGGTGCTTGCGGCCTCGTCGATGTCCATGGATTCGACCGCGCTGGCCATCGTGGGTGGCCATGGCGGCGACGGCAGCGTGGGTAGCGCGGGCGGCCCAGGTGGGGCGGGTGGGGCGGGTGGCCCGGGTGGCGATATCCGCTTTTCCGACGGCACCCCCCAAAATTGCCTCCCGTATTGGGATCCAGGCGCCGATATGGGCTGGGGCGGGCCGGGTGGACCCGGCGGAACCGGTGGCCCCGGTGGGGCGGGTGGCGGCGGCTCGGGCGGCAACGGCGGCCCGTCGGTCGGCATCGCGCTGGTCAACGGTGCGACCGCGCCGGGTGCCGGCGGCGTCTACCCCGGCAATGCCGGCGCCGGTGCGGACGGCGGGCTGGGTGGCACCGGTGGCGCAAGCAACTGTACCGCGGCCACCGGCCAGAACGGCACGGCCGGCTCCACGGCCGTGCTGAGGACATTCTGACCATGACCGCGCACCATCACATCCGGGCCGCCTTCGTGTGGATCTTTGTCTTGCTGGCAGCGGGGTTCATGCCGGGAGCGGCCGGGCGCACCGGTAGCGCGCATCCTGCCGTGCAATCGCTGGCGGCGTCCTGCCCGGGCAGCCAGGTTCAGGGTGGTTTCGACTACCACGGCCTGACACTGGTGAGCTGCAACTTCAGCGGGGCGGACCTCAGCGGTGCCAACTTCAAGGGCGCGACGCTGACCGCGGTGGTGTTCGTGCGCGCCAAGCTTGTTGGCGCCGATTTCAGCGGCGCGACTTTCGTCGAAAGCGGCTATCCAGTCTTCCCGAACGACTTCACGCTGGCCGACCTGAGCCAGGCGAAGTTCACGGACGCGCAATTCAACGGTCTGACCTACTTCAGCTACGCGAAGCTGACCTCGGCCGATTTCTCGGGCGCCGGCCTGTCGATCGAGCACGCCGTCTTCGGAGAAGCCCTCGACTTCGATGCAAGCGCAACCCGGCGTCTGAGCTTCGCAGGCAGGGCGATGAACTGCGAGTTCGTGGCGCAATGGGCCGCGCTGGATCTGAGCGACGCCAACATCAGTCTCTGCGCAAGCGACCTCAGCGGCCGCGATTTCAACGGCGCGATCATGCCCGGCGTCGATTTTTCGAAGATGGTGCTCGACGGCAGTCAGTTCGCACGTGCCGTTCTGACGAAAGCTGTCTTCACCGACGCCAGTCTGCAATGCACGGGCAATGGCGCCACCAGCCAGTGCGTGGATTTCAGCGCTGCGCAGTTGCAAGGCGCCAACTTCGATCATGCCAATCTCAGCGGTGCGAGTCTTTATGGTGCCTTCCTGTCCAACGACGCAAAAGCCGGGGAATGGAATCCAGCATCGGTCTTGAACGCGCACCTGAAGAACGTCAACCTCGCCTTCGCGCAGTTGAGCGGTATCCAGTTCACGCACTCCAACTTCTACGGGAGCAGGGAAACGAATCCGACGGCGTGCGCCACCACCGGTGCCAACTACTCAGGCTTCACGATGGGTTGTGCCACTGCGCATGCAGCGACGATGGTTGGGACAAGCTTTGCCGGTGCCTATATGTACGGCGTCGATTTGACGAAGGCGACGATCACAGGCGTGACCTTCGACGGGGCGGTGTTGGTCGGCGCCAACTTTGCCGCCGCGCAGATCGGACCAGACGTGGCCCGTTCTCGCGAGACCAGTTTTCTCGCGTCTTACCTGCAGGGCACCAATATGGATCAGGCGAAACCGCTGGCGGCCAATCTGACCGACGCGTTCATGGACTTCGAGCCGCACGGCAATATGGTCAACATCCTGCTCGACGCTGGCGACCACAACACGTTTTCGTGTGCCGGTGCGGGCTGCAAACCGGCCAGCGGTGTAGACGTGTGCGTGCTGGTCGCGTATTCGGCCCCGACAACCGTGAGCGCGGGCAACCCGTCACTGACCTGCCCCGACGACAAGTCCTCGGGCGCTGCTGGCTGTGGAGACGGCCGGGCGCGCAACGATTCGGCTGGTCCCAATCCGCGTTGGCAGAGCAGCCTGGACATCCACAAGCCGCCCGAACTGCCGCAAGCGTGGTACTGGAAGCCGGCCACCTACAACGATGCCACAACGAGCAAAGATCCGACGCTTTGCAGCGGCAACAAGTCGATCGTTCTCTGGTGAGGTCCGGCTCAACCTGTCGTGCAAATTCTGATCGAGGAGAAACCACATGAAGCGACACGAGAAGCGCTTGTTCCCGGCCCGCCGGCCCGCGCACTCTACTGCACAACTCTTGAGTGGCGCACTTCAGGGCCTGACACGCCGACATTTCATCGGCGGGCTCGGCGCCGCCGGCGTTGCGATCGGCACGCCGACGCTGCTCGCCGGGTGTGGCGGTGGCGGCGACGATGCGGGCGCGCCGAGCGAATTGCGCGAGCAGCGCACCCTGTTTTTCAACTTTGCCCACCTCGGCAGCCAGCCGACGACGCACTACCTGTACGCTGCGGGCCGCAAGTACACGCTGGTCCGCGTAGCCGACCAACCGCACGTGCTGCACAGTGCGCGCGCGAACAACGAGTTTCTGCGCGGTGTGCCGGACGACCAGATCACGCACCATGTCGAAGGCGCCGCGTTTTCCGCTACCGCCACCACGCTGGCTTATGTCAGCTGCAACGAAACGCCGGCCACCGGACGCTGGGAAATGTCGTCGATGTTCTTCAACATCCCGTCGACGTCGATGGCCCACGCCTATGCGCATGCCAGCGACCGGGCGGGTGACAGCACCCTGCCGCCGTCGTCCAAGCGCAAACGCTATGGCGCGCGAGCGGCCCGTTCGGTGCAGGACCTGCACGACGAACATGTGCTGATCGATTGCACCAGCCATGCTGCGGCGCTGGTCGGCGTGCACCCGGAACTGCTGAGCCTGGAGCCGAACACCGCTGGGGCGATTCAAGTCAGCTACATCAGCAATGACGCGGACACCTTGTTCCTGGGCATTGAATTGCAGAGTATGGGCCCGGCGGCGCCGGCCGGTTCGGCCAACGTGTCGGGCAATCCTTCGTGGGCCACTTTGACGCCGTTGATGGACACCACGGTGAACCCACCGGTGCCGTTCAAGAAAAGCGACGGCAAACTCGACCAGTTCTATCCGGACTGGGCGCCACAGGTCAGCTCCCAGGCCGCGCAGGGCATCGCAGGCGTGCAGCCACTGGTGCGCAACGACACGACGCTGGGCGTGGACGTCAGCGGCTACACGCCGTCCAATCCGCTGCCGCCGGCGCAGGCATTGGGAAAGGTGTGGGGCCGGCACGATGGCATCGCCAGCGTCGATCGTTCAGCCGACGCCGCACAGACCGCTGCCCCGCCGTACTCCTTCTCCAGCCAGAGCTCCAATGAAGGCCTGGTGGTCTACGACCCGACCAACATCAGCACCCTGGGCGACGGCCGCGTGCAGGTCACGGTGGGGGGGGTGGTGAACTGGTACCTGCGCTGGCTGGGCATGTGGCTGCAGTTCGTCGAGCCCGACGGCAAAACGATCATCCAGACAGCGGCGCTGCCCAGCGACACTTTACCCAATCAGCCAGGTGCGGGCGGTCTCGACAAGGCGGACGCCAAGTTCGCCGGCGTACTGGGCCCGCCGACCGCATTCCTGGGTATCCCCGTGTCTGCCGGCACCTTTGCCCCGGTGGTGAACATCCCCAAGGCCGCGCACACCATGCGCGTGTTTTATGGTGGCGCGGGCCTGTCGGGCTCCACACCACCGGACGCCCCAGAGGAGATCACCGGCGTCGGCATCGGCATGACCGTCGCGGTGAACTATGGCCTGGTCGGCATTTTCATGGCGGTGGGCCAGTCGTCGATCGAACCGACGATCAAAAAGATGGTCAGCATGGGCGCTCCGCTGGCCGCCGAGTTGACCACGCTCATCGGCACGGTCACGCTCGACGGCAAGAACGCGGGGGCCGATCTGCTGCCCGCCGCGATGCAGGCGCTGAAGATTCTCTTCAACAGAGAATTGTCGGCGTTGCTTACGGATCTGGCCGAATTCGTGATCGCGGAAATGGTGATAGCGGAATTCATCGATTCTTTGCCGGTGGCGGGCCAGATTGCCGCCGGGGTCGCGGCGGTCGTTGGTGCGCTTTCGATCGCCGAGACGTCGTTCGAGATCCTGTTGTCGCCACCGGTGTACCAGTACGAGTTGGTGCTGACGCACAGTCTGGCCGTCACCGTGCTGCCCGACCCCGGCAACAACCAGTTCCCTCAGGCTCCCAGCGGCTACACGCTGTACTACAAGGTCAGTTATCTTTTCGACCAGGGCACCGCGCATGTGAAGGACGCGGTCGACGTGCCCGATCCGACGGTGCAGTCGATTGCCATCGCGCTCGACGGCATTCCGCGCGGCGGGCAGGTGAACGTCGCGATCGGCTTCTACGCGCGCTTGAGCACTGCAAAGATCGGTCAGAACGACTGGATTGCCGGCTACGGCTCCACCGGGCTGATCGACAACACGCTGGACCAGGCGCCGCAGCCGATCACCATCACGCAGGTCAAGATACCGATCAAGGCCAGCACGGTCTACCTGCACACGCGCAAGACGGTGCTCGATGGCAACGGCAAGCACCTGTGGCTGCCAACGTCGGCGGCACCGCCGTACGTTGCGCCGCCGGACGGGCAGCTGCCCAGTCTGGGCGACTTTCGCGGCATCACCGTGCGTCAGGCGACGTCGAGACCGCGGCAAGCCGGTTACCTGGGTTATGCATGGAAGGCCTACAGCAACAGCATGCTTGATTGCCACGCCCAGGCCAGAGGCCAGCTCGACCAGCTGGCCAACCTGAATACCGACGCCAGCGGCGATGGCGTGCATGCGCAGGACGGTTATGCCGTCGTTGGCTGCGGCCTGCAAGCCGGAGCGCGTATCGCCTATAGCTTGCTGGACCATCAGGCGCGCAACTTCTATCTCGACGCCGACACGCTGCACGTGCGCCAGGTGCAACTGGGCGATCCGCCGGGTTTCGCCAGCCCGCTGAGCGGCGAATCGTTCGGGCGCCTCAACCTTGATTCGACGCAGCTGTTGCTGCACCCCGCGGGGCATGTGGTGAGTATCAATGCGGAGAACCACAAGTTTGAAACCCTCCGTCTGCCTCCCGCTGCCGTCAGCGACGACCAGGCGGCCAGGACACTGCTGGCGCAGACCCATTCGGGCATCGGTACGCGTCCCGGTTTGATGAACTCGCCCGTGGCCGCAGCGATCACGCCGGATGGTGCGATCCTGGTGCTCGAAGGAAGCGACAGCAACAACCGCATCCAGGCCTTTGATCTCGGCGGCAACGCGGTGCCGCTGTTCAAGCAGCAGTCGCAGCCGCAGTTTCTACAGCTGCCGGCGACGGAGGGTGCTCAGTACCTCGATCTGGCGGTGGAGTTCAGCGGTTTTCTGTACGTGCTGTCGAAGGACAGCAGCGGCAACCATCGTCTGGACATCTACCACCCCGGCCAGACCGGCACGCAGCCGATCTGCACCACACGCGGCATCAATGCCGCGCGCCTGGCGGTCGACTTCTGGCGCAGTGTCTACACCTTGAACTACGAAATGCTGCTGCTGCCCAACGGCGACGTGCCGCCGCTGAGTGAACCGTCGGTCAGTATGTGGGTGCCGCCGCCTCCTCCGACGTGAGCAGCGCAGCCCCTCGTACACCCTGCGCGCATCGAAAGCATTTTTGTGAAGACAATCTCCATGAGCCCAAACGCCCTCGTCACCGGCACTTCGCATCGATATCACTTCCCGGCCGGCGAAAGCGCACCGCATCGCGCGAGCCATCGAGGTTTGCGCTGGTCGATCGCTGCCAGCCTCGGCGTCGCGCTGTGCCTGGCCGGCTGCGGCGGCGGCGACAACAACGGCAACGTCCAGATCGATGGCGGCTCGATCATTGCCGGTTCGCCGGCATCGCCTGATCAGTTCGTCCATCACATGCTCGGCGCCACCGCTGCGCTGCCCGGGTTGCCACCGCTGTTGCCGGCGGTGGGAGGCGTGGACGATCCGGGTGCGTTGCTCGGCGCGTCGCGCGTCGTCGACAACCCCTATCAGCCGGCCAATCGAATCGCGACCAGCCCGTTCCCGCTGATCAAGGTCGCGGCGCCAGCGGGGCCGTTTCCGACCGGCAGGTGGAGCAAGGGCTTTTACTACCAGACGCCGGCGGATCTGACGGCCAATTTCAACAACGCGCCGCCGTGGGACCCGCTGTTCGGCAAGAACGGCAAGAACGACACCAGCCAAGAAAGCGTCATCGCCTATCCGAACAAGCTCAACCTCGACGACCGCGTGCCGCTGGTCTCGGCCTCGTTCCCGCGGCCCCGCTACGTGGCACCAGGCCTCGATCCGAACGCGGCGATCTACAACTTCGACAACCGCTACCTGATCGATGAGGTGCCCTATCCCATTGTCGCCAGCGCGCTGGCGGATCTGCATTTCGCGGCATCGACTGGTGTTGACGCAAGCCTCACCCGCAGTGTCGTCGCGCAGGACCAGTTGACAGTCACCACGCGCTGGCAAAGCGTCGATGCGAGCCGGCAGATGGAACTCGTCGCGGCGATGGGTTCGCCTTTCGTGACCGTTCGTTATCAGGCTCTGCCGGTGGTCATCGGCGTCGGCCAGGGTGTGCAGCAGCGTTATGCGAAAGACCCGGTGACGAACCTGCCGTCGCAGCGTGACAGCACCGACCCGAGCCGCGCCGGCAAGATCGACCCGAACACGGGCAAGCCGTTTCAGGACGCGATCCCTGACTACAGCAAGTGGGAAGTCGTCAACGGCCTGGTTGCAGTGGCGGCCGGCAATGGCGATCTGTCCGGCGTGTCGAGCCAGCCGTTCATCGAGGCTACAGCGCTGACCGTGATGACACCGGACCTCAGCGGCACATCGTTCCGCTTCGTCTACCGCGTGCCGGATCCTTCGCGGCCCGCAGCGCCGAGGTCCAACAACAACACGCCACCGGCCGAGCCGCTGATCGACCGCGTGCTGAACGTTTATGCCTCCGCACCGATCACGTTGAAGTGGGATGCGCCGAGCCGCACCTACGTCAGCACCGCAGCCTTCAACGGCACGCTGCGAGCCGCCTTTGTCGGCGAGCAGGTCATCGCCGACATGGCCACCGATCGGCCGGAGCTGCTGCGCTTCGATGCGCTGGAGCAGTTGCTCGCTGCGCACAGCTCCGAGGTGCCGCTAGCCGGGCACGTGCTGCTCAATTACGACGGCGCCGCGACGGCGACCCTGGGCTTCGCGTGGACGACGCGCAACATCGACGGCGTCACCGCGCCCGACCCGTCGAAGCTGCTGATGATGGCCCTGGATGCGACGCAGACAAAGTCGATCCAGGATGCGACGCCCACCGCACTGGGCGCCGCCTCGAACCTGGGCCGCATGACGGGCATGGTTGGCGGCAGCTGGACGCAGGCCGTGCCGGTGCCGGCCATCCTGAACGATCAACCGGGCGGCGACAGCACGAAGCTCTGGTATGGCAGCGGTGCGATCAAGGCGGCCGACAAGCCGCGCATCGTGCAGGAGCTCGAGCGCGAAGCGGGTGACACGCAGACCTTCATCACCCACTGCAACTACGACTCGTACAACTGCGGCAAGTACATCGCGCAACTTGGCCGGCTGGCGCTGATCGCCGACCAGCTCGAGCAGGGGGACCTGCGGCGCCAGCTCATCGCCTTCATGAAGCAGAACCTGAACCCGTGGTTCGACGGCGCGGACCCGAGCGATCCGGAAATCAAGCAGAAGATGGACCCGAAGAATCCGATCTTCGACTACTTCATCTACGACCGAACCAACGGCGGGCTGGTGACCTTCCGGCCGTACAACCGCCGCGACTACAGCGACGACTACTACAACATGGTCTATACCGACCATATGTTCCACTACGGCTACTTCATCTACGCTGCGGCAGTCATCACGCGGCTCGACGAAGACCCGGCCAAGGGCTGGGCCACGAAGTACAAGCCCTACGTGGACCTGCTGGTGCGCGACGTCTCGAACCCGAGCGCCACCGATCCGTACTTCCCGCCGATGCGCATGTTCGACTGGTTCCGCGGGCAGAATATCGCCGACGCGGGTCCCACGGCCAACGGCGGCAACACCGAATCGTCGAGCGAATCGATCAACTACGACTATGCGCTGGCGCTGTGGGCAGACGCCACCGACAACGCGACGCTCAAAGGCCTGGCGTCGGTCATGACGGCGGTGGAGATCCGTTCGGCCCAGGCCTTCTATCAGGTGACGCCACAGGCCTCGGTGTTCCGCGACGACCGCGAGCAGGTCGGTGTCGCTCCGGTCACGGTGACGGTGAAGACGCCGGGTGGCTCACAACTGCGCACGCTGGACCCGAATAACGCGCTCACGCGCGGCATCGTCTGGGGCCACATCAGCGAGAACAACGACTTCTTCGGTCCGCGCACCGCTTTCCTGACCGGTATTCAGGTGCTGCCGGTGACGCCGATCAGCGCATACGTGATTGGCAAGGCCTGGGCAACGTCACGCGCGGCCGACATCCGCGCAGTCGAGGACCAGTTGACCGCCAACTACACGACGGCGATCACCGAAGTGCCCGGGCCGAGCAAGGACTGTGCGGTCTTCGCGGTGCGCACCCCGCCCGATGCGAACCCGCCGAACACCTTGAACTACGGTGGCGGCTGCGCGGCTGCGGCGCGCAAGGAGAACGCGTGGCGCCAGGTGCTGATCTCGCTCGGCGGTGTCAACGATCCGGTAGGCACCTACGACCGCTTCGTGCAGATGGTCGATCTGTCGATACAGCAGGCCGACCACTTCACGAAGGTGCTCAGCAACCCGAGCGTGAACCCGGGCTCGTCCACCGATGCGAACGGCAGCCTGCCCGATCTGATCCGGCAGGGGGACACACCATCGACGAACACCAATGTGCTGTGGTGGCTGTCGATGCTGAAGTCGCAATGAGCGCAACGCCTGCAGTTCGCCTTCGCTGCGGCACAGGTGCGATGCTGGACGACGCCGCCGGCATCAAGTTCGCGCTGCTACTGGCGATCCATAGGACACCCGCTGAACCCGTACCGCTACGGCGCGAGCGCGGCTTGACCGCTCAGTTGGTCACCAGGTTGGCATCAAGCGTGATCTCGGTGCCGGCGAGCGCTTGCGAAACCGGGCAGCCCGCTTTGGCGGCTTCGGCGTGTTTCATGAAAGCGGCACGGTCGATACCGGGAACCTTTGCCTCGCAGACCAGATGGCTCTTCGTGATCTTGAAACCTCCGTCCTGCGGTGAGACGGTGACGTGCGCGGTCGCATCGACATAGTCCGGCTTGAGTCCAGCGTTGCCCAAAATCAGCGACAACGCCATCGCGAAGCAGCCAGCATGGGCAGCGCCCAATAGCTCTTCGGGATTCGTGCCCTTGCCGTCCTCGAAGCGCGAGGTGAACGAGTAGGCGCCCTTGAATGCCCCATCACCGAAGTCGATCTGGCCCTTGCCTTCTTTGAGACTTCCTTCCCAACGTGCGTGTGCAGTGCGTGTCGTCATGGTGGTTCCCTTTCAAATGGTCAGAGTTTCAGCAACCGGCAAAAATGCAATTGTGGCCATCATTGCGATCCGTGCCGGCGCACAACCTGTCCAGTCCATGCTGTCGGCCAGGGTAAGGGAACGTCAAACAAGCAACTGGACGCGATTGGCGTCGCGCAATGCGTGTCATCAATTGCGGACGCTGTTCCATACGGCACATTCTGCGCACTGTGGCGTGCACGTTATGCTCTAACCGCTTGCCCGCGCCGATTTCGCGCTGACGTCAAAATTCTTGGGCGCTGGAAATACTGTGCGTAAGCCATTTCATCATTTGATAAGGACCCATTTCATGAACGAAGAAAACTTCAATGCGAGCATCCGCAAATTTCTCAGAACGGTGGGCGTCAGCTCGCAAAACGAGATAGAGCGCGCCGTGGCCAGCGCCATTGCAGAGGGCAAACTCAAAGGCACCGAGACTTTTCCTGCGCGCATGCAGCTCACCATCGACAAGATTGAACTGAACATCACGCTGGATGGTGAAATCAGATTGGAATGAATGTCGGAGCGTGACTGGGGCCGGTGGCATGCAAGTGCAAGACTCCAGCGAGTCTCCGCACCACGCGGGATCAGTGTCTGGCTCGCCACGATGGGGAGAAATCCGACATCGTAGCTGGCGGCGGCTTGCCTGGCAGATGCCGATTTCGGGAAGCCGCACAAGAGTGTGAAATGCCGGCTGTAGATCGTCGGTTTTTGGAGAGTTGACTTCTCGACCTTGGCGCGAACCAAGGACCTACGGATTGACAATTGGCAATAGAGCTTTGAGCATCGCTCAGCCCGATTTGCCGCTCCGAGGTCCCAGGAAATACCACAGGATCAGCCCCAGCACAGGCAACAACACCACGGCCACGGTCCAGATCAACTTTTTCTCGTTGGAGACCGAGCTTTGGAAGATGTTGATGATGGCCCATATGTCGCCGATGAGCACCAGAGCGCCGATCAACCCGTTGTATCCGAAATGCATCATTCGTAGTCCCTTCGTTCCTGAGTGAAGTCGTCCAACACAGAGTGTCAATCGACTAAGACGAGCCCGGCGGCCGATCCTTCAATACGTCTTCAAACTCAGCCAATTCGTTGCCAATGGCCGCGTATTTCTTGGACTTGGCTTTGTTACCCACCCATTGGAGTACCGCTGCCTCCAAGTCTTCTTTGTAGTGGGCAAGTGCTGATTCCTTGATTCCGATTGTTGTCAGCCCAGAGCTTGTGGACCAAAGGTCAATCAGGTCAGACAGGCCGTTGTCGAAATCATCGAAAGTCTCAAGGTGGATCCACTTGCCTTCTTTATCGAACATTTTTTCTTTCGGTTTTTGCATGTGTTGCATTCTTGCGGGCGAGCCCATTGCGCAATCAAAGAAACCCACCATCTTTCGATAGTGGGTTTCCATATTTGTGGCTCCGCACGTCAGTCGGAACTGTCTGGTGGGCTGAGTGCCAAGCTTGATGCCAACGCCGAATGGGTTGGACACTTGCGTGCGCTATCGCCTTGCGCCTAATGCATTTCTTCAATCGCCAAGCGGTGGTAGCGGTGTACGAAAGCGAACTTTACCCTGCGGATGACGGCCATCGCCCGAGTCGCTTCAAGCTCTCCTGGTGCGTAGATCAACAGGAAGGCCGCACCTTTCTTGGCTGCTGCCAGATGTATGCGCACGATGTCGTCGCTGCGCCCCAGCCTGGCGAAGAATCCCGTGTTTTCATTGAGGTTTCGCTGCGTGGCAGCAGCCACCTCCGCCGCTCCGTAAAACACGCAGTCGTTCTCGTCGTAGCCTCCCGTCAACAGGTCTCGTCTTACCTGATCCGCGTGATCGGACTCCGGAAAACCAGCCACGAGGTATCCAACCGGATAGAAGATGCCGAAGCTGGTCTCGATGGAGTCTTGGAGGGAGTCTTCGGGCGTTGTTGCATCGCTCATACGTTCTTTCAGGGGTGTGTTCCTTCGATCCATTGTGCGGTTCCGCACTGAATTATCCGCGAAATACTCGCCTCAAGTTCGTGGAGCGGATTTGACATGTCCATAGAGCAAACCGGTCAGCCTAGCCACAGCTTGGCGCAACTGGTTCGCGCTCTCGCCGTAAGCCAGCCGTTCAAGCACGAGGTCATACCAAACTACTTGTTGACTGTTGCTTTGAAGCCCAGGGTCTTCATCGCCGCTGTCAGCGTTTGCTTCGATTTCCAATAGTCACTCCAAGGGTCTACTGTCTGAAACGATAAGTGCTCTCGCGCGGTGGCGATGGTCCACTGGGCACCGCTCTTGATTTTGGGCATGTCTTCCCACGACACCGGCATTGAGACCCCCAGGCCTGGACGAGCACGAGCCGAGAAGGCCGCGACGGTCGTCGCTCCGTGCCCGTTGCGCAAGTAGTCGACGAAGAGCTTGCCGACCCGGTTGCCAGGCCCGCTCTTGGCGACAAACCTGGTCGGAATGACCCGTGCAATGTGCTCTACCACGGACTTGGAAAAGGTCTTGACAGTGGCATAGTCAAGCTTCGGCGCGAGCGGCACCACCACGTGCAAGCCTTTGCCGCCGCTGGTTTTGAGCCAGCTCTCAAGTCCTAACTGCTGCAGAAAGCCGCGCACGAGCATTGCGGCCTCCTGGATGTGTTCCCAGCTCGTCCCTTCGCCCGGGTCGAGGTCGTAAATCATGCGGTCGGGCTTGTCGATGGCCTTGACGGTCGAGTTCCAGGTGTGGAACTCGATGACGTTCATCTGTGCAGCGCCGGCGAGTGCCTTACGTGTCGAAACTTCCAACAGAGCATCGTGGCCTGGCCAAAGTGCTTGGTCCATGTCCTTCACGCCGGGAATGGCCGTCCGCTCTGAATGCTTCTGGAAGAACAACTGTCCGGCCACTCCCGTTGGGCCACGAACAAGCGAGCAGGGCCTGCCCTTAAGGTGCGGGATGATGAAGTCGGCGACTGATTCATAGTATCGAACCAGCTCGAGTTTGGTTACACCCGTCGTTGTGTCGATGACCCGGTCAGCGTTGCTGACCTTGATGGTGCCGGCCGAGCCTTTGCCAGCGGGAAGCACCGGAGTTCCATCACCCAGGGTATTCTTCGCTGTCTCTCTTCGCACGGTTTTCGGAGCCTTGTCGGCTCGTAGCGCCACATACGAAGCATGCCGGATTTGGCCGTCCGTGGTCATCTCCGCGTACTCCACTTCTGCCACCAGCTTCGGGTTCACCCAGCGCTCGCTGCCTGCAACGCGCTTGGACCAGCGGCCAGGCTTGCCGGCACCGGAAGTGAAGAGCGTATTCGGAACCTCCAGCTTCGTCAGTTTTTTCTTGAGTTCGGCAGCTTCAGTTGAGTTCCATCCAGTGCCGACGCTACCCACCGACACGAGGTCTCCTTTGTCCGAATAAACGCCCAACAGCAAGCTGCCAATCTGGGCAGAGCCATCACTGCGGTCCGTGTATCCCGCGATGACAAACTCTTGACGCAGCTTGCACTTGAGCTTCAGCCAAGTCTCGCCGCGGCGCGACGAGTAGGGCGAGTCCGCACGTTTGGCGATAACCCCTTCGAGCTTCATCTTGCATGCGGACTCCAAGATGGAGGCTGGCTCTCCTTCAAAATCCGCGCTGTACCTGACATGCTGGGTTGTCTTTTCATCGAGGAACGCCTTCAGAATGCGGCGTCGTTCGACCAGCGCCACCCCCCTCAGGTCGTAGCCCTCGAAGTAGGGAATGTCGAACAAGAAATAGTCAATGCCATCGGAATCCGTTCGACGGTCAAATGACTTCTGCAACTTGTTGAAACTGGGACGGCCGTTATCGTCGAGCACCACGATTTCCCCATCCAGCCAGGCCGAGTCAATGCCGAGTGTCTCCAGCTCAGATACTAGCGCGGGCATCTTGCTCGACCAGTCATGTCCGCCGCGCGTAATGAGCGCCACCTTGCCCTTGGCGATGCGAGCCATGATTCGGTAGCCGTCAAACTTGATTTCGTAGAGCCAATCGCCGGTTGCTGGAACCCCGGCCGCTAGTGTCGCAAGTTGCGGTTGCAGCTTTTCTGGAAGAGGTGCCTTGACGGCAGAAGCGATCAAACCGATGCCTTTGCCAACCTCCTTGGTCTTGCCTGTCTTCATCTGAGATGAGAGAGCTGCGCCGGTGGCTGGCTGCGCATTGAGTGGCTTTGTGATGACGCTGTCGGGAAAGGCCGTGACGACATCGAACTCCGACTTGGGCCGTGCGTATACGTCACCCCGCTTCTTGAAAAGAATCCACAGCTGCTGCTTGTCGCCGGCCTTGGTGATGTTGACGAGTTCCCAAAGGCCCATCAGCTTTTGGCCGTGCAGTTTGAAAAGCAACTTGCCTTTTGCCAATCCTTCTGTCGGGTCGCCGACAGGCTCCCACGTCCCGTTGTCCCACACGAGGACCGTACCAGCGCCATATTGTTTCGGTGGGATGGTTCCTTCGAACGTCCCGTAACTCAGTGGATGGTCCTCGACACGCACAGCGAGCCGCTTGTCGGCGGGGTCGAAGCTCGGCCCTTTGGGCAAGGCCCAAGACAACAGGACACCGTCAAGTTCTAGACGAAAGTCGTAATGCAAACGGCTGGCGGCATGTTTTTGGACAACGAATGACGGTTTGTCTCCGGTGGCTCCCTGTTCGCCTTGGGGCTCGGCAGTGACTCCGAAGTCACGCTTTGCCCAGTACCTGGCCAATGGACCCGTAAGCGCCTTGTTTGCCTTCTTTGCCATGGTTGAAACGCCTGTACGACGCCGCCTTTAGACAGACCCCATGATTGCTGCTGGTGGTTCAAGACCCGTCGCTTCGCTCGAGGCGGCGAAACGTATTGAAATGCCGCAATGCCCCTTTCCCATCGCCCTGCTTCTCCAGCAGCACGCCGAGGTTGTAGTGGGCGTCTGCGAAATCGCCGGTAATCGCCAGCGCTCGCTCGTAAGCTGCGATTGCATCTTCGAACCGGTGTTCGTCTTCCAGCGCAATCGCTTGATTGAAGTGAATGAGTGGGTCATGGCCGACGGTCTCGACCGCGCGTTCGTAAAGTTCCACCGCTTCGTTGCATCGGCTTGCCTCGCACAGTAACGCGCCCAAGTTCAGATAGGGTGCGGAGCGACCAGGGTCCGTAATGATGGCTTGCCGATAAGCCGCCTCTGCCGCCGTCAAGTCCTCTTGCTCGAGCGCCACCCCCTGGCGAAACCAGTCGGTTGATGGCAACGACGAGCCTTTGTGCGGCTTCGGCAAGACCGACACGGTTCCAGCTACTGTCGAGACCTCGAAGTCCATGAGCAGCTGGCCCGTGTCCGCTTGCAATTGTCCGCTCCGGTCTCGCACCGCGACATCAGCGCCAACGGCCGTGATGCGAAGGCCAGTAAGAGGGAGCTCTTGCGGCAATTCGGACTTCAGTTTGGTGAGTGAGCGCAGAATTTTGCGCGGTGGAATGCTTGCCTGTTGAAGCGTGAAAGCTGTGCGTAGAAGCATCAAGTCTTGAAACGAAAACCGATACTCGTTGCGCCGCCCGCGTACGGGAGCTACGAAGCCAGCCTCGATGAGCCCTGTTACGGTCGTTCGAGACAGCCCGAGCATCTCCTGGACGCGCTTGAGGGCGAAGGGTGCCTCGGTGGAGGTCTTGGTCACTTCTTCGAGCGTTTGCGCGCGGGCGGGGTGACGACTTCGGGCTCTGCCGCGGGCGCCCGTTTGACGCCTTTACGCACCTTGGGCTCGGGCAATGTGGTCACGTTCGAAGATGGTTTTGCGCCGGACGTTTTGGTGGTGGCGACCACCGCAGGAGGTTTCTTTTTCCCCAAACTCGCTTGTAACGCTGCCATGAGGTCAATGACTTGACCACTAACCGGCGCATCTTCTGAGTGGCTGGACGCGACGACCTCCTTGCCTTCAATCTTGGCGTCAATGGCGGCCAATACGCGAAGCTTCTCTTCGTCCTTGAATTGGCTGGCGTCGTACGCCGGCTCGGAAATCTGGTCGATGAGCTGAAGTGCCAGCTGCAGCTCTTGCTTCGAAACCTCGACTGGTTCAATTGCCAAGTCTTTGAGCGAACGAACCTCATCCGCATACAAAAGTTGCTGGAGAACGAGGCCGTCTGGGGTAGGGCGCACCTGCACGACATACTGCTTGGCTCTCCACGCCCACTTGGCGAGTGCCGACTTGCCGCTGGCGCGCATGGCTTCTGCCAGCAACGCGTAGGGCTTGCCACCACGCTTGTCCGGGGCAAGCAGGTAAGCTTTGTCATAGAAAAGTGGGTCGACCGATTTTTCGGGCACGAACGCCACAATCTCGATGACGTGGCTGCTACCCTCGTCGAGCTTCTTCAACTCGTCGGCCGAAAAGATAACGAAATGGTCTTTTTCGACCTCGTAGCCCTTGACCATGTCCGCTCGTTCTACGACTGTTTGGTCGGTCTCGGAGATGTACTGCTGCTTGACGCGGGAACCGTCCTTGGCAAGCAGGTTGAATTTGACGCTGGACGCAGTCTCGGTTGCAGAATACAACCTCACAGGTATCGAAACCAAACCGAAACTCAAGGTCAGCGAAGCGATGGAACGTGCGGCCATAAGCCTTCTCCCCGGTCAACAGCGACCTGGAAGAAATAGTACGAGATGACACGGCCTTTGTCACGGGGCGACTGTAGGACCACACCGGCATCAGGTGTCGGCGTCAGGCGGAGCTAACGCTTGTGGACAAAATAATGAGAAAGCGCTCGACGACGAACGCATCGCCACGTCCGAAGATGACCGAAGTGACCGGCTGGCCGTGACCGCACCTTGTACGTTCTTGCCTCGATTGCTCCATCGATTGAAAGCAGGTATGAAACGCGGCCGAGTGTTTGGAATGTGTACGATGGCAAGAGCGCTGGAGATGATCCAACAACAAGCCCAGCGCGATCGGCTTTGACCCTTTACTGACCAGCGGCATCGAGAAGGTGCTTCTGCAACGCCGGCACCTTTCCCCCAATCCAGAAACCCAACGAGAAGTCATGCCTCAGAAATTCATGCAATTCATCAGCTGGCTGGAACTTCATCCGATTTCCTATACCCTGATTTCCATTGCCGTCCTGTGTTTGCTGGCCTGGCTCGCCAACTGGCTGACCAAACGCATCCTGCTGCGCGGACTGCGCCATCTGATCAGTATCTCCGCTCTCGCCAACACGCCCGAGTTGACGCCGCTGCGCGTCATCTCTCGTCTCGCCAACATCGTTCCGGCGCTGGTTCTGACAATCGGCATCCGCACGGTTCCGAATTTGTCGGAAACGCTCGTCGCGGTGGTGCAAAACGTCTGCAGCGCCTTCATCGTGCTGACCATCGCGCTGGCCGTCGACGGTGCCTTGAACCTGGTGGGCGAGCTGTATCAACGCCGTCGGGATGCCGATCGCCGTCCGATCAAGGGTTATCTGCAAGTAGTAAAGATCATCGTCTACGGGCTCGCCATCATCCTCATGATCGCCAGCCTGATCGACCGTTCGCCACTGATCCTGCTGTCCGGAGTCGGCGCCATGGCTGCGGTACTCATGCTGATTTTCCAGGACACACTGCTTTCCCTCGTGGCCAGTGTGCAGCTCAGCTCGAACGACATGGTTCGGGTCGGCGACTGGATCGAGGTGCCCCAGCTCAACGCCGACGGCGACGTGATCGACATCGCCCTGCATACCGTGAAAGTGCAGAACTGGGACAAGACCATCACCACGGTTCCTACCAAGCGCCTGATTACCGATTCCTTCAAGAACTGGCGTGGCATGAGCGAATCCGGTGGGCGGCGCATCAAGCGCAGCCTCTATATTGACCAGAACAGCGTGCACTTTCTCTCCGACGAGGAGCAGCACCGACTGAGCCGTTTCGCGCTGCTCGAGGGCTATCTGTCGGACAAGGAAGCGGAGCTGAAGGCGTGGAACACGAATTTATCGGGCGAAAATGCAGACCAGGTGAATCACCGCCGCCAAACCAATATCGGGATTTTCCGCGCCTACGTGGAACGTTATCTACGTTCGCACCCGGGAATCAATCAGGAGATGACGCTGATCGTACGCCAGCTTGCGCCGACCGCCGACGGCTTGCCGCTCGAACTGTACTGCTTCACCAGCACCACTGCCTGGGTAGCCTACGAAGGCCATCAATCGAACATATTCGATCATATGTTGGCCATCCTGCCGGAATTCGGCCTGGGCGTTTTTCAGCATCC
>CAJDVP010000051.1_pt1 | contig 17960 bp, 10 predicted proteins | sample 7391311 | NCBI WGS metagenome assembly CAJDVP01 (sample SAMEA7055711, study PRJEB34461) | soil metagenome | biome: terrestrial ecosystem; feature: Peninsula; material: soil | place: Antarctica | collected 2016
CCTGGTCCATGAAGGTCACCGCCCCCATTGAGCTATTCCAGTTCGGGCTAAAGATGGTCCAGTAGCCACTGATCAGCGTATTGATGCCATACGACCCGATCTGGTCACCGGGCGCTGCCCCGACCAGACTGTTTGCCGGGCCCATGACACCGACCACTGGCGCGAGAGGATTGATCCAGGTGACCGCACCCGCATTGCCGTTCCAGGCGGACGTGGCAACATAGTAGTTACCGCCACCAGCCGAGATACTGCTGTTGCCCACCCGATCGTTGGGCATGGCGCCAACCAGACTGTTAGACGAAGAGATGACGCCGGTGATGCCATTGGTGCCATCGGCCCAGGTGATCGCGCCGGTCCCGCTGTTCCAGTTCGGGCTGAAGATGGCGAGTCTGCCGCCCGACAACAGCGGGGTGCCGCCGCTGCCAACCTGATCACCGCTGGTCGAACCCACCAGGCTGTTGGCCGACGACACGGCTCCTGATACGCCGGTGGTCGGATTGAAGGGCGTCAATGCCCCCGCCGAGCCATTCCACAACGGACTGAACAAGAGCAGGTTGCCGCCAGCCAGATTACGCAAGTAGGTGTCGCTGCCGACACGGTCATTGGTCGCGCTGCCGCGCAGGTTCGAGATCAACGCGCCCGTGAGGCCGTCGAACAGATAAACCGCACCAGAGTTGGTCGCCGCAAAATCATCGTTGGCGTTGAGGATCAGGATATTGCCATTGTTCAATACCTGCGTGTTTTGCCCGAAAAAATTGCTCGAGCCCGGGTTGGGGTCAAGCAGTTCGACACTGACACCCGCAATGAGGTCCGGCGTCTTGATCACGATGTATTGGGGATCAAGCAGAAAATGTCCACCCTGTCCCATCGGCGCTCCTGCGTTGGCGGAGCCACCAAACTGCACCTGGTGCCCGGCCGACGCTTCCAGCGTGCCGCCATTGCCGCCACCAGAGCCGCCGCGGGCCGTCATCTCGCCGGCGAACCGGTTGCTGGCGTCGGCCCAGGTCACGATGCTGCCGCCGTCACCGTCCACTCGGGCATCGGCATGAATGCCGGATGCGGCACTGACCGTCAGGTTGTGGGCATTGGCCACCGTGTTGTCGGCGCCCGCCCGGCCGCCGCCGACTCGGATGGTGCCACCCCCGGCGTCGCCATTGGCGCCGATCTGCGCGGCCGCCAGCGTGACGTCGTGGCCTGTCACTGTGACCGAACCGCCAACACCGCTGCTCGCGCTGGCGTCGAGCGAACCCGAACTGTAAACCTGGCCTGGCGCGTCGGTTGCAGTATGGGCTGTCACCTCGATGCTGCCACCGCGCAACACACCCTGTACCGACACGAGCGCCGAAGCACTCTGGATCATGCGGCTGTCGGACTGCAACCGCACCGAGCCGCCAAAACTGCTGGAGCCGTCCGCATGAACCGCGCCATCCTGCACCAACTTGGCGCCGCTCACCTGGATGTCGCCACCCCGGCCTGCATTGGCCGATACCTTTGAGTCGGCCTCCAGCGCGACGTAGCCGGCCGCGGCGTCCAGCGTGATGTTGCCGCCGACGGTGACGGCTTGTCCCGCCGGGGAAGCAGCCATCGCCTGGGCGCTGATCTGCGCAGTGCTCTCGAGCGTCAGGTTGCCGGTCTGCGACGTCACCGTGATCGCGCCGCCCTGGGTCTGTCCGTCGGCGCGGATCTGACTGTCAGATGCCAATTGCACATCACCCAGGGCTTTGAGCACCAGGCGGCCACCTTCCTGCGCCAGCGTCTGCGCCTGCACCACGCCCGAGTGCTGCAGCGTGCCGGCAAACACGCCGGCAGCGCCGCCTTCGAGTCGGCCCAGATTCACAACCGTGTTGCCGCGGTTCTGAACCTCGAACACGATGTCGTCGAGGTTGCGCCCGGTGATCTCGACCATTTCGCCGGCTGCCAGCACGATGTTGCCGCCCTGTGACGAAATCACCGCATTACCGTCGACACCCACGTTCGGCGCAATCAGATAGACATCGCCATTGCCCGAGCTGATGCTTCCCTGGACCTGGATATCACCGGCAACGCCATCGCGTGTGAACTTGAACTTGCCGGCCTTGAAGTCCTCGTCGCGCAGCGACAAGGTCGATGCGACGAAACCCTGGGTATCGATGACGCTGCCCGCGCCAAACACGACGCCGTTGGGGTTGATCAGGAACACCCTGCCATTGGAGCCGAGCGTACCGTCGATCTGGCTCTTGAGTGCCGGGTTTTGCGCCTGTACCCGGTTGAGCACGGTGCTGGCCGCATTCTGCTGTTGAAAATAAGTGGTTTCACCGGCGCCGATCGAGAATTTCTGCCAATGGATGATCGCGCCCGGGCTATTCGTGACCGTGAGCTTGTTGCCCTGGATCTGCTGTGTGGCCTGGCCGTGGACCACGGTCGCGCCGTCAGGATTGGCCTGCGCCATCTGCGGCAATACCCCATAAATGGCAGCTAGCGCCACCACCAGCGTACGCCGACGCGAAGCCGCCCTGAGTACCCGAGAACCTGTAATGACCATGGTATGAAACCTCTGCATCCATTGAGTGGGAACGGCTGTCGCGCACACTCGACAAATCAAAAATCCGAAAAGTCGGCCAACAACGAGTTGAAACGCACGTACGAAATTGGCCACATCGACCGAGCATACTGGCCGCAATCGGCCTGACGCATCGGGTCAAATTGACTCACATTTTGCTACATTTGTCCACCACGACGATCTGCAGCACCCCTGCACTGCACAAACGCCGTCCGTAGCTGCACCAAAAGATGCCGACGTCGCGCCGCCCGCCTGGCAAGTGGGGCAAAAGCAAACGAACCAGCGGTTGCACCAGGCGATAAAGTGCGAACCGGGATAATTCGGGCCCATGAACCCTTTACTGGAGCGCCTGCAGCCTTATCCCTTCGAACGCCTGCGGGCCTTGTTCGCCGACATCACGCCCAATCCCGCCTACCGCCCGATCAGCCTGGGCATCGGTGAACCCCGCCATGCAACGCCGGCCTTCATCACCCAGGCCTTCGTCGACGCACTGCACTGCGAGCCCAGTGGCCTGGCCGCTTATCCGGGTCGACGCCATGTCACAGGTATTGCCGATCAACGGCTCGCGCGAAGCCCTGTTCGCCTTTGCGCAGACAGTGATTGATCCGGGCGGTGGCGCAGCGCTACAGGATGCCGATGGCCCCTGGGTGGTTTGCCCGAACCCGTTCTACCAGATCTATGAAGGCGCGGCCTTGCTGGCAGGCGCGCGCCCCTGGTTCGTGGCGGCAGATCCGGCGCGCAATTTTGCACAGGACTGGGACGCGGTGCCCGAGGCGGTCTGGTCGCGTACCCAGTTGCTGTATGTCTGCTCGCCTGGCAATCCGACCGGTTCCGTCATGCCATTGGCGCAGTGGGAACAACTGTTCGCCTTGAGTGATCGTCACGGGTTCGTGATTGCCTCCGACGAGTGTTACAGCGAGATCTACTTCCGCGACGAACCACCGCTCGGTGGCCTGCAGGCCGCCTCGTTGCTCGGGCGCACCGACTTTCGCCGCCTGGTGGCATTCACCAGTTTGTCCAAACGCAGCAGCGTGCCCGGCATGCGCAGCGGCTTCGTCGCTGGCGACGCCGCACTGATCAAGGCGTTTTTGCTCTACCGCACCTACCACGGCAGCGCGATGAGCCCGGTGGTGCAATCGGCCAGCATCGCGGCCTGGGCCGACGAGGCCCATGTGATTGAGAACCGGGCGTTGTACCGCACCAGGTTCGCACGGATCACGCCGATCCTGTCCGAAGTGCTCGACGTCGCCTTGCCCGATGCCGCTTTCTATCTGTGGGCCGGGGTCCGGGGCAACGACACCGTGTTCGCGCGCGAGCTGCTCGCTCTTTACAATGTCACGGTACTGCCCGGGAGCTTTCTGGCCCGGGACGTCGACGGGGTGAACCCGGGCGCACAACGCATCCGTATGGCCCTGGTGGCCGAGACCGAGGAATGTGAAGAAGCTGCGCACCGCATCGTGCAGTTTGTACGCCACACACGCTGAGACGACGGCCCCTTTTTCCTGATTCAACCATCAAGCATCCATGACCGAGCAACTGCAAAAGACCATTGAAACCGCGTGGGACAACCGCGCCGACTATTCCGCCAATAAGGCGCCACGCGAAGTCGTCGACGCAGTCGACCACGTCATTGACAGACTCGACACCGGCAGTTTGCGCGTCGCCACACGTGACGGCGTCGGCCAGTGGACCACCCACCAATGGATCAAGAAGGCAGTGCTGCTGAGTTTTCGATTGCGCGACAACGCGGTCATCCGTGCCGGTGATCTCGGATTCTTCGACAAGGTGGCGACCAAGTTCGCCGACCAGGATGAAGCCGCCTTGCGTGCCAGCGGTGTACGTGTGGTGCCGCCGGCAGTGGCACGCCGCGGCAGCTATTGCGCCAGCGGAGTGGTGCTGATGCCGTCCTATGTCAATATTGGCGCCTATGTCGACGAAGGCACGATGGTCGATACCTGGGCTACCGTGGGTTCCTGCGCGCAGATCGGCAAGAACGTGCACATCAGCGGCGGTGTCGGCATCGGCGGCGTATTGGAGCCGATGCAGGCCGGTCCGACCATCATCGAGGACAACTGCTTCATCGGCGCGCGCTCCGAAGTGGTCGAGGGTGTCATCGTCGAGGAAAACTCGGTGATCTCCATGGGCGTCTATATCGGCCAGAGCACCAAGATCTACGACCGTCGTCGTCTCGGGCAACCTGCCCAGCGCCGACGGCAAGTACAGCCTGTATTGCGCGGTCATCGTGAAGAAGGTCGATGCGCAAACCCGCGCCAAGACCAGCCTGAACGATTTGCTGCGCGACTAGGCATCATCCCATCGCAACCAGGCACGAGGACATCACCATGGCCACTACCACCACCGCAGCGGGGACGATGGAGCGCATCTTGCGCCTGATGAGCGACAAGAAGGCGTCGGACGTGTATCTCTCGGCCCAGGCGCCAGCGCTGATCAAGATCAACGGCTTGTGTATCCCGATCAACAACCAGGTGTTGCCACCGGACGCGCCGCGCAACCTGCTGGCCGAGGTGTTGCCCGCCGACCGCATTGCCGAACTCGAGGCCACCGGTGAACTCAACATGGGCTTCCCGCTCGCCGGCGTGGGGCGTTACCGGGTCAGCGCAATGCGCCAGCGGGGCACCATAGCGGCAGTCGTGCGTTTCATTGCACTCGAAGTGCCAGCATTGGCCAGTCTGGCCTTGCCTGAGATCCTGAGCGAACTGATCATGGCCAAACGCGGCCTGTTGCTGATGGTGGGGGCGACCGGCGCGGGCAAAAGCACCACGCTGGCCTCGATGATCGACTACCGCAACGAAAACCTGGCCGGTCATATCCTCACCATCGAGGATCCGATCGAGTTCCTGTTCAAGAACAAGCGCTCGGTGATCAACCAGCGCGAAATTGGCTCGGACACCGAATCGCTGACGATCGCGCTCAAGAACGCCTTGCGCCAATCGCCTGATGTGATCCTGGTGGGCGAAATCCGCGACCGCGAAACGATGTCGGCAGCGCTGGCGTATGCACAGTCGGGTCACCTGTGCCTGGCAACAATGCACGCCAACAACAGCTACCAGGCACTGAACCGCATACTGAGCTTTTATCCGGTCGAAGTGCGCGAGACCATGCTTGGCGATCTGGCCGCGGCCCTCAAGGCGGTGGTCTCGCAGCGCCTGCTGCGCACCGTCTCGGGCGGACGCGTGCCGTCGGTCGAGGTGATGCTCAATACAAAGCTGATCTCCGAGCTGATCGAAAAAGGCGACTTCTCCGGCATCAAGGAAGCGATGGAAAAATCCATGGCCGAAGGTTCGCAGAGTTTCGAGGCCGACATCGCGCGTTTGATCGTCGAGGGTATCGTCGACCGCAAGGAAGGCCTGGCCAACTCCGATTCTCCGACCAACCTGATGTGGCGCATGGAGAACGATTTTTCTCAGGCGCGCAAGCCCAAGGTGGAAGAAGAGCCGGACGACGAGCCCTCGTTCACCGAGATCACCCTGGACGTCAAACATTGATGGCGGCATGGTCGCACCGGACAGACCACCCGATCGATCGCGCCTGCGCCACACCTGCGGATGACGACGGCCGATGGACCTGCACGGCTGCACGCAAGGCGACGTTTCTCCAATGAACATTGCGCAATTGATCGACACCAGCGCCGCAGCGCTGGATGCGGCCGGCGTCAGTTTCGGCCACGGCACGACCAACGCCCATGACGAGGCGGCGTGGTTGGTGTTGTGGCGGCTGGCATTGCCGCTGGATGCGTCGCTGGACGGCCAGGACGGGATTGGCGACCAGGTACCAGCGCCCAACCAGCTGCAACAAGTCCAGGCTCTGGTGCAGCAACGCATCACCACGCGTTTGCCGGCCGCCTACCTGACGGGGGAAGCGTGGTTGCAAGGTGTGCCTTTCCATGTGGATCCGCGTTGCATCGTGCCGCGCAGCCTGATCGCGGAGTTGATCGCCGATGGCACGCTCGACATCTGGATGCCAGTGCATACGGGCCGGTTGTTGGACCTGTGTACCGGCGGCGCGAGTCTGGCCATCTTGGCGGCGATGGCTTATCCTGATCTGCGGGTCGATGCGACTGACATCTCGGCCGATGCGCTTGATGTGGCCCGCTCCAACCTGCGGCGCCATGCAATGGGCGAACGTATTCGCTTGCGCCAGGGCGATGGCCTGGCTGCAGCCGACGGTGCATACGACCTGATCCTGTGCAACCCGCCCTATGTGAACCGCGACAGCATGGCGCAATTGCCGCCTGAACACCAGGCCGAACCCGCAATCGCGCTGGCTGGCGGGGTCGACGGCATGGACTTCGTGCGCGGCCTGCTGCGCAGTGCATCGGCGCACCTTGCGCCGCACGGCGTGCTGGTGCTGGAGATCGGCCACGAACGCGCCCATTTTGAAGCCGCCTTCCCGGCGCTACCCGCAATCTGGCTGGAGACCAGCGCCGGTGCCGACCAGGTCTGTCTGTTGACCCGCGAGGCCCTGGCAGCCCCCCTGCTGACCGATTGACTCCACGTACCCTGAACCCGGGCCGCTGCAACGGCCCCACTGCATCCCATGATCACCCTGAAGAACGTCACCCTGCGCCGCGGAACCAAGGTTCTGCTGGACAACGCATCGGTGACACTGAACCCCGGCGAAAAGGTCGGCCTGGTCGGGCGCAATGGCGCCGGAAAATCATCACTGTTCGCACTGCTCGACGGCTCCTTGCACGAAGACGCAGGCGACTACAGCATGCCTGCGCAATGGCGCATGGGCCAGGTCGCGCAAGACATGCCTGAGACCGACATGTCGGCGACCGAATACGTGATCCAGGGCGACGTGCGTCTGTTGGCAGCCCAGAACGAGGTAGCTGCCGCCGAGGCCAGCGACGACGGCGACCGCATGGCCCATGCCTATATGGAGATGCATGACGCCGGGGCGCACGACGCGCCGGCACGTGCGCAGGCGCTGATTCTCGGACTGGGCTTCAAAACCTCCGAACTCGACAACCCGGTGAACAGTTTCTCCGGCGGCTGGCGGATGCGGCTGCAACTGGCACGCGCGCTGATGTGCCCGGCCGACCTGCTGCTGCTCGACGAACCCACCAACCACCTGGATCTGGACGCGCTGGTCTGGCTGGAGACCTGGCTCAAGAAGTTCGATGGCACCATGCTGGTGATCAGCCACGACCGCGAGTTCCTCGATGCGGTGACCGACGTGACGCTGCATATCGACGCGGCCAAACTGGTGCGTTACGGTGGCAATTACAGCAAGTTCGAGGACATGCGCGCCGAGCAGATGGAACTGCAGCAAAACGCCTTCGCCAAGCAGCAGGACAAGATTGCCCACCTGCAGAAGTTCATTGCGCGCTTCAAGGCCAAGGCCAGCAAAGCCAAACAGGCGCAGAGCCGGGTCAAGGCGTTGGACCGGATGGAAAAAATCGCACCACTGTTGGCCGAGGCCGACTTCACCTTCGAGTTCAAGGAACCCGCCAACCTGCCCAACCCGATGCTGGCGATGCAGGCAGTCAGCGTCGGCTATCCACCACCGCTGGACGCGCCTGCCGGCACGCCGCCGACGACGATCGTGCAGGGCATCAGCCGCTCGGTGCTGGCCGGACAACGTATCGGCATCCTGGGCGCCAACGGCCAGGGCAAGTCGACGTTGGTCAAAACAATCGCGCGCGAATTGCAGCCACTGGCGGGCGAGATCACCGAAGGCCGGGGCCTGAACATCGGCTATTTCGCGCAGCAGGAACTCGACGTGTTGCGGCCCGCCGACACCCCGCTGGACCACATGATCAGCCTGGTGCGCGAACTCACTGCGGCCGGCAAGATCGCCGGCCAGGCGACCCGAGAGCAAGACCTGCGCAGTTTTCTGGGTACGTTCAACTTCAGCGGCGACATGGTCAAGCAGTCCGTGGGCAGCATGAGCGGAGGTGAAAAGGCGCGCCTGGTGCTGTGCATGATCGTCTGGCAACGCCCCAACCTGCTGTTGCTCGACGAACCGACCAACCACCTGGATCTGGCCACCCGCGAGGCGCTGGGCATGGCTCTGAACGAGTTCGAAGGCACGGTGATGCTGGTCAGCCACGATCGCGCCTTGTTGCGGTCGGTCTGCGACGAGTTCTGGATGGTTTCGCGCGGCGGCGTGTCCCCGTTCGATGGCGACCTGGACGACTACCAGCGTTACCTGCTGGACGAAGCCAAACGCCAGCGCGAACAGGCGAAGCAGGATGCCAACGCGGGATCGAAGAGCACATCCGGAGGCAACCGCAAACCCGCCCGCAGCGGACCGAGCAAGAGCACGCTGCAAATTGAAATTGATAAGCTGGAAGCGCGGATGCAGGTGCTGCATGACGAAGGCGGCACGCTGGAATCACAATTGAGCCGCGCGGTGCGCCCGTCCGAGATCGCGGAACTCGGCAAACGCCTGAAATCGGTCAACGACGACCTCAAGTTGGCGGAAGAACGCTGGCTCGACCTGTCCGGCCAGCTGGAAATCAGTACCACCTGAGCCTGATGGCGGCACCATTCACCCGGCGCGAATGGTTGGGGTAAATCAGGGTGCAATTGAATTTGTACCAATATATACTGGGCGCGAAACCGGTCCACGACATGCAGCAACGACCTGTCTTCGCGCTGAATGCGCCATACAGGGAGCACCTGTTAGCTGGCCCTTCCCCCTTGCCCCATGACAAACACCCCATTTACAGCGCCCCGGGACCCGCAGCCCGACCGCACCGGTGACCCGAACGCACCCGGCGCGGCGCGGGTTCTGCGCCAGTTCCGTCTGATATTCAACGTCATCAAGACCCATTTCCAGCAAGTGGAGAAAAAGGTGGGGGTTGGTGGTGCACAGGTATGGGCCTTGCACGTGGTGCACCAGCGTCCGGGCATCGGCATCCATGCATTGGCACGGGCCATTGACGTGCGCCAGCCCACGGCCAGCAACCTGGTCCGCTCGATGGTGGACCAGAGCCTGCTGCAGGTGCGCAAGGAAGGCCCCGACCGGCGTGCCGTGCAATTGCACCTGTTGCCACGCGGCCTCGATGTATTGCAGCGTGCGCCCGGTCCGTTTGCCGGTGTCTTGCCGCAGGCGCTGGAGAATCTGGATGCGGAGACCCTGGCCAGGCTGGAGCGTGATCTGGCAGAGCTGATCGGATTGCTCGGTGCCAACGAACGCGGCGCAGGCATTCCATTGGCGCAGATGTGAAGGTGACGTAGCCAGGACCACCATCAACCGCGCACTGCGACGAAAGCGGCGTGAACGGTGGAGATGCACGAAAAGAGAAAAGGGACAACGATGCGAACCGATACTGACAACTACCTGTTTTGCGAAGGAACCCATACCCGGCTGTACGACGTGCTGGGTTGCCACCTGGCACAGGAGGGAGCTCGCTTCGCCGTCTGGGCACCGAATGCGGAGTCAGTCAGTGTGATCGGCGACTGGAATGGATGGTCTGCCGATGTCGACCCGCTTGTCCTTCGCGACGATGGCACCGGCATCTGGAGTGGCGTCGTAACGGGTGCGCAGCGCGGCCAGGGTTACAAGTACCGCATCCGGTCTCGGCACAACGGCCATGTGGTGGACAAGGCAGACCCGTTTGCGGTGCTGTGCGAAGCACCACCTGCCACCGCCTCGCGCATCTGGAGCCTGGAACATACCTGGAGCGATGCACAGTGGATGGCCGAGCGTGGAGCCCACAACGCGCTCGATGCGCCGATGTCTGTCTACGAAGTCCACCTGGGCTCGTGGCGACGCAGCAACGGAGAATTCCTGGGCTACCGTGAACTGGCGCATCAGCTCGCCGAGTATTTGCTGCAAACCGGTTTCACCCATGTCGAACTGATGCCGGTGACCGAACACCCGTTCTATGGTTCATGGGGTTACCAGACCACCGGATATTTCGCGCCGACCGCGCGGTATGGCACGCCGCAGGAATTCATGTACATGATCGACCACCTGCACCAGCACGGCATCGGCGTGTTGCTGGACTGGGTGCCTTCGCATTTTCCGACCGACGAACACGGCCTGGCCTACTTTGACGGCACACACCTGTTTGAACATGCCGATCCGCGCCAGGGTTTCCACCCCGAGTGGGGTTCGAGCATCTTCAACTACGGCCGCAACGAGGTGCGCAGTTTCCTGATTTCGTCTGCGCTGTTCTGGCTCGACAAGTACCACCTGGATGGCTTGCGCGTGGACGCGGTGGCCTCGATGTTGTACCTGGACTATGCACGCAAGGAGGGTGAGTGGATTCCCAATGCAGCGGGTGGCCGCGAAAACCTGCACGCGATCACCTTCCTGCAGACGCTGAACAAGGCGATTTACCGGGAGTTTCCGGACACGGTCAGCATCGCCGAGGAGTCGACCGCGTGGCCCAGAGTGTCGCGCCCCACCGACATGGACGGGTTGGGATTCGGCATGAAATGGAACATGGGCTGGATGCACGACGATCTGGCTTACATGAAGGAAAACCCGATCCATCGGCGTTACCACCACCACAAGATGACGTTTTCGCTGATGTATGCCTTCAACGAGAACTTCATGTTGCCGCTCTCGCACGATGAGGTCGTGTATGGCAAACGTTCGTTGCTCGCCAAGATGCCCGGCGACAACTGGCAACAATTCGCCAACCTGCGTGCCTTGTATGGGTGGATGTGGGGCCACCCGGGGAAAAAGCTGCTGTTCATGGGCGGCGAGTTCGGCCAACGGCGGGAATGGACCCATGAAGGGGAACTCGAATGGTGGGTCACGGAAAACGCGGACCATGCCGGCGTGCAGCGTTTCGTCTCGCAGCTCAATCAGATCTACCGCGCATCGCCGGCCTTGTACCAGCAGGACTTTTCGCCGCTCGGATTCGAATGGATCGCCGCCGATGACGTCGATGCCAGCGTGTTCGCCTTCCTGCGCAAACCACGTGATGCCGGCGCGCCGATGCTCGTCGTCAGCAACATGACGCCGGTGCCACGCAGCAACTACCTGGTCGGGGTGCCGTTGGGAGGCCACTGGCGCGAGCGCATCAATAGCGATGCGCGCGAATTCGGCGGCTCGGGCTGGGGCAACCTCGGTGGTATCGAGGCCAGTCCCGTATCGGCACACGGTCGGCCTTATTCACTCTGCCTGAGCCTGCCACCCTTGTCCACGTTGATGCTGGAGCATGTGCGCGATGCGTAAAAGCACAACCGCCAGCACGGGCGTTGCAGGCACCGCACCGGTCGTGTCGCCCGCCGTGCCCGCAAACGGTCAGGTGCGCGCCGTCATCGACCGGATCCTGCCGGCGGTGGACGGAGGACGATTCGCGGTCAAGTGTGTCGCCGGCGAACCGGTGGTGGTGCAGGCCTCGTGTTTCACCGATGGCCACGATATGTTGCGCGTGCTGCTGTGTTGGCGCAACGACGACGATACGGCGATGCGCGAGGTGGAAATGCGGGCGCGGGGCAGCGACGTCTGGGAAGCGCGTTTTGTGCCACCCCAGGCAGGCCGATACCGCTACACCGTGGTGGCCTGGGTCGATGCTTTCGAATCCTGGCGCGATGAGATGGTGCGCCGCGTTGAAGGCGACGACATCCGCATCGCTGCGCAGGCCGGCGCACAGGTGATCGCGGCGTGTGCCGATCGCGCCGACGGCGCAGACCGCAGAGCCCTCGCGGCCTGGGTGGACGATTTGCAAGCGATGGCCGGCGATACACACGTCGATGCACGCGCCGTCAAGATCCTCGCGCTCGACGAGATGCTGGCGCAGCGCATCCGTAGTTATCCGGATCGCTCATTCGAAACCGTGTATCCGGTGGAGTTGCCGCTGGTGGCAGACCGCGAACGTGCTCGCTTCAGCAGTTGGTACGAACTGTTTCCGCGCTCGTGTGCGCCGGTGGCGGGACAACACGGGACGTTCAAGGACGTCATGGGCCGATTGCCGGCGATTGCCGCGATGGGTTTCGATGTGCTGTATTTCCCGCCGATCCATCCGATTGGCACGATCCGGCGCAAGGGCAAGAACAACACCCTGGAGGCGGGACCCGACGATGTCGGCAGCCCCTGGGCGATCGGATCGGCGCAGGGCGGGCACAAGGCCATCCTGTCAGCGCTGGGTACACCAGCGGACTTCCGAAGCTTGGTGCACACGGCGCGTGAGCTGGGTATCGACGTGGCCCTGGACATCGCATTCCAATGTGCGCCCGACCACCCATACGTCAAGGCACACCCGGACTGGTTCCGCTGGCGCCCCGACGGCACCGTGCAATATGCGGAAAATCCGCCAAAGAAATACCAGGACATCTACCCGTTCAACTTCGAGTCCGAGGACTGGCAGGCATTGTGGCTTGAACTCAAGAGCGTGTTCGAGCACTGGATCGACCAGGGCGTGACGATCTTTCGGGTCGACAACCCGCACACCAAATCGTTTGCTTTCTGGGAATGGGTGATCGGAGCGATCAAGCACGAACACCCCACGGTGATCTTCCTGGCGGAAGCCTTCACCCGGCCCGCGGTGATGCACCGATTGGCCAAGGTCGGCTTTACGCAGTCGTATACCTACTTCACCTGGCGCAATCAAAAACACGAGCTGCAGACCTACTTCACCGAACTCGCGGGCGGACCGGGCAAGGCGTATTTCCGGCCGAACGCCTGGCCCAATACGCCCGACATCCTGCACGAGCAATTGCAAACCGGTGAGCCTGCGGTCTACATCGCCCGGCTGGTGCTGGCAGCCACATTGGCCGCCAGCTACGGCATCTATGGGCCGGCCTATGAATTGCGTGATCACACGCCGCGCGAACCCGGCAGCGAGGAATACCTGGACTCGGAAAAATACCAGCTGCGACATTGGGACCACGACGACCCGGGCAGCCTGGCGCCTTTCATCACGCGCATCAACCGCATCCGGCGCGAGAACCGGGCGCTGCACAGTGACAGCAGTCTGCGTTTCCTGCCGATCGACAATGACCAGCTGCTGGCGTATACAAAGGCCACCGACGACGCGAGCAACGTGGTGGTCATCGTGGTCAACCTGGACCCGCAAAACACGCAAGGCGGCTGGCTGGAGTTCGATCCGGCTTCGATACAGGTCGACCCACAGCAGGACTTCCAGATGCATGACCTGCTCAGCAACCAGCGGTTCACCTGGCGTGGATCGCGCCACTACCTGCAAATCGATCCGCACAATGCGCCGGCACACATCTTCGTGGTGCGCCGGCGGATCCGCGATGAACGCGACTTCGATTACTACTTCTGAATCAGGAAACCGGGATCTGAACCACCTATGCCAACTACCGAGCCATCGCTCTCTGCCGCAGCCATGACGGTCGACAACGCAGACGACCCGCAGTGGTACCGCGACGCGGTCATCTACCAACTCAACGTCAAGGCCTTCTTCGACTCGAACGATGACGGCGTGGGCGACTTCAAGGGTGTCACTGCCAAGCTCGACTATGTGAAGGAACTTGGCGTCAACACCATCTGGTTGATGCCGTTTTACCCCTCACCGCTGCGCGACGACGGTTATGACATCGCCGAATACGAAGACGTGCATCCGCAATACGGGACACTGGACGATTTCCGTGAATTGATGTCTGCGGCGCATAGCCGCGGCTTGCGCGTGATCACCGAGCTGGTCATCAACCACACCTCGGACCAGCATCCCTGGTTCCAGGCAGCGCGCAAGGCCGCACCCGGATCGCCCGAGCGCGATTTCTACGTCTGGAGTGACACCGACCAAATCTACCAGGGCACACGCATCATCTTCACCGACACCGAGACCTCCAACTGGACCTGGGATCCGGTGGCAAAGCAGTTTTTCTGGCACCGCTTTTTCAGCCACCAGCCGGATCTGAACTTCGACAACCCCGCGGTGCTCGAAGCGGTGCTCAAGACGATGCGCTTCTGGCTCGACATGGGGGTGGACGGTTTTCGGCTCGACGCGATTCCCTACCTGGTCGAGCGCGACGGCACCAGTAACGAGAACCTGCCCGAGACCCACGCGGTGATCAAGCAACTGCGCGCGGCCATCGACGCGCAATACAAGAACCGCTTCCTGCTGGCCGAGGCCAACATGTGGCCGGAGGACGTGCGCGAATATTTCGGCGATGGCGACGAATGCCACATGGCCTACCACTTTCCGCTGATGCCACGCATGTACATGGCAATCGCACAGGAAGACCGCCACCCGATCACCGAGATCATGCAGCAGACGCCCGAGATCCCCGAGGGTTGCCAGTGGGCGATCTTCCTGCGCAACCACGACGAACTGACGCTGGAGATGGTGACGCACAAGGAACGCGACTACATGTATACGATGTATGCCGCCGACAAACGCGCGCGGATCAACCTGGGTATTCGCCGGCGTCTGGCGCCATTGATGGAGAACGACATCGATCGCATCAAATTGATGAACGCGATGCTGCTGTCGATGCCCGGCTCGCCCATCATCTACTACGGCGACGAGATCGGCATGGGCGACAACGTGTTTGTCGGTGATCGCAACGGGGTACGCACGCCAATGCAGTGGAGCCCGGATCGCAATGCCGGTTTTTCGCAGGCGCACCCGCAAACCCTGTATCTGCAACCGATCCTGGGCGCCATGTACGGTTACGAGGCCCTGAACGTCGAGGCACAGGCGCGTGACCCCAGTTCCCTGCTCAACTGGACCCGGCGCATGCTCGCGGTGCGAGCGACCAACCGGGCGTTCGGACGGGGCCGGCGCATCTTCCTCAAGCCGGGAAATCGCAAGATCCTGGCCTACGTGAGTGAGCACGAGGAGGACACTATCCTGTCGGTGTTCAATCTCTCGCGCTCAGCGCAGCCGGTTGAACTCGATCTCGCGCCATGGAAGAGTTTTGTTCCGGTGGAAATGCTGGGCCGGGTGTCGTTCCCGCCAATTGGTGAGCTGCCCTATCTGCTGACCCTGCCCTCGCACGGCTTTTACTGGTTTCGCCTGTCACAAGAGGCCGACATGCCGCACTGGCACCAGGAAGGCACGGGACTGCAGGACTATCCGACCCTGGTACTGTTCGACGGCTGGACCAGCCTTTTTCGCGACAAGGTGATGCCCTGGCGCATCGGCATGGCCGAACGGACGCGTCGTCAATTTGACGACGATGTCGTGCCGCGTTTCATCGAGCAGCAGCGCTGGTATGCGAGCAAGGGTGATCCCATCAAACAGGTCCACATCATCGACCATGCGGTGTGGTCCGATCAGGGTTCGGCCTGGTTGTTGCCCATCCTCGCATTGGACGGTCCGACCGCGGATACCCGGTATTTCGTGCCGCTATCGCTGGCTTGGGAAGAACACGATGACACGCGCCTTCAGGCACTCGGAAATGCCACCGTGGCCAAGGTGCGCCAACAGGCCCAGGTCGGCCTGATGGGCGACGCCTATTTCGACCCGACATTTGCCACCGCACTGGTATCCGCAATCCGAGATGCGCTGGATCTGGACACGGCCCACGGCCAGTTGCGATTTCGACCCAGTGCGCGCTTCGCCGAGTTGGCCGTGGACATCGACGCCTTGCAGGTAGCGCGGCCAGGCGGCCAGAGCAGCAACACCGTCGTCCTGCTGGGCGACAGCTTGTTCCTCAAGGGCTATCGCCAACTGCGCGAGGGCATCCATCCGGAACTGGAGATGGGACGTTTCCTCACCGACGAGGTCGCTTTCGCCAATTGTGTGCCCGTGCTCGGCGCGTTGGAGTATGTCAGCGACAACGGTCAGCGCATGGCGCTGGCCCTGGTGCAGACACAGGTGGCCAACCAGGGTGATGGCTGGGCCTTTACGATCGACTACCTCGAGCGCCACCTGGAGGGCTTGCACGCACCCATGGCGGCGCCGCAAGGCGGCACGGACACCCACGAGATACACGGCGGATTTCTGTTGCAGATGGCCATGTTGGGACAGCGCACGGCCGAACTGCATATCGCACTGGCACGCAGCACCGGCCACGCAGCGTTCGACCCCGAAGCATGGACCGACGAGGACCTGGCCGCCTGGCGCCAGCACGCGCATGCAGAACTCGACGACACACTGGCCTTGTTGCGTATGCAGGGCAAACGCCTGGCCGCAACGGTGCAGCCGATGGCGCAAGCATTGATGGACCTCGCGCCCAACCTGCACACGCGCATCGACACGATCATCTCCGCACCGGCAGGCTGCCTCAAGACCCGTCACCACGGCGACTACCATCTGGGACAGGTGCTGGTCACCGGGCATGATTTCGTCATCATCGACTTCGAAGGCGAGCCGGCCCGCGACTTCTCGGAACGCCGCGCCAAGGGTTTGCCGCTGCGCGACGTCGCCGGCATGTTGCGCTCGTTCAGTTATGCTCGTTGGACGGCTCTGCGCCGAACCATCGATGCGGGCCAGGACGATGACCAGCTGGCTGAGGCAGCACGCCAATGGGAACAAGTGACGCGCGCAGCTTTCCTGCAGGCTTACGCCGCGACCCGAGCCGCCGATGCAGGACACGTCACGCTGCCCGATGATCTGCTTGCGCTGTTCGAACTGGACAAGGCGCTCTACGAACTGCGCTACGAAATCAACAACCGCGCCGACTGGGTCGCCGTGCCCCTGCATGGCATCCTGGAGCTGCTGCACGACGGTCCGGCTTCCTGAATCGGTGGCCACCGAATCGCCTTTCCTGCCTCGCGCAACCCAACTGGAGAAATACACATGGACACCATTGCCATCCAACTGGAGCCCCTGCGGGCAATCATGCTTCAGGTCGCTGCCTTCATGCCGCGTCTGCTGGTTGCGGTGCTGGTCGTCATCGGCGGCTGGCTTATTGCCAAGATCGCGCGCGTCGCGGTGGCCCGGGCCCTGCGCGCTGTCAACTTCAACGTGTTGACCGAACGCGCGGGACTGGACGGCTTCCTCAAGCAAGGTGGCGTCGCGCACGACACCAGCGCCATCGTCGGATGGCTCGCCTACTGGCTGGTGATTCTGGCCGCACTGCTGGTGGCCTTCAATGGGCTGGGACTGACCACGATCACCGAGCTGCTGGGCCGCGTCGTGTGGTTCGTGCCGCATCTGCTGGTGGCGATCCTGGTACTGGCATTCGGTTCGTACTTCGCGCGGTTTGTCGATGAGGCGGTGACCACGTATTGCCGCAATGTCGAACTGCGCGATGCAGCCTTGCTGGGCAAACTGGCCTACTACGCGATCATGGTGTTTGTCGTGCTGATTGCACTGGATCATGTCCAGGTGGGAGGCGACATCGTTCGCTACAGTTTTCTTGTCATACTGGCTGGCATCGTGTTGGCCTTCGCGCTGGCATTCGGCCTGGGCGGGCGGGACTGGGCGGCGCAGCAGATCGCCCGCTGGTGGCCGATCGATCACGGCGATCACGACGACAGACACGACCGTGACGGCCATTGACATGCCGACAACCCCCACTGTGCCGTACCATGAACCCGCAGGAAGCCACGCACTACGCCCAGGCATACCACC
>CAJDVP010000023.1_pt1 | contig 17905 bp, 15 predicted proteins | sample 7391311 | NCBI WGS metagenome assembly CAJDVP01 (sample SAMEA7055711, study PRJEB34461) | soil metagenome | biome: terrestrial ecosystem; feature: Peninsula; material: soil | place: Antarctica | collected 2016
CCCATGTCTCCGTAGACATTCATCTGCCTAGGGTAAAGATGGCCGACAGTAATAGTGACTTTCTTATTTTTTACCATATAGTTGGCACCTTTCCATACTTACTGAGCGCCGTTCTTACTTCAAATAAAGCTGTATATGTAGAAATAACAACAATATTGCTCTCAGAACGATCCACAATCTGCTTAACCAGCTTTTCTACCGACTCACAAACTTCGGCCTGGTAACCATCGTGCTTCAAGCGAAGCGCCATGTCGTATCGTGTCGCGACTGGAATGGATTCAGGCGAAATGGTCAAACGAACGCCAGTCGCCGCTGACCGGGTCGCCGTCTGCGTCCACGACCCGCACGCCTGCCGCGGACTCGATCTGCCCGATACGCGTGACCATGGTGGCGCTGGCGTGTGCGGCTGCGGCGACTGCCGCACGGCGATCGGGCGCGGCCGTGAAAACCAGTTCATAGTCGTCGCCGCCAGCGAGCACACAAGCCAACTGGTGTGGCTGGGGCACGAGCGCGTCCAGTGCCGCGCCGCTGCAGGCCATCAGTCGACCCACTGCGGCAGTTTGGATGCAGGCGCCGACGCCGGAGGCTGCCAGCACATGGCCCAGGTCACCCAGCAGTCCGTCGCTGACATCGATAGCTGCGCTGGCAATGCCGCGCAGCGCCAGGCCGAGCGCCACTCGGGGTGTCGGCCGGTGCAATCGCCGGTTGGCCGCATCCAGCACGGAGTCGGGCAATTTCCACTGGCCACGCATGGCTTCAAGCGCCAACCGTGCGTCGCCCAGTGTGCCGCTGACATACAGGTCGTCATCGGGTCGGGCGCCACTGCGCAGCAAGGCCTGGCTGTTTGTCCCACTGGCCGGCACCTCGCCGAAAACCGTGATGCAGATGGTCAACGGCCCGCCCGTGGTGTCTCCACCCACCAGTTCGCAATCATGGGCATCTGCCAATGCCAGCAAGCCCTGCGAGAAAGGTTCCAGCCATGACGCATCAGCGAGTGGCAAAGCCAGCGCCAGCGTGAAGGCCAGCGGCCGTGCACCGCAGGCTGCGAGATCGCTCAGGTTCACTGCCAGCGCCTTGTGGCCGACTGCATCGGGGTCATCGCCCTCCAGGAAGTGGCGTCCCTGCACCAGCATGTCTGAAGATACGGCCAGTTGCTGACCTGCCGCGATGCGCAGCAACGCGCAGTCGTCACCGACCCCCAGTGCCGCGCGGTGCACCGGGCGGTGAAAATACCGCGCAATCAGGTCAAACTCGCCCATGCGTGCCCCAACGCCGATGGTTGACCCCGCATCGGCTGGTTCTGGATGCGCCGCATCTCAGGGAGCCAGTGCCGCGGCGCGCCATCAATGCAGCACAGGTTTGCCACCACCGGCGCTCAGCGCATCGAGCACGAACATCGGGATGTCGACCTCGAAGCGTTCTCCGTCTTCAGCCACGAAAAAATAGCTTCCGTGCATGGTGCCGGTGGGCGTACGCAGGCGGGTGCCGCTGGTGTATTCGAACCTTTCACCTGGCTGCATGAACGGTTGTTGGCCTACCACACCCAGGCCGCGCACCTTCTCGGTATGACCATCGGCGTCATTGACGTTCCAGCTGCGCGCGATCAACTGCGCTGCGATGGTGCCGACATTGGTGATGGTGATGGTGTAGGCAAAAACGTAATGCCCTTGACGCGGAGCCGATTGGTCCGGCAGGTATTGTGGTTGCACTTCCACCTGAAACTGGTACTTGGGCATGGCGCTATGCTAACTGCGAAAATGGCTGGATCCTCATTTTCGCGCCACAAGACCACATCCATGACGTACCGTATCGCCCCCTCCATCCTGTCCGCCGACTTTGCCCAACTGGGTGCCGAGGTCAGCGCTGTCGTCGCCGCCGGCGCGGACTGGATTCACTTCGACGTCATGGACAACCACTATGTTCCCAACCTGACGTTTGGCCCCATGGTCTGCGCCGCGCTCAAACCCCATGCCCGTACGCAGGCCGGCATGCCGGTGCCGATCGACGTGCATCTGATGGTTCGGCCGGTCGATGCGCTGGCAAGCGCGTTCGCCCAGGCCGGTGCCGACCTGATCAGCTTTCATCCGGATGCCAGCGTCCATGTGCATCGCAGCATCCAGACCATCACCGGCGCCGGTTGCAAGGTCGGTCTGGTGTTCAATCCGGCGCATTCCCTGGATGTGCTGGACTGGGTGATCGACGATATCGACCTGATCCTGGTCATGAGTGTCAACCCGGGTTTTGGTGGCCAGAGTTTCATCGACTCGGCCTTGCGCAAGATTGCGGCAGTGCGCAAACGCATCGACGCCAGCGGCAAGGACATCCGGCTGGAAGTCGATGGCGGGATCAAGGTCGAGAACATCCGTGCGGCGGCCGACGCCGGCGCCGACACCTTTGTTGCCGGCAGCGCCATCTTTGGTCAACCCGACTATGGCGCCGTGATCGCGCAGATGCGCAGCGCGCTACGCTGATGGGCGTGCAAGGGCCGCACGACGCCATTCCTGTCGATCCGGATGCCTTGCGCGCGGGCGCGCGGGCGGGCATGCGGGTGCGGCTGGCCATGTTGGGTGTGTTGGCGCTGATCGCGCTGGTGCTGGCAGTCCAAAGCTGGCAGAACTGGCGTACCGAGCAATTGCGCTCAACCAATGCCGAAATCATCGCCTTGGCGGATGCCCAGCGCCTGTACAGTCAGCGACTGACCGTGCTGGCGACGCATGAGGCCGGCGAGGCGGTGCGCCAGGAATTGACGCAGACACTGGCGAATGCGCGCGCCCAAGCGCTGCGGCTCGAGAGCCTGCTGGAGGAGCAACCCGGCCCTGGTGTGGCGAAAGCAGGCGCGGTTGCGGTAACCACCCAGGCCTGGCGTATGGCGAGAGAGCGGTTCTTCGCCGATGTCGACACGATGATCGACTCAAGGGTCACGGCCGGACACGTCGACGCGGCGCTCCGCGTCGGAGCTATCCTGGCGCAGGCGTCGGACTACTATGAACGCTCACAAGCCGTAGCTGCCCAGGCCCGGGTGTCGGCGCTGGCGCACAACCGACAGGCGTCGCGAACCCTGCTCGGCGCTACCGCGCTGGTCTTTGGCCTGATGGTGCTGCTGGCCCTGGCGGTGGTCGAGCCCGCGGCACGTTCCGTGTCGCGCAGTTATGCGATGGTGCACGCGCAGGCAACCCAGATGCGCCGACTGGCGCTGGTCGCGGAACATACCGCCAATGGGGTGGTGGTGCTCAATGGTCGGCGTCGGGTCGAATGGGTGAACCCCAGTTTCGTCGCGTTGACCGGTTATACGCTCGAAGAGGTGCGCGGCAAATTTCTTGGCTCCTTGCTGCAGTTGCAAGAGCGGGAGGTCCGCAATGCATTGGTCTATCGTGCCAATATGGCCCGCGGCCGATCCGCCGCCGGTGAAATCCAGATCGTGACCAAGTCGGGTGCACGCATCTGGGCCACGGTCGACATCCAGCCCTTGCATGACGCCGACGGACAGGTGACGTCATGGGTGATCGTGGCCTCCAACATCGACGAACGCGTGCATGCGCGCCTGCAGAGGCGTGCCTTGTTCGAGGCGCTGCCCACCGGCGTACTGGTGTTTTCGGGAGAAGGCACGGTTGTCGATTTCAATGCCGCAGCGCTCGACATGATGGGGTTGGCCCCTGCGCAGGCCAGCGAGGCTGAACGGATCGACGCGGCACTGCGACAACTGGACAAACCGTTGCGGGAGGACTTGTCCATCTTGCCCGCGGATGAGCGACCGGTGTATCGCAGCCTGCATTCTGGCGTGCCGACCCGCAACGAACTCGTCGGTTACCGGCGCGACGACGGCACGGTCATGTGGGCGTTGGTCAATACCGAACCATTGCTGGACGAGGGCGGTCGTATCCAGGGTGTGGTGGCCTGTGTGGTCGATGTATCGACCCAGAAACGGCTGGAGCAGACCTTGCGCGACAGTGCCCGCACCGACAGCCTGACTTCCTTGCCCAACCGGGCCGTCGTTATCGACCAGATCGCCACCGCCTTGGCGCGCCATCGGAGCGAGCCCGGCTACCATTTCGCGGTCCTTTTCATGGACTTCGATCGATTCAAGCAGGTCAACGACACGCTGGGTCACGGTGTCGGCGACGCCTTGTTGCGACAGATCGCGGAACGCCTGCAGTCGGGACTGCGCGAGAGCGACAGCTTCGTGCGTACCAGCGACTTCGGCCAGATGGCCGCGCGTATCGGTGGCGACGAATTCGTCGTGTTGCTCGACGACATCCGGGGCGACCTGGACGCCGAGGTGGTGGCCGGACGCCTGCTCGACCTGCTGGCCATGCCTTACACGATCGGCGAACATACCATCAGTTCGAGCGTGAGCATCGGCATCGTCACCACCACCCATGTGGCCGAAAACGTGGAGGCGATCCTGCGCGACGCCGATATCGCGATGTACGAAGCCAAACGGACCGGCCGCGGGCGGTATGTGTTGTTCGAGCCCGCGATGCAGCGCCGGGTGCGCGACGACGTTGCGCTGGAGACCGACCTGCGCCGCGCGATGGTCGACGGAGAATTGTTCGTGCTCTACCAGCCGCTGGTGGACCTGGTGTCGCGGCGCATCACCGGGGTGGAGGCGTTGGTGCGCTGGAAGCACCCACACCGTGGCCTGGTGTCGCCAGTCGAGTTCATTCCGATTGCGGAGGCGGTCGGACTGATCGGCAAACTTGGCGCGATGGTTTTGGATACAGCTTGCCGGGATTTCGCCTGGTTGCAGGCCACGCTCGGCCCATTGGCGCCCGAGACGGTGTCGGTCAATCTGTCGCGCGCCCAGCTCTGCGAGCCATCGCTGGCATCGGACATCCTGCAGGCGCTGCGCGCACATGGCCTGAGCGCGGGGCAATTGCAGCTGGAGATAACCGAAAGCCTGGCGGCGCAGGATCCGGCCATGCGGGCGCGGTTGCACGAGGTCAAGGCACTCGGCGTGACGCTGGCACTTGATGATTTCGGTACCGGTTATTCGTCCTTGTCCTGCCTGCATGAGTTGCCGATCGACGTCGTCAAGATCGATCGCAGTTTCGTCAGCCTGGCGCAGACCAGCGACTACCACCGTGTGCTGATCGAGGCCACAGTGCTGATGGCGCGCACCTTGGGGATGGGCACGCTGGCCGAAGGCATCGAGACGATGGGCCAGGCATCGATGATGCGTACGCTGGGTTGCGGCAAGGGTCAGGGTTACCTCTTCAGCCAGGCGCTCGAACGCGAGGCGTTGGTGCAATGGATCCGCGCTGCCCAAAACGGGGCTTGATGGACGCGGATAAGCTGCGTCGGCTTTGCTACACTGCGCCCATGTTCATTCACCGCATCAGCATCACAGGTTGCAGCGACCGGGGGGCCTGGCCCTGGCGTGATTCACCTGCATTGCCTGTCCGGCTCTGATGCCGCGCGCCGACTGACTCAGAGGGCCCGCTGCACAGCCGGGCTCCTGGTGTCGCAGGCACAGGCCGCCATGGCTTGATTCGCACACCACATATAGGTCCGGCTCTGCCGGGCACTGGATTGACTGCAACCGACCGCCACATCTGCCTGGCGCGCCGGTGCTGCATCGAAAGGTCTGCTGCGTGATTACCGAACTTGAATTCAAGAGCCTGACGGCCCAGGGCTACAACCGCATTCCGCTGATGGTGGAGGCGTTTGCCGACCTGGAAACGCCGTTGTCGTTGTACCTGAAGCTGGCATTTTCCAAGGGTGATGGCGCCTACAGCTTCCTGCTGGAGTCCGTCGTTGGGGGCGAGCGTTTCGGCCGCTACAGCTTCATCGGATTGCCGGCAAGCACCTTGCTGCGCTGCTCCGGTTTCGGCGACCAGACCCGTACCGAGGTCGTCACCGATGGTGTCGTGGTGGAGACCAACCATGACAACCCGCTCGATTTCATTGCCAGCTACCAGAAACGCTTCAACGTCGCGCTCAGGCCGGGTCTGCCGCGATTCTGTGGGGGCCTTGCAGGTTATTTTGGTTACGACACGGTGCGCCACATCGAAAAGAAGCTGGTTGCCAGCTGCCCCCGCGATACCTTGGGGTGTCCCGATATCCTGCTGCTGCACTGCGAGGAACTGGCGGTGATCGACAACCTTTCAGGCAAGCTTTACCTGATCGTGTATGCGGACCCCGGGCAGAACGAAGCGTATGCCAATGCCCGGCGGCGGCTGCGCGCGCTCAAGGAGCAGCTCCGGTACTCGGTCAGTGCGCCGGTGGTCAAGCCAACGCAGTCGTATCCGCCTGAGCGCGAGTTCGCCAAGGTCGACTACCTGCGTGCGGTGGAGCAGGCCAAGACCATGATCGAGGCGGGGGAGTTCATGCAGGTGCAGGTCGGCCAGCGCATCAAGAAGCGGTACACCGAGTCGCCGTTGTCGTTGTATCGGGCGCTACGCTCGCTCAATCCCAGCCCGTACATGTATTACTACCATTTCGGCGACTTCCACGTGGTGGGTGCCAGCCCGGAGATCCTGGTGCGGCAGGAAAACACCGATCAGGGCCAGAAGATCACGATCCGCCCGTTGGCCGGAACCAGGCCGCGCGGAGCGACACCCGAGCGCGACCAGGCAATCGAGCAGGAACTGGTGAACGATCCGAAGGAGCGCGCCGAACACGTGATGCTGATCGATCTGGCGCGCAACGACATCGGACGCATCGCCAAGATCGGCACGGTCAAGGTGACCGAGGCGTTTGCGGTTGAACGTTACAGCCATGTGATGCATATCGTCAGCAACGTCGAAGGCATCCTGAACGACGGCATGACCAGCATGGACGTGTTGCGCGCGAGTTTCCCGGCCGGCACGCTGACCGGTGCGCCCAAGGTGCATGCGATGGAGGTGATCGACCGGCTCGAGCCCAACAAACGCGGCCTGTATGGCGGCGCGTGTGGTTATCTCAGTTACGCCGGCGACATGGATGTGGCGATTGCGATCCGCACCGGCATCGTCAAGGACGGCTACCTGTATGTGCAGGCCGCCGCCGGTGTGGTCGCCGATTCGGTGCCCGAGCTGGAATGGAAGGAGACCGAGGCCAAGGCGCGTGCCTTGCTGCGCGCGGCCGAACTGGTCGAGGAGGGGCTGGAATGAAAGTCTTGATGATCGACAACTACGACAGCTTCACCTACAACATCGTTCAGTATCTGGGTGAACTCGGCGCTGACGTCGAGGTGTTCCGCAACGATGCGATCACGCTCGAAGGCATCACCGAACGTGCACCGGACCGGCTGGTGGTGTCGCCCGGACCCTGCTCGCCGGCCGAGGCAGGTGTCTCGGTTGCGGCGATCCGCCATTTCATGGGCAAGCTGCCAATCCTGGGCGTATGCCTGGGACATCAGAGCATCGGCGCAGCGCTGGGTGGCACCATCGTGCGCGCGCGCGAATTGATGCATGGCAAGACCTCGGTCGTCACGACGACGCAGACCGGCGTGTTTGCCGGTCTTCCGGAGCGGTTCACCGTCAACCGCTACCACTCGCTGGCAATCGAACGCGCCACCTGCCCGGTCGAACTGGAAGTGAGTGCGTGGACCGATGACGGCGAGATCATGGGGGTGCGGCATCGTGGCCTGGCCAACGCGGTGCGGCTCGAGGGCGTGCAATTTCATCCGGAATCGATCCTGTCCGAACATGGGCACGCCTTGCTGAAGAATTTCCTGTCATGAACCGACACCCGGCCATGTCAAACACCGCCTGGGCGCATGGTGCCCCGCAATACCCTGGAGACACACGATGAACCCGATCGTCGATTTGCGCAGCGACACTGTGACACAACCCACCGAGGCGATGCGCGCTGCCATGATGGCTGCGCCGCTGGGGGACGATGTGTATGGCGAAGACCCGAGCGTCAATGCCCTGCAGGACACACTGGCCCAGATGCTGGGTTTCGAAGCCGCCTTGTTCGTGCCTACCGGAACCCAGTCCAATCTGTGCGCCATCCTGGCCCATTGCGGGCGCGGCGATGAATATATCGTCGGCCAGATGGCGCATTGTTATGCGTGGGAAGGCGGTGGTGCCGCCGTTTTCGGCAGTGTGCAGCCGCAACCGCTGACGAACCAGCCGGACGGAACACTCGCACTGGACGACATTGCCCAGGCCATCAAACCCGATGACCCCCATTTCGCGGTGACACGGCTGCTGGCGCTGGAGAACACGCTCGGTGGCAAGGTGTTGCCGTTCGAGTACCTGCAGCAGGCCAGCGCATTGGCACACACGCGCGGATTGCGCCGGCACCTCGACGGGGCGCGATTGTTCAACGCTGCCGTGGCCCAGGCGGCGCAGAACGGGTCGAACCCACGCTCCGAGGCGCGGCGTATTGCGCAGTGTTTTGACAGCGTGTCGGTGTGCCTGAGCAAGGGCTTGGGAACACCCGCCGGCTCCGTCTTGTGTGGCAGTCGGGAACTGTTGCAACGCGCGCTGCGCATCCGCAAGATGGCGGGCGGCGCCATGCGCCAGGCCGGTATCCTGGCCGCGGCCGGTAGCCATGCACTGGAGCACCACGTGGACCGGTTGGCGCAGGACCATGTCCTGGCCCGCCAACTGGCCAGTGGGCTGCAGGCGATTGCCGGGTTGAAGGTCGACACGCCGGACACCAACATTGTTTTTGTCGAACTGCTGGACGGCCTGCGCACGCGGGCGGATGAACTGATCCCGTTCCTCAAGCAGCGCGGCGTACTTGCCTCCGGCCTGTACCGGCTGCGTTTTGTCACCCACCTGGACGTGGATGCCGCCGGCGTACAACGCGCCATCGATGCGATGGCTGCGTTCTGCGTAATTTCAAACACACACTGATCTACCGAGGAGACCCCACCGTGACCCAATCCAGCAAGATCAGCGTCCAGGAAGCCCTGGTGCGCACCATCGAACACCGCGAAATTTTCCATGACGAGATGCTCCATGTGGTGCGCCAGATCATGGGCGGCGAGATGTCGCCGGTGATGATGGCGGCGTTGATCACCGGCTTGCGTGTCAAGAAGGAAACGATCGGCGAAATCACCGCGGCGGCCCAGGTGATGCGTGAGTTCTCGACCAAGGTGCACGTCCAGGACAAGACCCATCTGGTGGACATCGTCGGCACCGGTGGAGATGGTTCGCATACCTTCAACATCTCGACCTGCTCCATGTTCGTTGCGGCTGCAGCCGGCGCCAAGGTCAGCAAACATGGCGGGCGCAGTGTCAGCAGCAAGAGCGGCAGCGCCGACGTGATGGAGGCGCTGGGCGTGGACATCCAATTGTCGCCGCAGGCGATTGCCCGCTGCATCGAGACCGTCGGGATCGGTTTCATGTTCGCACCGAACCACCACCCGGCGATGAAGAATGTGGCGCCGGTGCGCAAGGAACTGGGCGTGCGGACCATCTTCAATCTGTTGGGGCCGCTGACCAACCCGGCCGAAGCACCGAATATCCTGATGGGGGTGTTCCACCCCGACCTGGTCGGAATCCAGGTACGGGCCTTGCAGCGCCTGGGAGCCGAACATGCGATGGTGGTCTACGGCCGCGACGGCATGGACGAGGTCAGCCTGGGGGCAGCCACCATGGTCGGCGAGTTGCGCAATGGCGAGATCACCGAATACGAGATCCATCCGGAAGACTTCGGCATGGTGATGGCCAGCAACCGTACGCTCAAGGTGGAGACGGCAGAGCAGTCCAAGACCATGCTTCTGAGTGTGCTGGACAATCAGAGCGGCGCCGCGCGCGACATTGTGATCCTCAATGCAGGAGCCGCCTTGTATGCTGCCAACGTGAGCGATTCGATCGCCGCCGGTATTGTCCAGGCGCGGATTGCAATCGAGTCCGGCGCGGCAAAGGCCAAGCTGGCGCAGCTGGTCACCGCAACCAACGAGCCGGGTCACTCCGCCTGATGCCGCTACGGGCCGGTTCGGACCATGGCTCCGTCGTGAAATTGTGAAAGCATGCTTTGTCATTCGCGCAAAGCTTTGCTAGCCCAGCGACCGGGGACCCCGGATGATGCCAGTGATCGGATCGATTGCGATTTTCCAAACCGCCATTACGTGTTTACGCGCATTGACTGGAGTGGCGACAGTGATTAACGTGAGATGGCGATGGTCCGCGAAGGTGTTTTCCCGGGCCGATTCGATTCCAACTCTTGGAGACAACTCATGCGCCTCAACGTCGTTTCCGGCCTTTTGACCGTTCTGCTGGCTGCGTCCGCCGTACCTGCGTTTGCGCAAGGCCGCCTGACCTTGTATTGCAGCTCAGACGCCGACTGGTGCCAGCAGGCCAAGACCGAGTTCGAGAAAAAGACCGGCATCCAGGTTGACATGACGCGCAAGAGTTCGGGCGAAACTTATGCCCAGCTCAAGGCGGAGTCGTCCAACCCCAAGGGTGACATCTGGTGGGGTGGCACCGGCGACCCGCACCTGCAGGCTGCCGAAGAGGGTTTGACCCAAGCCTATGCATCACCTCGGCGCAACGAGTTGCATGATTGGGCCAACAGCCAGGCGGTGGCGTCCAAGGTGCGTACCGTCGGCATCTATTCTGGCGCGCTGGGGTTCGGATACAACACCGAGTTGCTCAAGAAGGAAGGCTTGCCCGAGCCCAAGTGCTGGAAGGACCTGATCAAACCGGTCTACAAGGGCAAGATACAGGTCGCCAACCCTAACGCGTCGGGCACGGCTTATACGCTGCTGGCCACGATGGTGCAGTTGCTCGGAGAGGACGAGGCCTTCAAGTACCTCAAGGCCTTGAACACCAATGTCAACCAGTACACAAAATCGGGTTCGGCACCGATCAAGGCAGCGGGTGCCGGCGAAACCGTTATCGGCATTGTGTTTGCACACGACGCGGTGGCGGCGGCCGAGGCGGGTTTCCCGATCAAGACGGTGATCCCGTGCGAAGGGACCGGTTATGAGATCGGCTCCATGAGCATCGTCAAGGGCGCCCGCAATCTCGAAAACGCCAAAAAGTTTTACGACTTCGCGCTGGACCCAGCCTTCCAGAGCAAGGCGCAGCTGGTCAAATCGTTTCAGGTGCCCTCCAACAAGGCTGCCACGACCTCGCCAAAGGCTCCGGATTTGAAGAAAATCAAGTTGATCAACTACAACTTTGTCAAATACGGTTCCTCGGCCGAACGCAAACGCCTGCTCAAGAAATGGGACGACGAAATCGGCTCGTTGCCGCGTTGAGCGCCAAGAGATAGTCAGGCAGCGGTCTTTCTCCTGTGGTGACTTCCCGCCTGGACCGCCAGGCAGCCGGCATCGCGTTGTGCGTGGTGCTGGCTGTTGCCGTGTTGCCGTGGTATGCAATCCAGGACGGCTTCTGGAGTATTGGCTGGCTGAGCGGTTACCCGCTTGCCGACGATGGCGCGCCGGCACTGTTCCTGTGGCTGCAGGGGCGTAACCTTTGGTTGATGCCGATCGGGGTCTTGGGATTGGCAGCACTACTGTCCAGCGTGCTCGGCATGACGCAGGCGGCGCGGGCACGACTGATGGTCTCGCTCGGTCTGGCTGGCATCGCATACATGTTGGCCCAGGGCTTTCTGTTCGGCCTGCACGGCTGGAGCTATGGGTGGCTGGTGCAACTGTTCGGCGAGACCGATCTACGCCAGTTCGGCATGGGTTACGGCGCTCTGGTGGCGGGCGCGGGTTTCCTATTCCTGTTGACACGTGGCCTGGCTCTGCGCGGCATGGTGGCGGGCGATGCCTTCGTGGCCGGCTCGCTTGGTCTGGTGATCGCCTTGACGCTGCTGTTCACCGGTTTACCGGTGATGCAGATGATGCTGATACCGTTTCGGGACGCCGATGGCGCTTGGGCGCTAGCGCCGTTTTTCGATCGGTTGACCGATCCCAAGATCTGGCGTTTCGCCTGCGTCTATTCTGGTACCACCTGCGGCGTGGCCTGGAACTCGCTGATACTGGCGATCAGCGTCGGAGTGTTATCGACACTGCTCGGGCTGGCCTTTGCTCTGGTGCTCACGCGCACCAACATGCGGTTTCGCTCGGCATTCCGGACCTTGTCGTTGCTGCCCATCATCACGCCGCCGTTTGTCATCGGTCTGGCGATCATCCTGCTGTTCGGCATGTCTGGCAACGTGACACAGTTCTTGGCCGCACTGTTTGGTGTCGATCCCACACGCTGGGTCTATGGGTACACCGGCATATTGATTGCGCAATTGTTGTCTTTCACCCCGATTGCATTTCTGGTGCTGATTGGTGTTGTCGAGGCCATCAGTCCCTCGCTGGAGGAGGCAGCCCAGACATTGCGGGCTGATCGTTGGAGCACGTTCAAGACCGTGACCTGGCCCTTGATGCGCCCTGGCCTGGCCAATGCGTTTCTGCTCGGTTTCATAGAAAGCATGGCCGACTTCGGCAACCCGCTGGTGCTGGGGGGCAACTTCAATGTGCTCTCGACCGAAGTTTTCTTTTCAGTCGTGGGTTCGCAAAACGACCAAGGCCGCGCCGCCGTGCTGGCGGCGATCCTGCTGCTCTACACCATTGGCGCCTTTATGCTGCAACAACGCTGGTTGGGCCGACGTTCCTACACCTCCGTCAGCGGCAAGGGTGATGGCGGCATGCACCCACCGCTTCCACGCCGCATTGCCTGGCCGATCATCGGAGTAACCGCGATCTGGGGCTTCTTCACCATCGTCGTCTACCTGATGATCGTGTATGGCAGCTTCGTACAGCTTTGGGGCCTGGACCACACGCTCACGGTGAAACACTATCTGCAGGGATTCAGGATTGCGTATGGTGAATTTGGCCTGCGCTGGGAAGGCACCGCCTGGAACAGCTTCTGGACCACGATACAGATTGCCACCGTCTCGGCGCCGCTGACGGCCGCGATCGGACTGTTGACCGCCTGGTTGCTGACGCGTCAGAACTTCAAGGGCAAGCAGCTGTTCGAGTTCGGCACCATGCTCAGTTTCGCGATTCCGGGCACGGTGATCGGCATCAGTTACGTCATCGCTTTCAACGTGCCTCCGATCGAACTCACCGGCACCGCAGCCATCTTGGTGGTCTGCTTCGTGTTCCGCAACATGCCGGTCGGCGTGCGTTCGGGCATCGCTTCACTGTCGCAGATCGACAAGAGTCTGGACGAGGCCTCGTTGACCCTGGGCGCCAATTCCTGGACCACGTTTCGACGCATCACATTGCCACTCATCCGGCCGGCGATCCTGTCGGCGCTGGTGTACAGCTTCGTGCGTAGCATGACGGCCATCAGCGCCGTGATCTTCCTGGTCAGCGCGCGCCATGACATGGCCACCAGTTACATCATCGGGCGGGTGGAAAACAACGAATATGGCGTGGCCATCGCATACTCAACCGTGCTGATCGTGGTCATGGTGATTGCCATCGGCATCTTCCAGTGGCTGGTCGGTCAGCGCAAACTGGGCCGCCGTGATGGCCAACAAGAGACTTCGATGATGGTAGGAGGCGCATGAACATGTCCACTGGCGCAAGCACGCGCAAAGGCCCGGCGCGGGTGGTTTTCGAGAACGTCACCAAACGGTACGGCACCAGCACGGTTGCCGCGGTCAACGCGGTCTCGATCATTTTTCCGGCCGGCAAGCTGGTGACTTTGCTCGGCCCGTCCGGTTGTGGCAAGACCACCACGCTGCGCATGATTGCCGGGCTGGAAATGGTCAGCAGCGGTCGTATCCTGATCGGCGACGACGACGTCACCCGGTTGCCGGCTACCGCGCGGGACGTGTCGATGGTGTTCCAGTCGTATGCCTTGTTTCCGCACATGACGGTGATGGAAAACGTCAGCTACGGGTTGAAGATGTCGGGTTTTGCCAAGGATGTCGTTGTTCCCAAGGCCATGGAGGTGCTCAAGCTGTTGGGTATCGATACCTTTGCCAAACGCTATCCCAACGAGTTGTCCGGTGGCCAGCAACAGCGCGTGGCCGTTGCGCGTGCCATCGTGCTGGAGCCGCGGGTGTTGTTGTTCGATGAGCCACTGTCCAATCTGGACGCCAAGCTGCGCCGTTATGTGCGCCAGGAGATCCGCGACCTGCAGCAGTCGCTCGGCTTGACCGTGGTGTATGTCACGCACGACCAGGAGGAGGCGCTGGCCGTCTCCGACACCATCGTGGTGATGAACAATGCCGTGATCGCGCAGACCGGTACTCCGCGCGAATTGCACGACCTGCCGCAAAGCCGATTCGTGGCCGACTTCATTGGCGAGGCCAACGTGTTGCCCTGCGAGATCGTCTCCGGTGGCGGCAAGGACAATGGCCTTGCGATCGTGAAGCTGGGAGGGCTGACACTGCAGACCAACGCCTGCGAAGGCACTGCGGCCCAGCGTCATGTCGCAGTGCGGCCAAACCGGGTCTCGCTGCAAGCTGCGGGCAGCCCGAACACGCTGGAGGCGACCGTGCAGAAGGCCACCTATGTTGGCGAGCAGATGGAGTACACGGTGCAGACTGCACTGGGGGCATTGTTTGTCACATCGGAAGACACCGATCACCCGTTTGCTGAAGGCTCTGCCGTGGCGTTGGGCTTCGGCATCGGCGACGTGGTGCTGTTGCGGGATTGAACGGGCATGCTGTAGCGCGCCGAGCGCGCGCAGCGGCGTCAGCGCAGCGCAGTCTCGAACATCGCTTCCATTTGACTTGCCAATGCTGCGTTGCTGGCGAGCACCGCATTGCCGTTGGCAATACCGCCATTCGCCCAGAAGTCGTTGACCCGCCCGCCGGCTTCGGTGATCAGCAACAGTGCCCCGGCAACGTCCCAGGAGTTGATGTGGGCTTCTGCATACGCCTCGATGCGGCCTGCGGCGACATAGGCCAGACCCAGCGCGCCGGAACCCGCGCGGCGCACTGAACACCCCGCATGGCCGGCGCGGCCGGTCATGTCGATCCAGGTCTGTACCGCGATGCGGGGCGACCAGCCGATCTCCACCGTAGCCGCCGTGAGTTCGGATACCGTGCTGACCTGCATGCGTTGGCCATTGAGCCACGCGCCGTGGCCGCGCTGCGCGATGAACAGTTCGTCCTGGTTGGGCTCGTAGATTGCGCCCGCCTCCAGTTGTCCGTTGACCAGCAGGCCCAGCGAGATGCAGTAGTGCGGTATCTGGCGCGCGAAGTTGGCGGTGCCGTCGATCGGGTCGACGATCCACAACCGGGTGCCGTCGACCGAGCCGCCGCCTTCTTCACCCAGCACCGCATCGCCCGGAAAGCGCTTTTCGATCGCCTCGCGCACGAACTGCTCGACCGCTCCGTCGGTGGCGGTCAGGTAGTCCTGCCGGCCCTTCATCGAATACGCTGGCTTGTCAGGCGCAGTGAATGCCTGGCGCGCCATTGCGCCAGCGGCGCGTACGATTTCGTCGATCGCGGTCATCAGTTCAGTCATGCAGGGTCCTGGGTGAGGGTCGGGGGCAGGGTGATCGGGAAATTGGCAGGTTCGTCTCAATCGGCGAGCATCCATTCGTGTGCCGGGTCGTTGCGAAACACCCACAGGCGGTTCGGCCCGGCCATCACGTTGAGGTAATACAGGTCGTAGCCGTGGGGCGCCACCACCGGATGGTAGCCACGGGGCACCATCACCACGTCGTGGTCTTCCACCGCGCAGGCCTCGTCGATGCTGCGGTCGTCGGTGTAGACACGCTGGAACGCAAAACCCTGCGATGGCTTGAGACGGTGGTAATAGGTTTCCTCCAGCTGTGTTTCGATCGGAGGGGTTTCCGCGTCATGTTTGTGCGGCGGATAGCTCGATGAATGCCCCGCTGGTGTCAGCACCTCCACCACCAGCAGGTGCGCGGCGGTCGGGTCGTCGTGCGGCAGGATGTCGCACACATATCGGGTATTGCTGCCCTTGCCGCGCACACTGCGCTTCATCTGTTGCGAATCGAGCAGTCGCACTGCGCGCGCCTTGTCGTCGCAAGGCGCGCTGCACAACGCCAACTCGGCATCCCGCCGCGCTCGCACCTGTACCGCCTTGTGCGGCGGCACATACAACGCGGCCGGAGAGACAGGATCGAACACGCTGTCGCGCTGTCCCATGGCAGGAAACGTCTGGCCGTCAACCTGCACGTCAACGGTTCCAGTCAACACGACCAGGCACAGCTCGCGCGTGCCGGTGTCGATGGTCTCGTCTTCGCCCGCAGCCAGTCGGATGGCCTTGAAGCCGACATGCTTCCAACCGGCGCTGCGCGGTGTGACGTCGACGATCGTGCGCCCGTGGGAGGCCGCTTTTACTTGCAATCGACTGACCATGTCAATTCTCCGGTTCTGCGTCGAGCCGGTCGACGATGCCGCGCAACGTGGCGTATCCCATGCTGGCGTATTGATAACTCGGTGCCACGGCAGGATCCTGTTCGGCTTCGACAATCAGCCAGCCTTGGTAGTTGGCTGCATGCAACGCGCTGAGTACCGCATCGAAGTCGATAGCCCCGTCGCCGGGCACAGTGAAAGCGCCGTACAACACGCTGGTCAAAAAGCTCCAGCCATCGTTGCGCGCCTGCGCGACGACGGCTGGACGCACATCCTTGCAATGCACGTGGTTGACTCGAGCCATGTGTTTGCGCAGCAGGGGAACCGGGTCACCCGCTCCACCGAACCAGGCGTGGCCGGTGTCGAACAACAAGCCCACATGCTGCGGGTTGGTCAGCGCCATTAGCTGGTCGATGTCTTCCGGTGACTCCACATAGGCACCCATGTGGTGGTGGTAAGCCAGCGTGATGCCATACGTCAGTTGCAAATGGGCGCCGTATGCATCGAGCTTCCTGGCGTAAGCCTGCCACTGAGTCGGGTTGGTAAATTGGGGTCGCTGGGCCAGCGGTGTCTCGATCTGGCCCTGGATCGTTCCGGCACATTCGCCGTAAACGACAACCCGCACGCCGTTGTATTGCAGTTTGGCCATATGGGCCTGGCAACGTGTGATCTCGGCCTCGACGCTGTCCTCGGCCAGAAATCCGCTGTACCAGCCCGACACGCAGGCTAGATCGAACTCGGCGAGTTTGGCCTTGAGTCCGGGGCCGTCCTTCGGAAACTTGTTGCCCAGCTCGAATCCAGCGTAACCGATCTGTCTGCCTTCAGCGAGTGCGGTTTCCAGCAGGGTGTCACCGCCGAGTTCGGGCAAATCGTCGTTCATCCAGCTGATCGGGTTGATGCCGATCTGTACCTTCCAGCTCATTGGAGCCCCTCCGTGCTGCGCACTACGGGATTCGCCTTGGGAACGGCCCGGCGGGTAACTTGGGTACCCTGCGTGCTGCGCACTACGGGATTCGCCTTGGGAGCGGCCCGGCGGCTCATGGCCGTTGTTCCTTCTTGGCGATCTCAAAGGCGGCGCGTGCAGCTTGCACCTCGACCCGGTCAGACACCTCTGGAATGGCGACCTCCCACCAGCAACCGCCGTCATCGGTTGTGCGTTCGTGGGTGGTGTCGATGACCACCACCTGGGTGGTGCGTGCGGCGCGCGCCGCGGTCATCGCGCTGCGCAGTTGCGCCAGGTCGGATACGTGCACGGCTTGGGCGCCCAGACTGCGTGCATGTTGTGCGAAATCGATCTTGGCCGCGTCCTGGCCCGGCGCCGTGCAGTCGTCCAGCATATTGTTGAAGCGCGCGCCACCGCTGGCCAGTTGCAGTCGCTGGATGCAGCCAAAGCCGCGGTTGTCGAGCACCACGATGATGAGTTTGCGGCCCAGCGCCACCGAGGTCGCGATCTCCGAGTTCATCATCAGGTAGGAGCCGTCACCGATCATGACGATCACCTCTTGCTCCGGTCGCGCCATCTTGACGCCCAGGCCACCGGCGATCTCGTAGCCCATGCAGGAGTAACCGTATTCGACGTGGTAGTTGCCCGGTGCACCGGCGCGCCAGAGTTTGTGCATTTCCCCTGGCAAGGTGCCGGCCGCGCACACGACCACGTCGCTGCGGGCGCTGTCGGGGGAAGAGTCGCGTACGACACCGATCACGTCAGCGTCATAGGGCTTTTGTTTGACTGCAC
>CAJDVP010000024.1_pt1 | contig 17869 bp, 12 predicted proteins | sample 7391311 | NCBI WGS metagenome assembly CAJDVP01 (sample SAMEA7055711, study PRJEB34461) | soil metagenome | biome: terrestrial ecosystem; feature: Peninsula; material: soil | place: Antarctica | collected 2016
GCTGCTCGAGGCTGCGCGGCAATCGCCGACCCCGCCGCTGATCGTGTCTTCGGTGCGGGATGTGCTGGGTGGCGGGCAAGGTGATCCGCAGCGCCAGCAACGCATGCTGGCCTTGTTCGATCAGTATTTTGATCATGTGCTGGTGCATGGTGATCCGGCACTGGTGCCGTTCGAACGCAGTTTTTCCCATGTGTCCGAACTCGGAGCACGACTGCACTACACCGGCTATGTGGTCGAACCCGCGCACACGACCAACGACACCGATACCGATACCGATGACGGGTGCGATGGCCACGACGAGGTGCTGGTATCGGCTGGCGGAGGTGCGGTGGGCCTGCCCTTGCTCGAAACGGCGATCCGTGCCCGGGCGTTGTCGCACTCGGCCGACTGCCGTTGGCGTGTGCTGGTGGGTGCGGGCATTGACGCTCAGGCGTTTTCCGGTCTCGTCGCGCTTGCGCGTTCGCTGCATGGGGATGGTGCCATCGTCGAGCGCAACCGTGCCGACTTTCCCCGGTTGCTGCGACGTTGCCGGGTGTCGATCAGCCAGGCCGGTTACAACACGGTCCTGGAGACGCTGCAGGCGGGCGCCCGGTCAGTCATGGTGCCGTTTGCCGGTGGCTCGGAAAGTGAACAAACGCTGCGTGCAGGCCTGTTGGCGCAGCGTGGCTGGATCGAGCTGGTGCAGGAGTCTGCGCTGACGCCGTCGGTACTGGCACACGCGGTCGACCGGGTTGGCGCGCGAGCGGCGCCGGTCATTACCGCCATCCGTTTCGATGGCGCCAATACCAGTGCTGAATGGGTTTGGCAACGGTTGTCGCAGACACGGTCGTGAGGGCGCTTGGATGACATTGGCATGGATGGATTTGCGCGATGAAATCGCGCGCTGGCAAGACGCCGGCCGTGTGGTCGACTTCTGGTGGCGCGACGATGACGCGTGCCGGGTAGACCCGGCCCTGACACGGCTGGTGACACTGGCTTCCCAGGCACAGGTGCCGCTCGCCCTGGCCGTGATTCCGCAGGGTGTGCAATCTGAAGTACTGACGTTGGACCCGCGTTGGGTGCGGTTGTTGCAACACGGCTGCGATCATACGAACCGCTCTGGCGCGGGTGAGAAAAAGACCGAGTTCCCGGGCACCGAACCCATTGCGCAGGCGCTGGCGCGTCTGCATGCCGGTTGGTTGCAAATGCAAGGGCCTGCCGCTATCCGGGTGCTGGTCCCACCATGGAACCGGATTGGCTCCGGCAGTTTGCCTGGCCAGTTGGCACAGGCCGGTTACCGGGGCCTGAGTCGGTTTGGCGCGCGTGCGCTCCACGGGGCATTACCGGGCCTGGTCCAGGTCAACACCCATGTTGACATCATCGACTGGCATGGCACGCGTGGCTTCGTCGGCGAGGATCAGGCCTTGCATGCGGCGTTGGCGCATCTGCAGGCGCGGCGCGTAGGCCGTGCGGATCCGCACGAGGCGACCGGCTGGCTGACGCACCATCTGGTGCACGATGCGGCCTGCTGGGATTTCCTGGCGCGTCTGTTCACCTTCTGCCGCGAGGACGGTGCTGTCGTATGGCAGGATGCAGATCGGCTGTTCGCGCCGGGGCAATCATGCACCGTGGTATGACTGTTGTTTTCGCCGTGTACCGGGTGTTTATACCGGGTCAGTGAACAGGCACCTTCTTCTATACTGCCGGCGGACTGTCGCAGGTGCGGGCGCCCCCGGGGCTTGACGAGACCGCATTCGGAGTCGATGACTGGTTTTCGCAAGCGCCCGCTGCATCACGAGCAATGGGTGTCACATACAACGGGACATGTCTAACGTATTAACGGTCAAGGACTTGAAGGTGTATCTGGATGTCGACGCGGGCCTGGTCAAGGCTGTCGACGGTGTATCGTTCCGGATTCCGGCGGGGCGCACGATGGCCCTGGTCGGCGAATCGGGATCGGGCAAATCGATCGTTGCGCAGTCCATCATGGGCATCCTGCCGAAGGTGGCGCGTATCGAACAGGGATCGATCGAATTGCGTGACCCGCGCACGCCCGATACCATGGTCGACATCGCCCGTCTTGACATGGCCAGTCAGCAGATGCGAGCCATCCGGGGCCGCGCCATCTCCATCATCTTCCAGGAACCGATGACCGCGTTGTCGCCGTTGCATACCATCGGCAACCAGATCGGTGAGGCCTTGGCGCTGCACCAGCGCGGCATCGGCAAGGCCGAGCGCAGTGCGGCGGTGATCGAGATGTTGAGCCTGGTGGGTTTCCCGGATCCGGCCGGGGCCGAACATACCTATTCCTTCGAGCTGTCGGGCGGATTGCGCCAGCGCGCCATGATCGCAATGGCCCTGGTGTGCCGACCGGCCTTGCTGATTGCCGACGAACCCACGACGGCGCTCGATGTCACGATCCAGGCGCAGATCCTGAAGTTGATCAAGCAATTGCAGCGCGACCTGCAAATGGCCGTGATGATGATCACCCATGACCTGGGCATCGTGGCCAACATGGCCGACGAAGTGGTGGTGCTCTACCAAGGCAAGGTGATGGAGGCTGGCACGCTGCAGGATGTGTTCGAAGATCCGCGCCACCCGTACCTCAAGGCCTTGTTACGCGCGGTACCGCGGTTCAACATGGCGCCTGGCGAGCGGCTCACGCCGATTCGGGAAATCCACGTCGCGACCGACCACCTGATTCGCCCGCATACGCATCTGGCTGTTCCGGCCGATGCATTGCAGCCGATGTTGTCCGTGCGCCACCTGAGCAAACGTTTCACGACGCGCAAGACGTCGTTGTTCGGTGGCAAGCCGGGCGGCGGGACGATTGCGGTCGACGATGTGAGTTTCGACGTGGCGCCGGGCGAATGTCTGGGTCTGGTCGGCGAATCGGGCTGCGGCAAGACCACGACGGCCAGGATGATCCTGCGCGCAGGCAAGCCCGACAGTGGCGAGATCATCTTCAATGACCGAGGCGTTTCGCGCAACGTGCTCACGCTCGAGGGCGCCGAACTGTTCGAATACCGTCGCCGGGTGCAATTCGTGTTCCAGGATCCGTTCGGGTCGCTGAACCCGCGCATGACGGTCTACGACATCGTCAGTGAGCCGCTGGTGATCCACGGCATCGGCGATGCGGATGAGCGCTTCGAGCGGGTCAAGGAGCTGATCGGCCTGGTGGGGCTGGATGTACGCCATCTGCGGCGGTATCCGCACAGCTTTTCGGGTGGTCAACGCCAGCGCATCGGCATTGCGCGTGCGTTGGCGCTCGGTCCGGATCTGCTGATCTGCGACGAGCCGGTGTCGGCGCTGGATGTGTCGGTGCAGGCGCAGGTGCTCAATCTGCTGCTGGACCTGGGGCAGGTGCGCAACCTGACCTACCTGTTCATCTCGCACAACCTGGCCGTCGTGCATTACCTTGCCGACCGGATCGCCGTGATGTGCGCCGGCCGGTTGGTTGAGGTTGCGCCGTCTGCCGAGTTGTTTGCCAACCCGCTGCATCCGTATACCCGCGCGTTGCTGGCCGCAGTGCCGGAACCCGACTTGCATCGCAAACTGGACTTTGATGCGCTGATGGAAGGCAAGGCTTCCATTCCTTCCGCCTGGCCTGAGCCGTATCGTATTGACGGAACCCAGCGGGTTGGCATGATCGACGTCGGCGACAAGCATTTTGTCCGTGCCCATGCGGATGTTGACATTTCGGAGCTCAAGCGATGAACTTCCATCTGGACTGGCTACCTGGCGACGGTTCGCGGGCTTGGCGATACCTGACACCCATGGTGTTGTCTCTGGCTGCTACGGCTGCTTGTGCACAGGCAGTCTTGCCCGCCAATCTGGTGGAAACACCCATGTTGCGCGCTGATGTCATGGCAAAGAAATTGCCTCCAGTCAAAAGTCGCCTGCCCGATACGCCGCTCGTGGTGACGATGGACCCGAAGACACAGGAACTCGGGCAACACGGGGGCTCGCTCAACATGTTGATCGGTCGGGCCCGTGACATACGCATGATGGTGGTGTACGGGTATGCCCGACTTGTGGGGTATGACCGTAACCTGACCTTGGCGCCGGACATCCTGCAGAGCATCGACGTCAAAGAGGATCGGATATTCACGATGACGCTGCGCCCTGGCCATAAATGGTCCGATGGCCAGCCCTTCACCTGCGAGGATTTCCGCTATTTCTGGGAAGACGTCGCCAACGACAAGGAGTTGAGCCCTGCCGGCCCGCCCGCTGCGTTGCTGGTGGACGGCCAGCCGCCAAAGGTCGAGTGTCTGGACAAGACGACCGTGCGGTATACCTGGGCCAAGTCGAATTCGAATTTTCTGCGCCAGTTGGCCGGGGCCTCGCCCTTGTTGATCTATCGCCCGTCGCATTACCTCAAACAGTTTCACAAGAAATATTCACCCAAGGTGGTCGAGGCGGAGAAGGCCGAACCCGGCAAGCGCAGCTGGGCCGCGATTCACAACCGCGAAGACAACATGTACCAGTTCGACAACCCAAAGTTGCCGACGCTGCAACCATGGATGAATACCTCAAAGCCACCGACCGACCGTTTCGTGTCCGTACGCAATCCGTTTTTCCACCGGGTCGATCAGGCGGGTCGCCAGTTGCCGTATATCGATCGGGTTGTGATGCCGGTGATCGACAGCAAGCTGATTCCTGCCAAGACCGGGGCTGGCGAGTCCGACCTGCAGGCCCGTGACCTGCAGTTCAGCAACTACACGTTTCTCAAGAAGGCAGAGAAGACCGGCGGCTTCAAGGTTCATCTGTGGCGCACAGGCAAGGGCTCGCACATCGCCTTGTATCCCAACCTCAACGTGGCCGATCCGGTGTTGCGCCAGCTGTTTAGGGATGTCCGTTTCCGTCGTGCCTTGTCGATGTCGATCGACCGCGCACAGATCAACCAGGTGCTGTATTTCGGCCTGGCAACCGAGAGCAACAACACGGTGGTGCCCGAGAGCCCGTTGTACAAGAAGGAATACCAGACACTGTGGGCCAGGTACGATCGCAAGGCGGCCGACAAGCTGCTCGACGAGATCGGCCTGAAGCGGGGAGCGGACGGTATCCGGCGCCTGTCCGACGGCAGGCCGCTGGAGATCATCGTGGAGACGGCTGGCGAAAGCACAGAGCAGACCGACATGCTCGAACTGGTCCGCGACACCTGGCGCGAAGTGGGCATCAAGCTGTTCAGCAAACCGTCGCAACGCGACGTGCTGCGCAACCGGGTTTTTTCGGGTGAAGCGATGATGTCGGTGTTTTTTGGCCTGGACAACGGTATTCCGGATGCCGATACCGCACCCGATGAGTTGGCGCCGACGAACCAGGCCCAACTCGAGTGGCCCAAGTTCGGCCAGTATTTCGAGACCGGCGGCAAGTTGGGTGAAGCGCCCGATATGCCGGAGGCGATCGAGTTGATGACGTTGTGGCAAGTCTGGCATGGAGCCAGCCACGAGGAGCGCGTCAAGATTTGGCAGCGCATGCTGGCCATCCATGCAGAGCAGCAATTCACGATCGGCACCGTCAACAACGTGATGCAACCGGTGGTGGTCAACAACGCTTTGAGGAACGTTCCGGAGAAAGGCCTGTACAACTGGGATCCGGGTGCGTTCTTTGGCATGTATCGGCCCGATACCTTCTGGTTCACTGACGCACGCAGGAACTGAACCCGTGTTCGCCTATACGCTGCGGCGGTTGCTGCTGATGATTCCCACGTTGCTGGTCATCAGCTTCGTGACCTTCGTCATCATCCAGCTTCCGCCAGGTGACTATCTGACGAATCAGATCGCAGAGTTGCGCAGCCAGGGAGACGCGGCAGCGCTGGAAAAGGTGCAGTTCCTGCGCCAGCAGTTTGGGCTGGACAAACCGTTCCTGGAGCAGTACGCGGCCTGGATCGGCATCTGGCCTGGCCCCAGTGGTTTTTCGGGCCTGCTGCAGGGCGACTGGGGCTGGTCGTTCGAATACAACCTGCCGGTACTCGACGTGGTGGGTGACCGGATGCTGCTGTCGTTCGTACTTAATTTCTCGGTCATCCTGTTCACCTGGGCGGTGGCGTTTCCGATCGGGTTTTATGCGGCGACCCATCAGTACAGCTGGGGCGACCATGGTCTTTCGTTCCTGGGTTACCTGGGCCTGGCGACACCCAACTTCCTGCTTGCGCTCGTGTTGATGTATTTCGCCAATGTGCAGTTCGGCCTGTCCGTTGGCGGGCTGATGGATCCGCAGTACCTGGAGGAACCCATGAGCTGGCCCAAGTTCATGTCGGTGTTGTCCCATCTGTGGATACCGGTGCTCGTGATCGGTACGTCGGGCACTGCCGGCATGATCCGGCGCCTGCGTGCCAACCTGCTGGACGAACTGCAGAAGCAGTATGTCGTCACCGCGCGCGCCAAGGGCATGGCGCAGACTCGCCTGCTCATCAAGTACCCGCTGCGCATGGCGCTGAACCCGTTCATCGCCGATATCGGCAACCTGCTGCCCAGCGTGATCTCCGGCTCAGCCATCGTGTCGGTGGTGTTGTCATTGCAGACCGAAGGACCGATGTTGCTCGATGCCTTGCAAAGCCAGGATCAGTACCTGGCGGGATCGTTCCTGATGTTCCTGGCCTTGTTGACGGTGGTGGGCGTCTTTGTGTCCGACCTTTTGCTGGCAGCCCTGGATCCGCGTATCCGGTTCAGCGGAGAGACCGCTCGATGACGAGCACCGGGATGCTGATACGCCACGACAGGGGCGCCCGATGAACGCGGTGGTGGCCGATGGTTCCCGGCTGGAACACTTTGTATCGTCCGACCCGTTCGTACCGGAAGCGGCCGAGACGCTGACCAGCGAGCAGGAGGAGTTCTATCGGGCCTCGCAGTGGCGCATCATGTGGTGGAAATTCCGGCGCCACCGAATCGCGGTGGTGTCCGCGGTGATTCTTGCGTTGTTGTACGGTTCGGCGCTGCTCACCGAGTTTCTTGCACCCTATGAGGTCAGCAGCCGGGACTCGTCGCAAATCTTCGCGCCGCCGCAAAAGCTTCATCTGTTCCATGAAGGGCAGTTCGTCGGTCCGTTCGTCTATGGCTTCAGCGTGAAGCTGAACCTGGAGAAGATGAAGCGCGAGTTCACGCCTGATCTGGAAAAGATCCAGCGGCTGCGGTTCTTTTGTCGGGGGGACGAATATCGCCTCTGGGGTCTGCTCGATGCCGATCGACATCTCGTATGCCCAGCCGAAGGTGGCACGTTTTTTCTGATGGGGACCGATCGCTTGGGCCGCGACATGTTCTCGCGCATCATCTATGGAACCCGGATTTCCCTGACGGTCGGCTTGCTGGGCATTGCGGTCAGTTTCCTGATCGGCATCACACTGGGCGGCATTTCCGGCTACTACGGCGGCTGGATCGACAACGTGATCCAGCGCCTGATCGAGATGGTTCGCTCGTTTCCCGAATTGCCGTTGTGGATGGCGCTGTCAGCGGCCTTGCCGGTGACATGGAGCCCGATCCTGATCTATTTCGGGATCACCATCATTCTGGGCCTGCTGGACTGGCCTGGTCTGGCACGGGCGGTGCGATCGAAGTTTCTGGCATTGCGCGAGGAGGATTTCGCGACAGCAGCGGTGTTGATGGGGGCTTCGCCGTCCCGGGTGATCGGTCGCCATCTGCTGCCCAGCTTCACCAGCCATCTGATCGCATCGTTGACGCTGTCGATCCCCAGCATGATCCTGGGCGAGACGGCATTGTCGTTTCTGGGCCTGGGCCTGCGGCCACCCATCACCAGCTGGGGCGTGTTGCTCAATGAAGCGCAAAATATCAACGTGGTGGCGCTGTATCCTTGGCTGATGCTGCCGGTTTTGCCGGTGCTGGTCGTCGTGCTCGCGTTCAACTTCCTTGGCGACGGCCTGCGCGATGCGGCTGACCCTTACAACTAGTTCGCCGAACATGCAACGCAGCCTGTTTGGATTCATCCTCAAGTACAGCAAGCGCGAGCAGCTGCTGATCATTCCGCTGGTCGTCCTGTCGATGGTGTTTTATTACGCCTCGCTGGATCTGCCCAAGATGATCATCAACGAGCCGATTCAAGGTAAGGGCTTCGCCAATCCGGGCGCGACCGCGAACTTCCTGCGTTTGCATTTGAAGTTGCCCGACCTTCTCGGTGGATTCGATTTCAAGCTGTTCGATGGATTTCCGCTGGAGCGCACCGACTACCTGATCGCGCTGACGCTGACCTTCCTGGTCTTGATCGTCATCAGCGGATTGATCAAGTTGCGCATCAATACCTTGAAGGGATGGATGGGCGAGCGCATGTTGCGCCGTTTGCGCTACTACCTGTTCGATCACATCATGCGTTTTCCATTGCCGGCATTCCGGCGCGTGAAGTCGGCCGAGATGGCCACCATGATCAAGGATGAGGTGGAGCCGCTGGGCGGATTTGTCGGTGAGGCCGTCATCACGCCGCTGTATCTGGGTGGTCAGGCATTGACGGCCTTGTTTTTCATCCTCTTCCAGCACATCTACCTGGGCTTGGTCGCGTTCGGCATGGTGGTGGTCCAGGCGGTCATCATCCCCAAAATGCGTCGGCGCTTGCTGGTGTTGTCGCGCGAACGGCAGATTGCATCGCGACAACTGGCTGGACGGGTGGCGGAATGTGTCGATGGCGTGGTCGAGATCCACGCACACGATACCGTCAATTACGAACGGGCGGACTTCTCGGACAGATTGGGGCGTCTGTTCCTGATCCGCTTCGAGTTTTACCAGCGCAAGTTCATGATCAAGTTCCTGAACAACCTGCTGGCACAGATCACGCCGTTCCTGTTCTATCTGGTTGGTGGTTACCTGGCAATCGTGGGGAGGCTCGACATTGGAGCGTTGGTCGCCGTCATCGCAGCCTACAAGGACTTGCCAGGTCCGGTCAAGGAACTGATCGACTGGGACCAGGAGCGCATGGACACCGGCATCAAGTATGGTCAGGTTATCGAGCAGTTCTCGGTCGACAACCTGGCGCCGGAAGCGCAACTGGCGCTGATCGACGCCCCCGATCTGCCACGCGAAGGAAGCTTGCGTGCCAGCAACGTGTCGCTGCTGGATGATTCGGGCACCAAGATCCTGGACAGCGTGTCGTTCGAGATTCCACTGGATCAGCATCTGGCGATTGTGGGTGCGGGTCGTTCGGGCGGTAGCGAGCTTGCGCTTTTGTTGGCGCGGTTGCTCATGCCCAGCAGCGGTGGCGTGGAGCTCGGCGGGATCGACCTGACCCGTGCACCCGAGGCGGTGACCGGTCGGGCCACCGGATACGTGGGGGCCTCAGCCTACCTGTTCCCCATCAGTGTGCGCGACAACATGCTGTATGGGCTCAAGCATCGGCCGATCAGCCCTGCCGTCTATGAAGGCGCCGAGCAGCGCATGTACCAACTGCATCTGCTTGAGGCCAAGCGGGCTGGCAACTGCACACTCGATGTCGGCGCGCAATGGCTGGATTACGCGGCAGCAGGTGTTGCCGATGATGCCGCGATGGAACTGCGCTTGCTGGAGGTCGTCACACAGGTCGACCTCGAGGAGACGCTGTTCGATATCGGGCTGCGCAGCGCCGCCCGGATCGATGATGATCCTCATATCGAAAAGAGCATCCTGCGCGCGCGCCAGACCATGCGCGAGCGTCTCAAGCAGCCTGAACTGATGGAGTTGGTCGAGTTGTTCGATGTGTCGCGTTACAACCGCAACGCAACCATGGCCGAAAACCTGCTGTTTGGCACACCGGTGGGCAAGATATTCAACTCCGACAATCTGGCGATGCATCCCTATGTGCGCGAGGTTCTGCAGGAGACCGGGCTTTCGGATGACCTGCTCCGTGTCGGCCACAAGCTGGCGGAGACGATGCTGGAGCTGTTCAGCGACCTGCCACCGGGCCATGAGCTGTTCGAGCGCTTCAGCTTCATCGACTACGACGACCTTCCCAGGGTCAAGGAAATTCTGGCGCGGGTGGCCTCGGTCGGCCTGGGCCGCGTGCCGGACAACGATCGGAATCTGTTGTTGGGGTTGCCGTTCAAGATGATCGTGACCAAGCACCGGCTTGGGCTGATCGACGAAGCGCTGGAGAGCCGCATTCTGGAGGCGCGGCGCCTGTTTGCCGCCAATCTGCCCACCGAACTGCAGGGCGCGATCGAGTTCTTCGACCAGGCGCGCTACAACAACGCCGCATCATTGCAGGACAACATCCTGTTCGGCAAGATCGCGAGCGGGCAGGCGGGCGGCAGCGCAAAGATCGGCGCATTGTTGCACCGGATACTGGACGAGCTCGAACTCAGGCCCATGGTTCTACGTATCGGCCTTGACTTCCAGGTTGGCACTGGCGGCAGTCGCCTTTCGGTCACAGACAGGCAGAAGGTGGCGCTTGCGCGTGCAATGCTCAAGCGGCCGACGGTGCTCGTTCTTGATCAGGCCACCGCGGTGATGGATGCGCACGCGCAGGAGAGGCTCATGCAAAGCGTGTTAAAAAGCCGCAAAGGGTGCGCAGTGGTCTGGGTGCTTAATCGGACCGAGTTCGCGAGGGATTTTGACCAGGTGCTGGTGCTCGACCGCGGGAGGCTGGTCGAACAGGGCGGTTATGGCGATCTGGTAGCGCGCAGCGGCGGGGTGCTGCATAACTTGATGAATCCCGGCAAGTTGTCGGCATAGGAGTACGTTGATGAGCCTGGAACAGGAGGTTGAGCTGATCCGCAGGTTTCCGATCTTCAGCAAGATTGCGCCGGCGAAACAGAAGTTGCTGTGTTTCAGCAGTGAGCGGCTGACCTACAACGCCGGTCAGGAGATGTTTCATATGGGCGATCCCGGTGACGCCTGTTACATCGTGATTGAAGGGCAGGTCGACATATTGGTCGACCGCCCCAACGGCAAGGACGCCTTGTTGCTGAGCACCGTCGGGGCCAATGACATCATTGGTGAAATCGCGATTTTCGGTCAGGTGCCGCGTACCGCCACGGCTACAGCCAGGACCCGTGTCGAGGTGTTGCGTATTTCGGCCGAGTTGTTTCGCAGCGTGATCCGCGAAAACCCGGACGCAGCGATCGAACTGATCCGCGGTCTGGCCCATCGCCTTGCCAATACCACAGCTATCCTCTCGCGTGAGACTGGGTCGACGGTCTGACGTCGGCATCACCCCATCGCCAGCACATAGCTCTGCACCGGCGCGGCGAAACCTTTGAGCTGCAAGGTTTGACCGGCACCGATCCGGCCTTCGGAGGCTTGGTCATGCAGCAACTCGACGGTGCGCGCGTCCACCAGCACTTCACCATGGGCGGCCTCCGAACACAGGCGAGAGGACAGGTTTACCGGTGAGCCCACGGCGGTGTATTCGAGGCGCGAGGCGCCTCCGATGACACCCACGGTGGCGAATCCGCTAGCCACGCCGACACCGACACCGAGCTGCATTTCCTGATTCGACCATTGGTGTGTCAAAGTGATGCCGACCTCCCGGATCTGCCCGGCCAACCGGATCGCCCGCTGGGCATGGTCAGCGAACGCAATCGGCGCGCCAACTAGGATCAGCACACCGTCGCCTGCCTGGTCCTTGATCGTTCCGCCACAGTCAGCGGCTGCCATTCCGACCGCGTCGTAATATTCGCGCAGGATGTTGATCACTCGGCGCGAGGAGGTATTTGCCGAAAATGCGGTAAAGCCGCGCAAATCGCAGCAGACCACCGACAACTCCAGGGTCTTTTCGTCGGTTGCACTTTTGAGGCCACGTCTGGTCACCAGTTCGGCCACCTGCGGCGCCAGGAATCGCGAAAGAAACTGTGCGCGCTGACCTTGCGTCACATGGTATTGGACCGAGCCGATCAGCAATACCAGCAGTCCGACAGCCGATGAAAGTGGCGCAATGGCCGGCGGCAATACGATGCTGGTCGCCATGATCGGGCCGCCGATCGCGAACGCAACCAGGCGGTGCACTTCAGCCTTGTCCGGCCGTCGGAACAAGGTGAACAAGGTGGCGGCTGTGCCCAGCAGGATGGACAACGCAACCGGCGCGAAGAACACCCAGAACAACCAGTGCAATTGTTCGCCCTGCAACAACGCCAGATTGCCGAAATGGGCGGCGTGCTGGCTCGGCATCGCGATCGCCAACATGCCGTACAGCAGTGCCAGGCCTTGTGAAAGGCGCAGCAACCGGTCCGGACCTCGTGTGTCGCGGTTTGCCGAAGGAATGGTCTGACGGATCCGCATTACCCATTCGAACGCAAACACGATAGCCAGCGCCTGCGGCAGGTTCAGGATGCCCTCCCAGTGCTCGATGCGCACCGGCCCGCTCCACAACGCATCTTTGGCAATTGCAAACCCGGTGAGCGCAAGGAAAATGCTCAGCGCCCGGCTGGTTGGCGACCTTCGGTCCGCCACTACGAATGCCAGCGCCATGCCCAGTGCCAGCAAGGCGACGATGACCGTGGCTGTTGTGTTGGTATTCACAAAAAATCTTTCACTTGTGCCTTGGTGGATGTTCCTGCCGGTGAGCCAATGCAGCGGTTTGCGATTCGGCGCAAACACGCGGCAGGGGGACAGTGTCAGCTACCGTGGATGTTGGCACCAGCAAAAAAAAGGCCTCATCTTGCAATGAGGCCTTGAAGGGATCCCTGAACCAGTTGGTTTCGAAAGGACCCGAGGAGACAACCAGAAAATCTGATGTCGATACCGGCGAAGTATGTCAGGGTTTTCCCTTGTTTGCTAGAGCCGCCCACATAAAACGGGGCGGTTCCTCGCCGATGTCGCTAACTAGCGACAGGTCAGCGCTTCTTGGCAACCGTCTTGGATGCGTTGACGGCGGTGGCGGTCACAGTGTTGAAATTGGTTTCGGCAACTTCAGTGGCCTGTTTGACCGCCTTTTGCACTGATTCGAGTGCGTTATTGGCAGCCGCAACGGCGCTCTTCATCACGGCTACAGCGGTTTCGGTACCAGCCGGGGCGTTCTTGGCGGCGGTGTCGACCAGACCCATGAATTTCCTCTGGCTGTCGCCGGTCTGATCTTCGAAAGCGCGGGTGAACTCGGCAGCCGAGCCCGTAGCGATGTCATACAGATGACGGTTGTAGGCGGCGGCTTTCTCGGCCAGGGGTTGCATCAGGCCCGACTGCAAGGCGAGCAGTTCCTGGGCGTCTTTCACGCTCAGCACGGCTTTGGCATGGTCGCCAGCCTCGGCCATAGCGACCTTGGAAGCGGTCAGATTGAGTTCGACAATCTTCTCGACGCCTTCAAAGGCTTTGCTGGTCAGGCCGACCAGGGTCTCGATGTTGGCTTTGTGTGAAGCCATGACTTGTTCTACGGTCATCATGATAAAAGTTCTCCAGAGTGAATGAATTTGGTTTCGATGTCTGCTCTGTACCCCTGGATTTCGGGATTATGTTGCAGTGCAGCATAAAACGAATTATAGGGTTATCCCGTAGAAGATCAAGCGTTATTTGTTGCAGTGCAGCAAATCAGGTAAGTTTTTCTTGAACGGGATGGATTGCCACAGGGGCGCGCCGCAAGCCTATCTCGCCGGATCGCCGGCGAATCTGGAACCTGTAGCTCAAAGTCTGCCTTGTTAAAAAGGCCCTGTGATCAGCTGTCCAAAAGGGTTCGCCAACCAGGCCAGGTGTCGGCCGACAAGGCGAACTTCTGCGCTGTTGCGCTCCATGATGCGCCGCTGGTGATTGCTGCGCTGAAACCGGCACCGTCAACGATCCGGGTGCCCCCAAGCAATGTCACGCCGCGTGCGAAGAGGGCATCCGGCCACAAGCCGGCCGAGGGCCCGATTACAGCGAAGCGCGTGGCCGAAGGCGCGGCTGCCAGCATCGCATCGAGGGTATCGTTGAGCAACATGGTCGAAGTGCCGACCACGACGTTGCAGGGTTCCAGGGCCGAACGGTCGAGTGTGATGGTGACGCCCGGAAACCGGGCTTGCTGGCGGAGCACTGTCGCTTCGTCCAGTTCCACAACGGTCAACCGTGCTCCAGTAGCTTGGACTTGCCTTATCAATGGCGGGAAAAACCCGATCATGCCCAGGTGGTCGGTGTGGGACAACTGGATATCCCCCAGCGAATTACCGGCAGGTGGCGGCGTGTATCCCAGTTGACGCCAGGCTGAGTCGGTCAGCGCATTGATGCAGGCCAGGGCGATTGCGCGCGAAAGGCCCGACCCGGTGATGAATCCACGCGCCAAGTCAAGCGGACAGCGACCTTGCAGTGGCGCTGTCGTGCTGTTTGGCATGAGCCATTCGCGCAATGTGTCGCCAAGCAGGAGATAGGACAACCCGAACGCGCCGTCATCGAGTTCGATGCCGCAAAACGCCGCGGTGCGTGGAGTGCCCATGTCTGACGGCACATGCAGGCGGGTGATGCGTGGTGGTGCAAATCGCCGAGCAATCGTTTCAAGCTGCGAAATCAGGTCGCTGGCGATCGGGGTCATCGGTGCGTTCATGTTGTGGCATTGTGCCGGGTTGGGCCCGCACTCGGCTTGACCTGGCACAGGCAGCAGGTTCTCGTACACTGGCCGCTCCGACGCTGCCGCGGGCTCAGCCCAATGCCATGATCATCACCAGCCTGCTCGATACCGACCTGTACAAGTTCACGATGATGCAGGCCGTCCTGCATCAGTTCCCGGGTGCGCAGGTGGAGTACCGGTTCAAGTGTCGTAACGCCGATGCGCAGCCTGCGCCAGGCGCACCGGGATTCGAACTCGCGCCGTTCGCCGACGAGATCCGCGAGGAGATCCGGTTGTTGTGCACGCTGCAGTTTCATGAACCGGAATTGGCTTATCTGCGTTCGATGCGTTTCATCAAGAGCGACTTTGTCGACTTCCTCGGCCTGTTTTCGCTCAACGAGAAATACATCACGGTGTCGAGCCTGCCCTCAGGGGATATCGACATCACGATCCAGGGGCCCTGGCTGCACACCATCTTGTTCGAGATCCCGGTACTGGCCATCGTCAATGAGGTCTATTTCCGCAACACCCGCAAGTTGCCGGATCTGGTCGAGGGTCGCCGGCGGCTCGACGAGAAAATCGAAATGTTGCGGGTGGCGGAATTGTCCGACCTGAAGATCGCCGACTACGGCACGCGCAGGCGATTCAGCAAGGCCTGGCAGGAGGAGGTCTTGCGGGTGCTCGCCGCTCGGCTCGGCACCCATCAACGGCCGGGCGGCGCTGCCGGCGTGGTAGGCCAGTTTGCTGGCACCAGCAACGTGTTGTTCGCAATGCGGCACGGTGTCACCCCACTGGGCACGATGGCCCATGAATACCTGCAGGCATGCCAGGCACTGGGACCCCGCTTGCGCGACAGTCAGATCTACGGCCTGGAGAGCTGGGCGAAGGAGTACCGGGGTGATCTGGGTATCGCGCTGAGCGATGTGTATGGACTCGATGCATTCCTGCGCGACTTTGACATGTATTTCTGCAAACTATTCGACGGCGCCCGGCACGACAGCGGTGACCCGTTCCAGTGGGGCGAACGCATGCTGGCACATTACGCTCGCAACCGGGTCGACCCCCGCACCAAGACGCTGATCTTCAGCGACAGCCTGACAGTTCCACGCACGATCGAGTTGTACCAGCAGTTTCGTGGCCGTTGTCAGCTGGCGTTCGGCATCGGCACCAACCTGACCAATGACCTGGGTTACCAGTCCCTGCAGATCGTCATCAAGATGGTGCGCTGCAATGGCCAACCCGTTGCCAAGTTGTCGGACACGCCGTCCAAGAACATGTGCGATGACCAGCGTTACCTGGCTTATCTGCGCCAGGTCTTCGAGATCCCCCAGGTCGGTTGATCTGAAAGGCTCGCGCAAGCGTTTGCGCCGTTGTACTGGAACCCAACGACACGTGCCCACCCTGTCCAAACCCGTCATAGCCATCGCGCGCGCCATATTTCCGCAGGTGGTCGCACGTTTGCAGCAGCATTTCGATGTCGTCGCCAATCAGGACGACAGGCCGATGTCGCCTGCCGAGTTGGCCGTTTTCGCGCGCGGCGCCACTGGCCTGCTGTGCACCGCAAGCGAGCGGGTGGACGCTGCATTGCTGGCGGCTTGCCCGGACCTGAAGATCTGCGCGAACATGGCGGTTGGCTACAACAATTTTGATCTGGACGCGATGACCCGCTGTGGCGTGCTGGCGACCAATACGCCGGATGTGCTGACCGAGACCACCGCCGATTTCGGATTTGCCTTGCTGATGGCAGCCGCGCGTCGGGTCACTGAAAGCGAGCATTTCCTGCGCGCCGGCCATTGGCACCGCTGGAGCTACGACATGTTTGCCGGGCAGGAGATCCACGGCAGCACATTGGGCATCATCGGCATGGGCCGGATCGGGCAGGGCATCGCACGGCGCGGAGCGCTGGGGTTCGGCATGCGGGTGATCTACCACAACCGCAGCCGACTCGATCCCGTGACCGAGGCGGCGTGCCACGCGACCTATGTGTCCAAGACGGAACTTTTGCAGGCAGCCGATCATGTGATGCTGGTGCTTCCGTATTCCGCCGTGTCGCACCACACCATTGGCGCTGCCGAACTGGCCAGCATGAAACCGACCGCCGTGCTGGTGAACATTGCCCGTGGCGGCGTCGTCGACGATGCCGCATTGGCGCAGGCCTTGCGCGAGGGGCGTATCGCTGCGGCCGGACTCGATGTGTTCGAAGGTGAGCCCCAGGTGCATCCGGCCTTGCTGGAACTACCCAATGTGGTCCTGACACCGCATATCGCCAGTGCCAGTGTGCGCACCCGGTTGGCGATGGCAGTTCTGGCGGCCGACAATCTGATCGACTACCTGATTCATGGGCGCGACCGAACGGCCCTCAATGCGCAGGCTTTGGGAGTCCACAGATGAGCGAGCAACTGCCGACCCTGGTCTTGCCGCGCCAGCCGATCGCGGCCGTTGTCGACATGGCCATGTGGGCCAGTTGAAGCATGGAGATGCTGGCCACGGCGTCATTCCAGCCCTGGTGGCTCATGCTGCTCGTGGGGTTCAATGCGGCCGTGCTGTTGTGGTTGCTGCTGCGTCCCGCTGGGCGCCAACTGCAACAGTCCCTGGCCGCCAGCCAGGCGCAAGTGCTTGACGCGCTGCATGCCGGCACAGACCGTATCGATCAGCTCGAACGGTTGCTGGCGCACGAGATTACCGAGTCCTCGCGCGATGCGCGGCAGGAGCTCGCGCAGACCATCACGCTGTTCCAGCAGACGCTGCTGGCGCAGGCTGCGCAGGCCACGCGAACCCAGAACGCACAGATCGATGCCTTCGGCCAGCAACTCTCCGTGTTGCAACACTCCCTGTCTGACACCTTGGCAACGCAGCTGCAGCAACTCGGTGAGAGCAACGCGCGGCGCATGGCGGAGGTGCGCCAGACGCTGGAGGTGCAACTGGCGCAACTGCAGTCGAGCAACGCCGCGCGGCTCGAGGAGATGCGGGCCACGGTCGACGAGAAGTTGCAGGCCACGCTGCATGCCAGACTCGGCGAGAGTTTCAAGCAGGTCGCCGATCGGCTGGAGCAGGTGCACAAGGGGCTGGGCGAGATGCAGATGCTGGCGCAAGGTGTGGGGGACCTCAAGCATCTGCTCACGAATGTGAAAACACGCGGCATCTTCGGTGAAGCCCAGCTCGAGGCGCTTTTGCAGCAGGTCTTCGTGGCCGACCAATACGCCTCCCAGATCGCAACGCGCCCGGGTTCCAAGGCGGTGGTGGACTTCGCGATCCGCCTGCCGGGGCAAGGTACGGGTGAACAGCCATTGTGGTTGCCGATCGACGCCAAGTTTCCGAACGAGGACTATGAACGCCTGCTCGATGCCCAGGCACGAGCAGATGGACCGGCAGCCGAACAGGCAGGCAAGGCACTGGAGGTCCGTATCCGCCTGGAAGCGCGATCGATGGCCGACAAATACATCGAGCCACCCTTCACCACCGATTTCGC
>CAJDVP010000025.1_pt1 | contig 17605 bp, 16 predicted proteins | sample 7391311 | NCBI WGS metagenome assembly CAJDVP01 (sample SAMEA7055711, study PRJEB34461) | soil metagenome | biome: terrestrial ecosystem; feature: Peninsula; material: soil | place: Antarctica | collected 2016
GGTTGCCGCTACTGCATCATGGCCTGCCCCTACAAGGCGCGCTCCTTCGTGCACGAGCCGCTGCACGGGCAGAAACCCGATGTGCCGCGTGGCAAGGGAACGGCCGAAGGCTGCACCTTCTGCGTGCACAAGGTGGACCGCGGTGAATTGCCCGCCTGCGTCAGCGCCTGTGCGAAGGCTGGCCACAACGCGATGCTGTTCGGCGACCTGAACGATCCGGACAGCGAAATCGCCCGGCGCGTCGCCAGCGTCGCATCGCGCCAGGTCCGCGAAGACCTGGCTCTGGACACCGGCGTGCGCTACCTGGGGATCTGACGTGATGACGACCCGATCGACAACCACAATGACGACGCATGACGGCAGCGCCACGCGGTGCCTCTCGTGCGGCACAAGAGGACGGGCCCGGCCATGAGGACCAGTCTGCGCGCGCTTGCCGCCGATACGCCCGGGATGATCCCACTTGGCGTCGGGCTGGTGCTCGTGCTCGCGGCGGCGGCCGGCGCGTTCTGGACCATGGAGCACTATGGCCACATCGTCACCGGCATGGACAACCAGATCGTCTGGGGTTTGCCCCATGTGTTCGCGGTGTTCCTGATCGTGGCGGCCTCGGGTGCGCTCAATGTCGCATCCATCGCCTCGGTGTTCGGCAAGACCGCCTACAAACCGCTGGCACCACTGTCGGGCATGCTGGCCATCGCCTTGCTGGTGGGTGGCCTGGCGGTGCTGCTGCTCGATCTGGGCCGCCCGGACCGGCTGATCGTGGCGATGACCCACTTCAACTTCAAGTCCATCTTCGCGTGGAACATCTTCCTGTACACCGGTTTCATGGCCATCGTTGCCGCCTATCTGTGGACCATGATGGAGCACAGCATGGGTCGTTTCACGGCCAGCGTCGGCCTGGGTGCCTTCATCTGGCGCATCCTGCTGACCACGGGAACCGGGTCCATCTTCGGTTTCCTGGTGGCGCGCCAGGCGTATGACACAGCCCTGCTGGCGCCGCTGTTCGTGGCGCTGTCGCTCAGTTACGGCGTTGCGATGTTCCTGCTGGTGCTGCTGGCTGCATGCCATGGCGGTGCCCGGCCACTGGGCGATGTGCTGCTGGCCCGTCTGGCACGCCTGCAGATGATCCTCATCGCAGCGGGACTGTATTTTGTGCTGGTCTACCACCTGACCAACCTGTATTTCACCAAGCACCATGGTTTCGAACGTTTCCTGCTGCTTGAGGGTGGCGTCCATACCGCGCTGTTCTGGATCGGTCAGGTCGTGCTGGGCGGACTGCTTCCGCTGGCGCTGCTGCGCCACCACGCCATCGGCCACATGCGCCGGCGCATCGCTGCGGCGGCGGCCCTGGTGATCGGCGGCGGCCTGGCGCAGATGTACGTGACCATCATCGGCGGCCAGGCCTTCCCGCTGGTGCTGTTCCCCGGGCGCCAGATCAGCAGCAGTTTTCGCGACGGCATCGTCAACCCCTACCAGCCCAGCCTGCCGGAATGGTTGCTTGGGCTGGGCGGGATGGCCCTGGCCGCGTTGATCATGTTGCTGGCACTGCGCCTGTTGCCGCTGCTGCCGCAACGTCTCGACGATGCCGTCCTGGAGGAAGCGCCCTCCGAAGTCAACGCAGCGAGGGTCTGACTATGGCACGGCTACTGATCTCCGCCGCACACAAATCCTCCGGCAAGACCACGGTGACGCTCGGCCTGTGCGCCGCCTTGCGCGCGCAGGGACTGGTGGTGCAGCCCTTCAAGAAGGGACCCGACTACATCGACCCGATGTGGCTGAGTCGGGCCAGCGGACGGGACTGCTACAACCTTGACCCCTACCTGTCAACCCAGGAGCAGATCCGCGCGTGTTTCGTGCAGCATGCCGCCGGCGCCGATATCGGCATCGTCGAAGGCAACAAAGGTCTGTACGACGGCATGGCGCTGGACGGCAGCAACTGCAATGCCGCACTCGCCCAGATGCTCGACCTGCCGGTCGTGCTGGTGCTTGATGCGCGCGGCATGACACGGGGCATCGCGCCACTGATCCTGGGTTACCAGGCCTTCGATCCGCGCATCCGTATCGCCGGCGTGATCCTGAACCGACTCGGCGGCGCGCGCCACGAATCCAAGTTGCGCGCGGTGATCGAACACTACACCGACGTGCAGGTGCTCGGCGCCGTGGCGCAGGATCCGGCGCTGGCGCTGATCGAACGCCATCTTGGCCTGATGCCCGATCAAGAACTGGCCGACGCAGCGGATCGGGTGCAGTCCATCGGCAAGCGCATCGCAGAGCAGGTCGACCTGGCCGCAGTGCTGCGTGTCGCGCGCGACGTGGCGCCATTGCCAGAGCGCGAGTTGCCGGTACCAGGCCCGGCACTGCCGTCCGCCGCGACGCTGCCGCCGGTGCGCATCGGGCTGGCGCGCGACAAGGTCTTCGGTTTCCACTACCCCGACGACCTGCAGGCGCTGGCCCAGGCGGGCGCCGAGATCGTACCCTTCAACACCCTGCAGGACCCGGCCCTGCCCGAGGTGGACGGACTGTTTCTGGGCGGCGGTTTCCCCGAGATGTTCATGGCACCGCTGCAGGCCAACACCGCGCTGCGCGCGGACATCCGCTGGGCCATCGATGCCGGCATGCCGGTGTACGCAGAATGCGGCGGCCTGATGTACCTGGCGCGCAGCCTGCGCTGGAAAGACCAGAACCACGAAATGGTCGGCGCACTGCCAATCGATGTGGTCATGCACGAGCGCCCGGTCGGGCGCGGCTATGTCGAACTGCAGCCGACGGCCGCCATGCCCTGGTCGGTGCTTTCCGACCCGTCGGCCAGCGTTGTGCGCGGACATGAATTCCACTATTCCAGCCTGGAGAACATCGGGCCCGGGATGCACTATGCCTACAAGGTGCTGCGCGGGCACGGCCTCGATGGCGAACACGACGGTATCGTCTATCGCAATGTGCTGGCATCCTACGCACACCTGCGCAGCGGCGCCGGATCGGATTGGGCGGCAGGTTTTGTTGCCTTCGTGCGCGCCTGCAGCGCGGCCAAGGCCCGGCCAGCGAACGCAACGAGACCGGCACAGGTGCTGATGGTCGAGGGACGACCGGTCGCGATCGACACCGAGGGCTACCTGTCCAACCTGGACGACTGGTCGGAGGCCTTTGCAAGCAAGCGCGCCGAAATGGAGAACCTGGAACTCTCCGACCTGCATTGGCAGGTGATCCGCTACCTGCGTACCTATTTCGATGAGCATCGGGTGCAGGCCCAGGTGCGGGCGATGATCCGCCACTTTACCCAGGTCTGGGGCCCCGAACGCGGCAACAACCACTTCCTGCATGAACTGTTCCCGATGGGCGGCCCGCAGAAGCAAGGAAACCGGCTCGCCGGACTGCTGCGCACCAAGGGCGAGCATTGACCAACACGACACGGAGACGAAGATGTTCAACCTGACCAGTAGCGCCGCGCGGCAAATCCAGCGCGCATCGATCTTCAACAACGGTAGCGACTCGAAAAGAGGCACGCGATGAACGCCCGCGTCGACCATCCGCCGCGCGCCATTGGTTGTGTCCATCTGGTGGGCGCCGGTCCTGGCGATCCAGAGTTGCTGACCTTGCGCGCAGTGCGGCTGCTGCAATGCGCCGACGTCGTCGTCTACGACCACCTGGTCTCCCCTGCGGTACTCGACTTCGTCGCTGCCACGGCCCGGCGTATCTACGCCGGCAAGCGGCGCAACGAACACAGCATGCGCCAGGAACAGATCAATACCTTACTAGTGCAACTAGCCCGTGAGGGTCTGCAGGTGGTGCGCCTCAAGGGCGGCGACCCCTTCATCTTCGGACGCGGCGGTGAGGAGCTGCAGGCGCTCGCAGCCGAAGGGGTGCGCTTCGAGGTCGTGCCCGGCATCACTGCGGCGTCCGGCGTCTCGGCCTGCGCGGGCATTCCGCTGACGCACCGCGATTTTGCGCAGACTTGCCTGTTCGTCACCGGTCACCTGAAAGACGGCAGCGCCAACCTGGACTGGCCCAGCCTGGTGCGAACGCACCAGACCGTCGTGATCTACATGGGACTGAGCGGCCTGCCGGGTATCTGCCGCCAGATGCTGCTGCATGGCGCGTTGCCGGAGCTACCGGTGGCGGTCGTGCAGGATGGCAGCATATCGACACAGCAGGTGGTCACCGGCACGCTGACCACCATCGCGGACAAGGTGGCGCGCGCTGGCCTGCGCTCGCCCAGCCTGACCATCATCGGCGAAGTGGTGTCGCTGCACGACTCACTGGCCTGGTTCGGGTCGGCACAGGTGAGCGCTGCTGCCTGAGTCCGCCGCCCGTCTTCAGCCGCGCGTCAGCCGCTGCGTATCGTCGATTGGTCTGCCGCCATCCTGTTCGCTGCGAAACTCGAACGCGAACACGGCTGCCTCGACACGTGAGCGCAGCTTGAGCTTGTCCATGATGTGGCGCACATGCAATTTCACGGTGTTGTGGCTGATGTCCAGTGCCTGCGCGATCACCTTGTTGCTCTGGCCACGCGCGACATGGTCGAGCACCTCGCGCTCGCGCTCGGTGAGCGAGGCCACCCGTTCGCTTCTGACCGAGCCCTTGGGGCCGGACTGCAGCAACTGCGCCAGCTTGAGCGTCATGGCCGAGGCGACGACCAACTCGCCGCGCGCGGCGCGCCCGATCGATGCGATGACCTCTTCGGGATCCATGTCCTTGAGCAGGTAACCACGAACCCCGGCGCGCAACGCGGCCGACAGGTCGTCCTCACTGTCGCTCATGGTCAGAACCACGACCGGCGTTTCGCAGCCCTGCGCACGCAGCTCGCGCAGCAGGCTCAATCCTTCCGTGCTGCCCAGGCGAAGGTCCAGCACCAGCAGTTCAGGCTGGTGCGCGAGCAACAACGACAACACCTGCGCCGGGTCGCCGGTGGCGGCCACCACGTGCATGTCACCCTGCTGCTCCAGCAGCTCGGACAAGCCGCTGCGGCACAGGGAATGGTCGTCGACCAGCATGATGCGGAACCTGTCCGTCATGTGTTGCTCCGATCGCGGGTGCATACCAGTGGAAGCCGCAGGCGAACCCGGGTGCCGTCACCGCGGTTGTTGCCCACGTCAATGTGCGCACCCAGGCGCTGCGCCCGCGCCTGCATGATGCCCAGGCCCAGATGACTACCATCAGGCGACGCGTCGGTCTCGGCCTGCGCTTCGGATGCCGCAAGGCCCTTTCCGTCGTCCTCGATCAGGAACTCCAGCCCCGGTTCAGTGCGGCGAATGGAGATCAGTGCGTGGCGCGCCATCGCGTGTTTTGCAATGTTGGCCAATGCCTCCTGGATGATGTGGAACACCTGCACCTCCTGGGCGTCGTCCAGGCCGAGCGGCCCTGCGCTGTTGCGGATCTCCAGCGCGATGCCGGTGCGCTCGGGATAACTGTCCGCGATGTGCTGCAGTGCATGCAGCAGGCCCAGCGGGTCCAGCCGGGTCCGAAAGAAACCCATGACCTCGCGCAGGTTGTGGTGCACCTCCCCCATCGCCTGCTTCACCTCATCGAAGTAGCGAACGGACTGCTGGTCGTCGTGCGCCAACATCGCCTTGTTCAGCAGCGGCAGACGCATCTTGGCATAGGTCAGGGTCTGGGCGATCGCGTCGTGCACCTCGCACACCATCTCCTGGCGCTCCCGGAGCACCGTCACGCGGGTACGCTCGCGCTCGAGGCGTGCATTGTGCAGTGACAGCCCCAGCAACCGGCCGATCAGACGCAGCATGTTCTCGCTGGCGGCATCGAGTTGCGTGTGTGCATCGAAGAACAGGTTGTAGACACCCAGGATCTGGCCGCCATGGGCCAACGATATGGTCAGCATGCGCCGGCACTGCAAACCAAAATAGCCATGCGGGCTGTGCCGGGCACAGGACGCCATATCGTCCACCCAGGCCAAGGTGTCGCAACCCGCTGCGACACCGCATATGCCGCAGTCGCGCGCCACCATCCGCTCGGTCTCCAGGACATCTGCCGGCAAGCCGATCTGCGCAACCAGACGCAACTGCTGCCCGTCGTCGGCCAGCACCCGCACCGCACCGGCCTGGGCCCCGGCCAGCGCCAGGATAGACACCAGGAAATGTTCGAGCAACGTCTCGATGTCATCGCCCGCGTCGATGGCCGCCGAAGTGTCGGACAGCCGCGCCGCAACATCACACGCTTGCGCGTGGGTCGATGTCGGAGCCTGCGTCAACGGATGGACTGTCATGAGAGCATGCTAGTCCATTACGGCTTGCTTACATAGCAGGAAGACTGCGCCAGATCAAGAAAACCTACCCATCCGGGTAATGCCCGCTCACCCGTGGTGGTAGTAGACGACGCAAGGTCGCAATGGCTCTAATGAAGCCATGCATCGTCAAGGCCGGACGCACCGACACACGAGCGATCTGCCCCAACGCGCTTTTGACCAGGAGATGAAGACATGCGTATTTTCTTGTTGATAGCAACTCTCATTGCAAGCTTCTGGGCGTCGGCTGAAGAGGCCCCGGGTCTGGAGGCCGCACGCAAGGTGGCCAGTTCGGTTCCGCCCAAACTATTGCAGGTGTTGATCACGGAAATCGACAAGGGCGGACCGGAATCGGCCATCGCCGTATGCCGCGACAAGGCACCGGAGATGGCCCGCAGCGCGTCGGAGCAAACCGGTTGGTCGATCCGCCGGGTCAGCCTGCGCAATCGCAATCCGAAAGCAGTTCCCGATTCATGGGAACGCGCCACATTGGAGGAATTCGACCGCCGGGCCGCAGCCGGAGAGAATCCGGCGACGCTGGAAAAGGGCGAAATCGTCAGCCAGGGAGCGCAAAAAGAATACCGCTACATGAAGGCGCTGCCGGTGCAGCAGATCTGCATGGCTTGCCATGGCCCGACTGACAGCCTGACTCCTGCCGTCAAGGAGCAGTTGCATCAGCTTTACCCGGACGACAAGGCCACCGGGTATACGCTGGGCCAGATCCGCGGAGCAATGACCATCCGCAAGGCGATGTGACACGGCCACAGGTCACCACAACAGAACAACAAGACGGAGACCATCCATGAACCCTCTGATCCAGATCCTGGCACTGCCATTGGGCATCCTGCTCACCGCCGGAGCGGCGCACGCCACGAACGGCTATTTCTCGCACGGCTACGGCCTGAAGGCCAGTGGCATGGGTGGCGTCGCGACGGCGCTGGCGCAGGACAGCTTCGGCGGCGCCAACAACCCCGCAAGCATGGTCTGGGCCGGTTCTCGCATGGACATGGGTCTGACCTGGTTCCGCCCGACGCGCGACGCCGAACGCAGCGGCGCCCTGATGCCGACGCTCAACGGCCGCGTCGAGAGCGACCGCGAAAACTGGTTGATGCCGGAATTCGGCTACAACAAGATGATCAACCCGGACCTGTCGCTGGGCGTCTCGGTGTATGGCAACGGCGGCATGAACACCACCTATCCCCAGGGCAACTTCAATTGTGGCGGCGGCGCCGCCAACCTTTTGTGCGGCAGTGGAACCCTGGGCGTGAACATGATGCAGCTGCTCGTCGCGCCGACCGTTTCCTACAAGCTGAACGACCGGCACTCGGTAGGCGCATCGGCCCTGCTGGGCTACCAGCGCTTCAGTGTGCAGGGCATACAGTCGTTCGACAACGCACCAGGTTTTCCTCCGTTCACCGGCGCGCCGGGCAGCGTCACCAACCGCGGCACTGACACCGCCTTCGGCGCTGGCGTTCGGGTCGGTTACATGGGCCGATTGAGCGACCAGGTATCGGTCGGCGCCTCGTATTCGAGCAAGGTCCGCATGGGCAGGTTCGACAAATACAAGGGACTCTTCGCCGGCTCAGGCGACTTCGACATCCCCTCGAACTACAGCATTGGCGTGGCCTTCACCCCCAGCCCGGAGTGGACCATCGCGCTGGACTACGGTCGCATCAACTACAGCGAGGTCGCCTCGGTCGGCAACGCCAGCATGCCGTTGGCTCCACTAGGGGCGCCCAATGGCCCGGGTTTCGGCTGGAGAGACATCAACGTGGTCAAGATCGGTGTGGCTTGGCAGATGAACCCGCAATGGACACTGCGGGCCGGCTACAACCGGGGCGACAACCCGATCCGGCCCGCCGACGTGACCTTCAACATCCTGGCGCCGGGTGTCGTGACGACCCACTACACGCTGGGCTTCAGCTACGCGATGGGCAAGGACGACGAGATCACCGGCGCGTTGATGGTTGCACCGCGCCAATCGGTGTCGGGAGCATCCCTGTTCAACCTCTTCATGGGTGGCGCTGCCGGAAACGAGACGATAAGTATGCGTCAGATGTCCGTCGGTCTGGGTTACAGCAAGAAGTTCTGAGCAAAGTCATGTCGGGACCGGCACGAGGCTGCGCGCACAAGCCGATCGCTCGAACGGAACAAACTCTGACATGCATCAATGGCGTCGCGCCTGACACAACCTAAAAGGTACAACATGTGGACAAGACGGTTGATGAGCGTCGCGGGGCACGAACGATGCACTTTACCCAGGTTGCGCACGACTGCGGCCGGCGCCCGGCCTGACGAGCAAAATCAGCTGCAATGCGTTGAATGAACAAGAGGGCCGTATGGAACCCAGCAAGATCAACATCGTCGTCGTCGCCGGCTCGCTCGAACGCCTGCAGATGGCGGCGATGGTCGCGTCGGTGGCCGCTGTCAGCGGCAACGCGGTCAACATCTTCCTGTCCATGAACTCGCTCGGCTACTTCGTCAAGGGCAGCGACGCGACGCCACCGGCCGAAGGCGCGTTCGGCGAACTGATGGCCGGCAAGAAGATCCCCGACTTTCGTACGCTCATCGAGCAGGCGGTGGAACTCGGCGACGCCAAGGTATCGCCTTGCTCGATGGCCATGGACGTGATGGCGATCGACAGCAGCGCGCTGCCGTCGTACTTCGGTCCGCCACTGGGCCTCACCAAGTTCCTGCACACCGCCAGGGACACGCAGATCTTCACCTTCTAAAGCAAAGGCCGGTACGAACCATGGCGGAGAAACAAGTAATCGACGCGCGCAACAGCTATTGCCCCGGCCCGTTGATGGAGTTGATTGGCTGGATCAAGCTCGCCGAGATCGGCGACGAACTCGAGTTGCTGTCCACCGACAAGGGCTCGGCCGACGACGTCCCGGAATGGGTGAAAAAGGTCGGACACGAATACCTCGGCTCCCGCGAGGAGGCCGGCGTGTGGCATATCTCGGTGAAGAAAACCAAATAGCCTGGCAGCGGCTTGTCTGCTTTGACGAAAGGAGTGGTGATGAAGATCCTGATCATTGGCGGCGGCATGGGCGGTACGATCCTCGCGAACAACCTGGCGCGCAGACTGACGCCAGAGTTGCACTCCGGCAAGGTGCAAATCACGATGCTGACGGCGTCAGACAAGCACATGTACCAGCCGGGCCTGCTCTACCTCGCCTTCGGCCGCGTCACGCCTGACGAGCTGTACAAGGATCAGGCTTCGCTGCTCGAACCCGGCATCACGCTGCACGTCGACCCGGTCGAGGAATTCATGCTCGATGACAACCGCGTCAAGACCAAGAGCGGCAAGACCTTCGACTATGACGTGCTCGCGATTGCCACCGGCTCGCGCATGGTGCCCGAACTGATCCCCGGCCTGGCCGAGCACGCACACACCTTCTACACCGAGGAGACGGCACTGAAGATGTTCCGCGCGCTGCGCGAGTTCCAGGGCGGGCGCGTGGTCATCGCGGTGGGCGTGCCGCACAAGTGCCCGATGGCGCCGCTCGAGATCACCTTCATGCTGCACGACTACTTCAAGGATCGCGGCATGGCGGACAAGGTGAAGCTGCACTACACCTACCCGATCGGCCGCGTGCACTCACTCGAGAACGTCGCCAAATGGGCCGCACCCGAGTTCGACCGTCTGGGCATTACCTACGAGACGCTGTTCAACCTGAAGGAGGTCGACGGCGAAGCCAAAGTGATCCGCGGCGAGGAAGGCACGGAGACGCCGTACGATCTGCTGATCTCGATCCCCGCGCACCGCGGAATGGAAGTCATCGAGAAAAACAAACTCGGCGCCGGTGGCTGGATTCCGACCAACCGCCAGCAGCTCAACATGGAAGGCCGCACGAATGTGTTCGTGCTCGGCGACACGACCAACATCCCGATCAGCAAGGCCGGATCGACGGCGCACTTCGAGGCCGACACACTGGGCGAGAACATCGCCGGGCTCTACAAGCTCGGCGCGCCGGTGCGCGACTACGACGGCAAGGTCTTCTGCTTCATCGAAGCTGGCAAGGACCGCGCCACCTATGCGATGTTCGACTACCTGAACCCACCCGACCCCAAGCCGCCAACGAAAGCGGTGCACTGGTTCAAGATGGCTTACAACAAGCTCTACTGGATCTCGGCGCGCGGCCTGCTGTGAAGGAGCCGACATGAACGCACAACCGGAATCGACCCAGGCGGTCGATGTCGAGGTCGAGCGTGTGATCGCCGCAGCGCGCGACGCGCTGAGCGACGACATGGTGGGCCGTCTCGCGGCGTCCGCCGGCAGCACGATGGAATTGCTCGACCAGGTGAACCGCGCCGGACTTGCACGCGCGATCCCGGCACTGACCGAGCTCGTCAACAACGGCGACCTGGATCGGCTCGCGAAGCTGGCGCGCGTTTATGGCGCATCCGAAGACGCGCTGACCGACGACATGATCGGCCGCCTGACGCAGACGGTCGGTGACGGCCTGGCGCTGATGGATCAGGTCAATCGCGCCGGGTTGGACCGGGCGATCCCGGCGATCGCCGAGATGGTCAACAACGGCGACCTGGACCGCCTCGTCAAGCTGGCGCGCCTCTACGGCTCAGCAGAAGATGCGCTGACCGACGAGATGATCGGCCGCCTGACCGACACGGTGGGCAATGGCTTGTCACTGCTTGACCGCTTCAGCCGCGGCGGCGCCGAGCATGTTGTCAAGATGCTCGAGAACCTGCAGAGCAGCGGCTCGCTGGAGCGCATCGCGACAATGCTGCCGAAGTTGGAGGGTCGCCTGACGATGATGCAGCAGACACTCGAGTCGATCGACGCTGCGGCCGCCGCGAGCCGTTCGGCGCCACCATCGGCGGGCGGATTCGGTGGCTTGTGGGGCATGCTGCGCGACCCGGAGACGCAGGACACGCTGCGCTTCATGCTGACGATCGGCAAGCAGTTGCGCAAGGATCTGGGCAAGCCCCGTTAGGAGAGAAGACTGTCGCCGCCCGGGTTCTCAACCCGGAACCGGGCGCGACTCCACGCGCACCGCTGTCGACGCCAATGGCACCGTTCAGCGCGACGGGGCATCCGCCCCGGTCTCGGGCACGTAGACCATGCTGCCATCCTTCATGCGGTAGGCCACCCCGGCCTTCATCCCCTGGCCTTCGCCGATCTGGCCCGAAGACTGGTACTGCTTGAGCTCGTTGCCTTCCTTGACCAGCATCTCCATGTTGGGCTTGCCTGCGTTCTTGATGATCACCACGTCCTGCGAGGAAAACGGGTTGAGTGGATTCTCGGCCACGGCGACGAGCAACACGGCAATCACCACCAGAAACACGTCAATGATGTTGACCACGCTGAGGATGGGATCGTCCTCGTCGGAGTCGCCCAGAATGGCGATGCGCATGCGGCGGCGGTCAGCCATGGGCCAGCTCCCGCGTGGTACGCGTGGATAAAGGGTCCTGCGTGGGGGGGGCGGCTGTCGGGGCGCCGTCCAGGCCGATCAGCAACGCGTTGAGCTCCTCCATCATCCAGCGCTTGCGTAGCGTCTGCACCACGAAGGTGATGGCCGCGGCCAGCAGCGCCACGATCACCGCGGAAAAAGCCACAACCAGGTTCTGCGCCATGCCCTGCATGTTGCCCGCCGCCACGGCCACCAGGGCTGGTCCCATGGGGATCATGGTGGCCACCAGGCCGAGCAGCGGAGCCACGCGACTGACGATGCGCTGCAGTTCCAGCTGCCTGAGCACATGCAGCTCCAGCCCATCGGTGCCCAGGTGGGCATGGCGCTGCCAGTAACGGTGCAACGGCTGCAGGCCATGCGGGCGGCGTGCGCGCGCCACGGCCTCGACCAGCAACTGCCCAAGGCAGAACAGTGCATAAATGAACATCAGGCACAGCAGCACCAGTACCGGCGTGAGGAAGAACTTCGAGATCTCGTAGAGGAAACTTTCAAGAGCATTCATGAGTTGGCTTTCAAGGAAACAAGGGAGGAATTGCGGCTCCAGCGGTGGACGCGCCACCCTTGCCAGGCCACGCCCATAAACACCACCGCACCCAGCAGCCAGGCGTAGATCCAGATCAGCTGCTGTGCAGGCGATTCGCGCGACACCTCACGCATCTCCTGGCCGCGCACCACAGGTGGCGCAAGAGATGGCGGTGGCTCGGGTGGCTTCGCAGTTTGCTCGACCCGCGGGCGTGGCACCGCGCGGGCTGCCGGGGCTGCCGGGGCTGCGCGGGCTGCAGCCCCGGCAGGGTGCGGCCCGATGCCAAAGCCCAGCGCCACTTCGGCGACATAGGCCTTGAAGGTTTCGTTGCTGCTGTGCACGTCGTGGCGCGCCGCCAGGTCCTGGTAGGTGGTCACCAGCTCGCGCACGGTGCGCTCGTCGGCCTTCCAATAGTCCTTGCGGATGGCTTCGAGCATGCGTTCGGCCACCTGCGCCAGCGCGGTGGGGTTGGACTTCTCGAACCATTCCCGGGTGCCGAGCTTGTAGCGGTCCTTCAGGTAGGTTTCGTGAAACTCCTGCCACTGGTCGTCGCGCACCACGTTGCGGTCCATCACCTGCCAGCCCCAGAAGTTGTTGACGGTGTTAAGCATCTGCAGCGTGCCGCTGTAGCCCTCCTTCATCATCTCCTTGATCCAGTTCGGATGCTGGTACACGCTGCGCAGCTCGGTCGCCATGAACCTCTCGGCGCTTTGCAGACGCGCCCGGTTCGGGTCGCGCATGTTGGAGATGTAGAGCTGCGGGCTCTTCCCATCGAGGTGCTTGACCGCCATCGAAATGCCGCCGAGGTACTCGAACGGGTGGTCGGTGTCGAGCAGGCCGCGCAGATTGGACGAGCGTGAGAAAACCGCCGCGCTGGTGCCCTTGAGGTGCTCGGCGTAGGTGTTGATCTCCCGGCCCGACGGATCGGTGAGCTTGCGGCTCCAGTTCGCAATGTTGGGGCCATAAGCCCAGGACATGCGCGACAGGTAGAGCTTCTCGAGCTTGCCGTCACCCTCTTCCCAGGTGTCGGAGGCCAGTGTTGCGTCAGTCAGCTTGGTGCTGTAGTCGCCGCTCTCGTTGCCGAACACACGGGTGAGCGCAAATTCACGCGCCTCCTGCGCCGCCACGCCTTGCTGGAGCAAGGCAGCTTCGATGCGCTCGGTGTTGGCGCGGATGAAGTTCTGCTCGCGCGACTCGGGCTGCGCGGCCAGCAACCCGATGGCTTCGTTGAGGCGCTCCATCACGTTGGGGAACTGGTCACGGTACAGGCCGGTGAGCGAGATCACGGTGTCGATTCGCGGGCGTCCCAGCTCGTTGAGCGCAATCACCTCCATGCCGACGACGCGGCCGCCCTCATCCCAGCGCGGCTTGACACCCATCGCGTACAGGATCTGCGCTTCCAGCATGCCCAGATGGCGCATCGTTTCGGTGCTCCACATGCTGAAGGCCAGCTTTTCAGGAAATTGGCCATGCTCGGCCTGGTAGGACTGGATCAGCGCCTGCACAGCCTCCTTGCCCGCCTCATAAGCCGCACGCGTGGGGACGCGTGAGGGATCGAAACCGTACATGTTGCGCCCGGTGTGCAGCGCATCGGGGTTGCGGATCGGGTCGCCGCCGTAGGAAGGGTCGATCCAGCGCGCGGACAGTCCCCGGAGCACGCCTTCCACCTCCCAGTCCGCGCGCAGCGAAATCCGAAAGCGCCGGCCCTTTTCGGCCAGTGCGCGCAATGACGGGTCATCCAATTCGTCGAGCGAACGCTCGCTGAACACCCAGTCATCGACAAAGCGATAGGGTCGGGTTTTCTGCAAGTCCTTGTAGTTTGCTTTGAACGCAGCCTTGGCGTTCTTCACCCCCGCGGCCTCATAGAGCGGCTGGCCCAGCATCTGCATCACGTTGCTGATGAGATGGGCGCGTTCGGCATCCAGTCCCAGGGTGTGCAGGCCCAGCGGCTGCTGGGCGGCGCCCAGGTCCTCCAGGTAGTCTTCCAGGCTGCGCAGGAACTTGTCGAAGTTGCGCTCCAGGTCAGCCACTTTCCACTTCAGATCCTTGTGGATGTTCATCTTCACGGCCTGCGCCACGATCAGCTTGCGGTTGTTGTCCCTCACCAGGCCCGAGTCGAGCGATTGGTATTCGCGGATCATGTCGTTGATGCGCACGAAGTCGTCCGACAGGCCAGCCGGCGCAAAGGGCGGCGTCTGGTGACTCACGATCACACCGCGCCCCCGGCGCTTGACGTGCAGCGCCTCGGCGATGTTGTCGACGATGTAAGGGTAGACCACGGGGGTGTTGCCCACCAGCAGGTTGGGCTCGTCGTAAGCCCACAGACCGCGCTCCTTGCCCGGCGTCCACTCCTGCGAGCCATGGGTGCCGAAGTGCACCAGGGCATGCGCCGCATGCTGCTCGCGTGCCCACAGGTAGGTGGCCAGGTAGAAATGGTTGAGCGGCGCCTGGGTGTCGTGAAACAGCTTCTTCTCGTCGTGGTGGCTCGCCGCCGTCTCACTGCGCATGGGCTGGGGCAGCACCACGAGCTGGCCCAGCTTCATGCGCGGGATCACGAAGCCTGCCTGCCCCTGGTGGCGCGCCATCCACGGGCTGTTTTCGGGTGCGCCCCAAAAGGCTGTGATGCGCTGGCGCACTTCGATAGGCAAGCCCTGAAACCAGCGCTCGTAGGCCGCCAGCGGCAGAAAGTCCCAGTGCGGCGTCTGCATGAGTTCGCCCAGGGTGCCTGGCCGGTAGGCGGGGCGCAGCATCGTTGCCACGGCGGCGATGAGCGCGGGCTCGGTCGTGGCATCAATGGTGTAGCCCTCCTCACGCAGGCGCTGCACCAGGTGCTCGATGGAGCGCGGCACGTTGAGATTGGATGCGCCCTGGTTCTTTTCTCCCGGCGGGTGGTTCCAGAAAAACAGCGCCAGCCGCTTGCCGGCATTGGGCGTGGCCTGCAGGCGTGCCAGGTTCACCGCCTTGCCCATCAGCAGATCCATCTGCTCGGGCATGGGTACGAGCTCACCGCCCTCGTTGGCACTCACCACCACCGGGTCCTGCAGGCCGATGTACTCTGCATTGGTCACCGCGAACGGCAGGTTGAAACTGCTCACGCCCACGGTGTCGCGCAGGTAATCGGCTCGCGTGCCCTGACGGTACGAGAGCATGTTGATGACCGGTATGCCCATGGCGCGGTGCCAGGCCTTGCGCGCGTCGGGGTTGACGCCAAGAAACGTATTCACCAGCAGCACCTGCGGCAGCACCTTGCCTTCGTACGTGATGATGGGTTCGGCCACCTCGGCGGCGGCGATCTCCCTGGCGTTCGGAAACTCCAACACAGCAGGCGCATCGGTGGCAATGGCATCTGCTTTCACCGGGCGCCCTGCAGGCGGACCCGCAGCCCCAGGTCGTCCCGCGCCGCGCGCGGCATCGGCGCGTGCCTGGTTGACGCGGGCGCTGCGGTAGAAAACCAGCGGCAAGGCGCCACGCGCCTCCAGCGCCGCGATGCTTTCGTCAAGCAGGCGCGTCTGACCGTCCGAGAGGTAGCTCGATGACATCTCCATGCCAATGATGGGTTGACGCAGCGCCTCCCGCCCCATGCGACCGCTCCACCATGCCAGGTATGCGCCCAGGTCGGCAAACACCCCCTTGTCATAGGCCGGGTGGTAGATGCCGCCATTGGGCAGTTCCTCCGGCAGTGGCACGGCATCGGCATTCTGGTCGTTCATCACCGCCTTGAGGTACAGGAACAGGCGTTCATGGTTGGTACGCATGCCGCCCACGTAGTACTCGAACACACGCTGTGCCTGCGCCTGCGGCAGGCCCATGGAGCGCAGCCGCACGGGCGGGCTCATCACATGGATGCTCACCCCCGGCAGATGAGCGGCGCGTATCCGTGCGCCTGCGAGCCGCTCCACCAGGGCCTGGTCATCGGCGCGCGGCGCGTCGATGAGCAACAGCCGCGCGCCGTCGAGCACGCGGGCCACGCCCTGCTCGCCCTGCACATCCACCTGCGTCCAGGCCAGCTCCACACCGTGGACGAGCGCGGCCTCCTGCAGGAGCTTGAACTTGCGCTCCAGCACCATGCTGCTGCTGATCAAGGCCACCTTGTCGGCGGCCATTACCGGCCCGGCCAACGCGCACAGCAACGCTGCGACCATCCATATCCATCTGCGCATGTCAGGACTCCGTCAATTCGTAAACGATGGGAATGCGCAGGTCCGCAGAGCGCCCTGGGGGCAGCTGCGCCCCGAGCGACTGCGCGACGCTGCGCACGAGTTGTTCGGCCGCATGGTCCAGCACCTTGAACCCCGAGGAGTGCTGCAGCATGCAGTGCAGCAGACTACCGTCTGCGGCGATGCGCAACTGGACCACCACGGTGCCGGTCTGGCCCATGCGGCGTGCGCCAGCCGGATAACGCTTGCTGTTCAGCAGGGCCTGCTCCAGGCGCGTACGCCAGTGCTGGTAGGCCTGGTCGTCGGCCACGGTGGGCGCGACCGGATCCGGGTGGGCGGGCGGCGGCGCCTCGGACGGTGCCTTCAGCTGCGAGGCCACTGGTGCCGCGGCTATTGCAGGGGCCGCAGGTACTGCCGCGAGTTCCGCAGCGGCGGCGGGTACCGAGGGGGTCGCGGCGGCCGCGGGAGTCGCGGGAGTCACGGGTAGGGCCAACGCAGGCGCAGACTGCAACGGGGCCGACTCGAACACCTGGGCAGCTGCCCGAGGTTTTGGCGTGGGCGCTTGTACCCTGGGACGCTGCGCCTTGACCGGGCGCACCCGCGGAGCCTGCTTGGGCTGCGGCGCCAGAGAAGCCGGCTCCACCCGCGGCGGCGCCGGGGGAGTCGGCTCCACCTGCGGCGGTATCGGCGGCACCGGCTCGGGAGCCGCCCAGCGCAGCGCAACGTCCAGACGCTGCACCTGGGGCACTGGCACGGCCACCAGCCAGAATGCGCCCCCCAACAATGCCCCATGCAACGCCATGGAAGCCAGCCAGTCGCGGCGCATCATGCGCCCGCCGGACAAAGGAAGTGCCATGGAGATCCATGGTGTACCTTCGTGCTTCGCACTGCGGTCCTGGCCTTGGAGACGACCCGGCCGGCTCATCTGCGGCGCACCTCCAGCGCCACTTGCCGGAAACCCAGAGCCTTCACGCGATCCACCAGCTCGACGAAATCCGTCAGCGCCAGCGCGCCATCGGCGCGTACGGTCACCGGCTGTTCACGCTGAAAGGCCGCCAGCGCCGGCGCCAGTTCCGACACCCGCAGATCATTGAGATAGAGCTGCTTGTCGCGCGTGAGCGTGAGCACCACGGACGCTGCAGAGGCTGGCGCTGATTGCACCGATTGCGCCAGATCCACCGGAATGCGCCCCGTCACCACGAAGGTGGCCGTGGTCAGCACGATGGTGAGCAGCACCAGCATCACGTCCACC